>Ga0213920_1001343_pt1 | contig 13787 bp, 15 predicted proteins | sample McNCre1117MG_FD_161054 | JGI IMG/M metagenome (GOLD analysis project Ga0213920, IMG submission 161054) | Freshwater microbial communities from McNutts Creek, Athens, Georgia, United States - 11-17 MG | ecosystem: Environmental > Aquatic > Freshwater > Creek | place: USA: Georgia | collected...
AGCACGTCGTCCAGAGGCAACCAACCATAAATCAGTGGATAGGTGATTTCGTCCAGCACCACCAAGAAAAACTCACCACTCAAAATCGCCGCCTTGGCTTTTTGCCAGCCGTCGCGTGCGAGCTGTGCGGAGTGTTCGAGGTCTTTGCTTTTCCAGCTGAACCCATCGCCCAAACCTTCCACTGAAATGCCGAGTTGTTCAAACACGCGATGCTCACCAAAGCGGGCGGTGGGCACTTTCATGAACTGGTAAATCTTGACGGGCTTGCCACGCCCGTGCGCTCTCAAAGCCAAGCCAAAGGCAGCTGTGCTTTTGCCTTTGCCATCACCGGTATTGACGATGATCAGCCCACGGCGCTCTGCGCGCTCAGAGTCGGGTGGACGCACCACCGGTGGTTGTTCGATCTGCATGGCCTAGAGTTTAGGCACAGCCACCCATTGGCCATCCAGCGCGTGAATGGCAATGCGCTTGTTAAATACCGCCTCCACCGCACGATGCGTAGCAGCGTCTGCACAAGCGCCCTGGTGCGCAATACGTCCCGCTTGCATGACCACCATGTCGTCTGCATGCAAAGCCATGCCCAATTCATGCAACACGCTGATGACGGTGGTGTTTTGCGCGGTGAGGCAACGCACTTGCTCCAACCAATCTACTTGGTGTGGTGGGTCAAGGTTAGCCAAAGGTTCGTCCATCAACATCACTTGCGCTTGCACGGCCAAGGCGCGGGCCAACAACACGCGCTGGCGTTCGCCGCCCGACAATTGGCCCAGCGAACGCTCGCGCCAGTCCCACGCTTGTGTAGCACGCAAAGCGGTTTCCACGATCGCATGGTCCTGCGAACTCGGTGTGGCCAGCCATTCTTGATGCGGCATGCGGCCCAACATAACCACGTCCCACACACGCAAATCGTCTGACGCTGTTTCGTTTTGGCCCAACCACGACAGCTGCTGTGCGCGCAGCTTGCGGTCCATGGCCATCAGCTCTTGGTCAAACAAAAAGATGCGGCCTGAAACGGGCAACAAGCCCGCCAAGGCTTTGAGCAAGGTCGACTTACCTGCGCCGTTGGGGCCGACGATGCTGGTCCATCGACCCGCTACGAACGACAAGTCGATGCCATGCAAAACCTCTTGCCCTGCAAGAGACACATGTACATCGCGCACGCGCAAAGCCATGAGCGGCATATTCATCGCGTGCCCCTCATGGTTTGACTGCGGTACATCAACCACAGCAAATAGCCGCCGCCCAACACCGCCGTCAACACACCCACTGGCATTTCTTGCGGCGCAATGGCCAGGCGGGCCAACAGGTCAGCAGCCAACAACAATGCGCCGCCCATCAACGTCGACAGCACCACCACCCAGTTGTGCTTGGTCGTCACCACTGAGCGCACCAAGTGAGGCGCAGCCAAACCGACAAAAGCGATCAAGCCTGTTTGCGCCACCGCCGTGCCTGTGGCCAAGGCCAACACGCACACGAGGGCCACACGCACGGGCGCGAGCGGCAAGCCCAAGCTCAAGGCTGTAGATTCCCCCAAGGTCAAGGCGTCCAACACACGGCTCAGCGCGAAGGCAAAAGTCACGCACACCAGCAACACGCTCAGCATCAAGATGCAAGAAGTCCAGCCAATGAAGCTGGTGGAGCCCAATAAAAAACCTTGCATGCCTTGCAACACATCAGGCCGCATGAGGGTGATGAGCGAAGCCAACGCACCCAACACCACGCCCACAATCACGCCGGCCAACAACAAACGCAAAGTGTGTTGCACGCCACGCGCCAACACGAGGGTGAGCAACACGGCCAGCACTGCACCTACAAACGCGGCTCCCGTCAAACCCAAACGCACCAAGAACTCAGTCGCAAATGGGTTACCACCAAACAGCGCCAAAGCCACAGCCACGCCCAGCGATGCACCCGATGCGCTGCCCAACAAATAGGGATCAGCCAAGGGATTGCGAAACAAACCTTGCGCCAAAGCGCCAGCAAGCCCTAGCAAAGCACCCGCCACGCAAGCCCCCAATGAGCGGGGCAAACGAATGTCCCACACGATTTGCCATGCCACCTCGTCGTGCCATGCATTCAACCAACTCTCGAACCCGGTGCTGCCCACAGCACTGCCCAACGCGATACCCAACAGGCATAGCACAACTAGCGTGATGGACGCGCCCAAAGGCGACCAACGTGCGCCTTGATGCGTCATGGATTAGCCCTCGCTTTGTCTGTCAAACACTTCGCCATCAAACGCGCGGCCTCGGCCATGCGTGGGCCTGCGCGTACCAACACATCTGACTCGCTAGGCTTGAACGTGCACACACGCTGCGCGCGCATAGCTTGCATGTTTTGCCAACCGGGACGTGTGGTCATGTCTGCATAGTTGCTGTCGCCCACCATGATGATGTCGGGCTGCGCACGCACCACAAACTCGGGATTGATTTTGGGGAACGGCCCCAACGAAGCAGGCAAGATGTTGCGCGCACCCAAGCGCTGCAATGTCTCGCCAATGAAGGACGACTCGCTTGCACCATACGGCGCACGGCTGACTTCGAAATACACACGCTGGCCTTTGGCATTGGCAGGAATCGATTGCGCGGCGGCGTTCACCGCTGCATCGATGTGGCGCCACACACGGTCGCTCTCTTGCACGGGCACATCTAAGGCCTGCGCCATGATGCGCATGACACGCTGCACATCGGCATGCGAACGCGGCTCCAGCGCCATCACCGTGAGGCCCAAGGCTTGCAAACGCTCAGCACCACGTGCCGAAGTCGCCATCAAGACTAAATCTGGCTTCAACGCCACCACACTCTCAATGTTTGGATCGATCCCGCCGCCCATGCGCGGCAGCGTGTTGATGCTGTCGGGCCAGTTGGAATAACGGTCCACGCCCACCAATTTCTGGCACTGCCCTAAAGCACACACGGTCTCAGTGAGTGACGGCAAGAGGCTGACGATGCGCTGCGGCGGCTTGGTGATCGTCACGTCGATGTTTCGGTCGTCGCGCAACACCACAGCTTGTGTAACGCTGGTGATGAGCCAGAACATGCACAACGCGGTTATGCGGATAGCAGCCAAGCGTTTAAGCATAGACGGCCTCCCACTGCTTCACGATTTGGTGCAGCTGCGTCACACCGTCAGTCAACGCTGCGGGCCCTGGCTGCAAGATATCGGCAGATTTGATTTCAAACAACTGTTGGTGGCGCACTGCTGGCACGTCTTGCCAGCCTTCACGCGCAGCCACTTTTTCGGCTCTGAATTTTTTGCCGCACCACGACCCAATGATGATGTCGGGCGCACGGTCAATGATGGTTTGGCCACTCGCAATGATGCGGTCTTTACCTAAGGGCATTTGTGCTAACTCGGGGAAACAATCGTCGCCACCGGCAATGCTGATCAACTCAGACACCCAGCGAATGCCGCTGATGTGAGGCTCATCCCACTCTTCAAAATAAATCTTTGGACGACGCTTAAACGTCGCCGCTGTTTTTTGGATGTCGTCTAACTGCGCACGCATAAGCTGCAAACGCTGCAAGCCCTGCTCTGCCTGGCCAACCATCGCGGCCACTTGGTAGAGCATGGAAAAAATCTCATCCACACTGCGTTGGTTAAACACCGTGACCTGCACACCCGCGCGGATGAGCAAGGCGGCAATGTCTGCCTGCAAATCAGAAAATCCAAACACGCAATCGGGCTTGAGCGCCAAAATCTTGTCGATCTTGGCGCTCAAGAACGCGCTGACTTTTGGTTTCTCTTCACGCGCACGGCGTGGGCGCACGGTGTAACCCGAGATACCCACGATGCGCGATTCTTCCCCCAGCATGTACAGCCATTCTGTTGTTTCTTCGGTGAGGCAGACGATACGGTGGGGGGAATAGTTCATCAAAAACGATTTTGAACGTTAACCATGAAGGTTCTACCCGCTTCTGGATAGACTGATTTCAATGCTGGATTACAACGCGTTCTCAAGTTGTAATAACTTCTGTCAAACAAGTTATTGATGCCAGCAGATAAAGTCCAAGAGTCAATTTGTTGGCTGTAACGCATATTGAACAACCCGTAACTTGGAATCTTGTCTGAGCAAGTATTGTCAAAGTCACCTGTCACACGCTGCGTTGACACCAATTGAACAGCAGCCATGAATGTCTGTGTTGAAGACAACTTATGAATTGATCGTGCGGTCATAGTTTGCTGCGGAACCATTGGGACATCTTTACCAGTAAAGGCTCCTTCTCTAAAGGTAGCTCTGCGGTTCGCATATTGGAGACCTGTTTCCCAAGCTACATTGACCTTCGCAGTCATATCTAGTTCAACGCCTTTACGGCGTGTAGGGTCGTAGTTGATGTTGGAAAAGTTATCGGCTGACAACCCAATTTCGTCAACCAAATCATGTCGATACAAGCGAGCAGACCAACGCCCCCAAGCCTCTTTACTTCGATAGCCCGTCTCCACATCGCGAGACGTTTGAGGCTTCAACATATTCACAGTATTGGCTGGGCAAAAAAAGGTCGAGCAGGTGAATTCATCGGCGTTAGCTAACCTAAAGCTGGTACCTAATCGACCAAAAACCTCGGCCTTTTCTGATGTTTTCACAGCAGCACCAGTTTCCCAACTGGTGTTGTTAATTTCAAGCTTTCCCGAAAGATCGCCAAAGGCCTGTCTTTCTGAAAGTGTTCGTCGAGCACCAATAAATGCTTGAGCCCCCAAAGAGTTGCTGGTCACTTCGTAACGCGTGTACGCGGCATCCGACTTTTGATCTATAGACGCATTACCAAAGTTAGAACCTTGGCTTTGGTTCCATTGCTCATTATCTAAACCAATTAGAACTCGATGCTTCAAATCATTGGCAAAAAATTCATTCCATCCACGAACGCCCATTCGATTGAATACTGTTTGATTTTTCGAGAAGAAATCGTCAACGTAAAAATTGGACTCGACCTGTAACAATTTGCGATTAAAGTCAGCGGCCACACGCCAGTCACCCAATGGAGCCTCAGCATTCAACAGCAAACTATTTGACTCTGTTTTGCCATTGTCATTAGGCTTGTAGGTTTTACTTGGGTTCTGATTGAAGTCACTGAGTGTCAAGCCGCCAGGCAAACCACCAACTGTCGTCTGATTAGCTAGTTGCATAGATAACAACGACTGGCCTTCGCTCCAGGTTGCGCGACCTACGAGATTACGCTCTCGATTCCCAAAGTTATTACGATGGTTATCCGTGTCAAACGTATTGGCGGATAGCTGATAACGCATCGCGCCATGACCGGCTCTTAAAGTCGCACGAGCATCAGTTGTACCCAAATTACCAGCTCCAAATGAAATGACCCCGCCTGGTTCATCAGTCCCCTTCGTAGTGATCACATTAATAACCCCACCTGTTGCACCTTCGCCATAAAGCACCGAGCCACTGCCTCGAATAATTTCGATTCGCTCGATACTATCTACGGGAATCCAAGACAAACCACCACCGCTTGAATCACCTTCATTTTGTCGAACGCCATCAACCAAGATCACTACGTTACTTGAGGCAGTCGCACCGAAGCCTCGAAGATCTAAGGTTTGATCACGCCCTCCGGCAGTATCAATACGCCCAGGTACACCACCAATCCATCGAATAGCCTCGTTCGCTGTTGCTGAACCAGACTCCTGAATTTCTTTTGCCGTAATGATTTGGACACCTTGTGGCAATAGACGCGGATCTTGAGGCATGCGCGTCGCAGAGATAACGACAGGATTTATATCTTCCACTTGTGCCTGGGCATTAACAACAACAGCCAAAGACAAAACAGAAAGCGCAGGCGCAAACGCACGCGCACGGAGACGAATAGATTTCTTCATGATTTAAAACCAACAGTTATTTGCTCTCACCGCCTTCCCCGACAGTGCTTGAGCGATTTAGCAGCGCGTTTTTGGACGCACCGCCACCTTGTTGGCCGGTATCCGGGCTGGCGGAGACTACCTCTGTCGCCTTCCCAAGCGCTTGTTCAAGGCGCTCAGTGGCTTGTGTGACAGAAGCGGAGCCAAAGGGCTCGTCCGCTTAACCGTTGCGGGGGCAGCGCAGGTTGGGTGTTGTCGAGCGAGCGACGCGACCTTCCTGCTTCCCGTTGAACTGCGGCATGTGAACCACACCGCGAGCACCAACATTCGCAATTTTAACAATTAACCTTTCAGCCACCTTAAAATGTAGGGGCCATGTCACAAACACCCCTGATCGATCAAATCACTCAACGCGTGGAGCACTTGCTGCTGCGTCACGAAGAACTACAACGCACCAATGCATTGCTTGCAAGCCAAGTGCAAGAGCTGACGCACGAGCGCGATTTGCTAAAGTCCCGCCTAGGCGCAGCCCGCCACCGTATTGACGCATTGATTGACCGCCTGCCCCAAGGCACAGAGGCCACGACAAAGGACAACGCGTGAAACAAATCGAAGTTCAAATCATGGGCCAAGGCTATGTGTTGGGCTGCCCCGAAGGCGGCGAAACGCGATTGAGCGAAGCAGTTGGCAAGGTAGACCAAGCCATGTGCAAAATCCGCGATGCAGGCAAGATCAAGGCACGCGACCGCATTGCGGTATTGGCTGCACTCAATTTGGCGTTCGACCTGACTGACCGCCCCGCCTCAATCGCCAGCGCGACGACTGGCTCTGATGGCAGCACATCCAGCACCGATCTGCATAACTTGCTACAGCGCATGGATGCTGTGCTCGCACGCGACAACCAGCTTATCTGACGAGCCCTACAATTAAGACGTCTGCAAGTCCTTAGGGCTTTATATTTCCTTGAACCAATGCTCATTGAGCCAGGGCTTGGAACATCGTTTGATGAGCGTGAGCGTCTCGCGTCAGATGAACCCAACGTCAAACTGACCTCGCCCACCTGAACCCCCGGTTCAGGATGACGGTCCTGGGGATCCTTGCAGACACCTTTTACTCTTTCAAGGCCTGCTCTTCCATGGACCTCCAACCCGAACTGATTCTTCAACTCGCCGTGCTTGGCATTTGCACGGGTTTTTTGGCAGGCTTGCTCGGCATAGGCGGCGGCATGGTGATGGTGCCTTTTATTACCTTCATGCTCTCGCATCGGGGGGTGGATGCCAGCCTTGCCGTCAAGATGGCCATCGCCACCTCGATGGCCACCATCATCTTCACCTCCATCTCCAGCGTTCGCGCACACCACAAACGTGGCATGGTGCGTTGGGAATTGGTCAAAGGCTTGGCGCCCGGCATCGTGATGGGCAGCATGATCGGTAGCTTGGGCGTGTTCGCCTTGCTCAAAGGCTCTTACTTGGCCATCTTCTTTGGTTTGTTTGTGGGCTTCTCAGCGACGCAGATGTTTTTAGACAAAAAACCAGCCCCTACACGCCAAGTGCCTGGCACTGCTGGTCTCATGGGTGCGGGTGGCGTGATTGGTTTTATCTCCGGTTTGGTGGGCGCAGGTGGTGGCTTCATCAGCGTGCCCTTCATGACATGGTGCAATGTGGCCATTCACAACGCGGTGGCGACCAGCGCAGCTTTGGGCTTTCCCATTGCGGTGGCCAACGTGGTGGGCTACATCATCAGCGGTATGTCTGTGGAAGGTTTGCCTGACGATGCATTTGGCTTCATCTGGTTACCCGCTTTGGTGGTGATTGCTGCATGTAGCGTATTCACAGCCCCACTGGGCGCTAAAGCTGCGCACATGCTGCCTGTGAAAAAACTCAAACGTGTGTTTGCCAGCGTGCTGTATGTCTTGGCTGCCTATATGTTTTACAAAGGCATCACGGGCTAATTTATTGCGGCACCAAGCACCACGGTGCTTGGTATTCGACCAGCCCCATCCACAAGGCCCAGCCTGAGCTAGCGGCCAATGCAGCCCCCGCCAAGCGCACGCCCCAAGCGCCGCTGCGGCCATCCACGATCGGTACACCGCGAAGGCGCAACCAAACCCAAGGGCCAATCGTCAGCACCACGGCACTGCCCAGTGCGAACAGCGCCATCACACCCGCACCTGCAAGCGGGCTGTTGCTGAGTGCAGCAACCAGCAAGGCGCCGTACAACAAACCACAGGGCATCAAGGCCCACAAGACGCCCAGCAATACGGCGCCACCATTGCGAAGCTTGAGGTGTGCAGTCAAAGCCTGCACGCGACGCCAAATACTGCGGCCAAAACCTTCGAGCCAAATGGGCTGCTCACCGCGCCAAAGTAACAACACGCCAACCATGAAAGCGACGATGTGCAGCAAAGTCCAGAAAGGCCGAAACGCGGCAGACTGCGTGCTGAGCCACCCCACGCCTTGCATGGTGGTGGCGGCCAAAGCACCCAAGGCACTGTAACCCATGATGCGGCCCAATTGAAATAAGAGCATGGCCGAGGTGCCCTGCCCGCCTGTTTGTTTTTGAGCCGCTCGCCCAATGCCCGCGCAAGCTGCCCCGCACATGGCCAAACAGTGCGGCCCACCCGCCAATCCCATCAGGAGTGCGGTGAGGGCCAAAGTTGTGTTCATCAGATGATTTTAGAGAACCTTGCGCGGTTCTTGTCAGCTTGCAGGTATTTGTCAAAGATCATGGCCACGCCACGCACAAAGAACCAGCCTAACTCGGTCACATGAATGCCCACCTCGTCAACAATCAGCAAGCCTTGCTCTTGCATCGCAGCCAAGGCTTCTAACTCTGGCGCAAAGTACTGCTTGAATTCAATCAAGTGCGATAGCTCTACCGATTCAAACAACACACTGCCCTGACACATCAACGCCATGATGACGGTGCGGCGCACCAAATCATCCCGCGTCAAGGCCATGCCGCGCACCACAGGTAGACGGCCTTGGTTGAGCAAGTCGTAGTACTCATCCAAGGTTTTCACGTTTTGACTGAAGGTGGGGCCCACGCGACCAATCGACGACACGCCCAAAGCAATCAAGTCGCAATCCGGTTGGGTGCTGTAACCCTGAAAGTTACGATGCAAGCGGCCTTGCCGTTTGGCCACGGCCAGTGCATCGGTAGGCAGCGCAAAGTGGTCCATGCCCACATACACATAGCCAGCGGCCATCAACACGCGCATGGCGCTAGAGAGCATGACCAGCTTAGAGGCCGCAGGCGGCAAGTCTTGCGTGTGAATACGACGCTGCGGTTTGAAGCGCTCAGGTAAATGCGCGTAGGCGTACAAGGCGATGCGGTCGGGACGCAACTTCACCACTTGATCGAGCGTACGCTCAAACGTTTCAGGTGTTTGCATGGGCAAGCCATAAATCAAATCAACGTTGATCGACTCAAAGCCCAGCTCACGTGACGCGGCAACCAAGTCGAACACCTGCTCCGCCGGCTGAATACGATGCACAGCCTTTTGCACAATGGGTTCAAAGTCTTGCACGCCAAAACTCAGGCGGTTAAAGCCTTGTGCAACCAATGCTGCCAAACGCTCCCGGTTAACGGTGCGGGGATCAATTTCGACCGAGTATTCCCCGCCGGGTACAAAGTGAAAATTGCGACGCAACATGGTCATCAACTGAGCCAACTCAGCGTCACTCAAAAACGTAGGACTGCCCCCCCCCAAATGAAGCTGCGACACTGTTTGGCCTTGGCCCAGGTGTGCAAGATTCAAATCTACTTCACGCTCTAAGTAGCGCAAATACTCAGCGCCGCGCTCATGGTGTTTGGTGATGATCTTGTTACAAGCGCAGTAATAGCACAGCGATTCACAAAACGGAATGTGCACATACAAAGACAAGGCGTAGGCTTTGGCCGCTAACCCATCACGACGCTGCTCTAGCGCACGCACATAGTCGTCCTCGCCAAATGCCTCAACAAAGCGGTCAGCCGTGGGATACGAGGTATAGCGTGGGCCAGCGACGTCATAGCGACGCAGCAACTCTGGATTGAGGACAAGGGAATGCATAAGTTCACATGTAAATTTGAGATCCATAATAGGCGTGTAGCCTCGCTTAGAGGTTGACCTGCATCAACATAAGACTGTCTGTATTCATGAATTCAACCAGCATCAAAGTCGCTTGTTCCAACTGTAATTTGCGTGAACTGTGCATGCCATTGGGCTTGAACGAGAGCGAGATGGAGCGCGTCGACGAGGTGGTAGCAACTCGCCGAAGAGTAGGCCGGGGTGAAAGCCTTTTCAGAAATGGCGACAAGTTCAACGCGTTGTTTGCAATTCGCACAGGTTTCTTCAAAACACGTATTTCTACAGAAGATGGCCGCGACCAAGTAACGGGGTTTCAGATGGCTGGTGAAATCATTGGACTTGATGGCATCGTTAGTGACCGTCACACCTGTGACGCTGTGGCCCTAGAAAACGCAGAAGTCTGCGTGATGCCGTTTGACCGCATTGAGGAACTGTCACGCGAAATCACATCTCTGCAACGTCATGTGCACAAAATCATGAGCCGCGAGATCGTGCGTGAAAACGGAGTGATGTTGCTGTTGGGCAGCATGCGTGCCGAAGTTCGGCTAGCTGCGTTTTTGCTGAACTTATTTCAGCGACTACATGCCAGAGGGCTCTCTCAAACAGAAGTGATTCTGCGCATGACACGCGAAGAAATTGGCAGCTTCTTAGGTTTGAAGCTTGAAACTGTCAGCCGCACTTTTTCCAAGTTTGCTGAAGATGGCATCATTGATGTGAAACAACGCCACGTGCGCATCTTGAACCCTGAGGAGCTCAAGCTCATTGTGAATGCTCAGACCTGCCAGCCCTGTTAGGCTGAAACAGGATCGCAGCACACCTCTTGCTTAGGACACCCATCAGGTCGCTCAGTTGGCACTAAGGGGCAACGATTCATCTCGAACGGTGAAACAGACAGCAAAGTAGTCAACGCACTGGACCCCGCTGTGATGGCCCAAAAAGCAAAAAACGACAAGGTGTAAACACCTTGTCGAGATAGCTCAATGGGGTGACCAAACCATTGCAAGTCTTGCGGGTCGACAAAAGCAAACACCAGCATTTCCAAAATACCCGCCACCAAGAAGGCAGGCCATGCAATCCACATCATTCTTTGAGCCAACATATCAATTCTCCTTAAAAAGAATTGAATTCAGTTTAGGCCCGAATGTCTGAAGAGGTTATGGGGTTTTCGAGGGGGTCTGCGCCTTCGACAAATCATGCTTGGGCGTAACCACATGGTTGCGGGCTTCCATGGCAGGTGCGAGTTGCATGTCGCGCTCAGCAGCCAAGGTCTTGTTGATGTCCAAGCCACGGCGATAGTAGTCCTCTGCCACCACTGGGTCAGGAATGCGAATTGCAATCGCCAAGGTAATGAAGCCAGCCACGACAACTGCAGCTGGGCCAGCAATGATGAGCCAAACGTGGCCGTATTGCCACCAAGGCTTGGTATCAAGTGTGTTTTGTTTCATTGTCATTTACCGAGGAACGATGAACACAGACTTTTCGACCACGAACTCATCGGTGCCCGTGGCCTGAATTTCAAACATGATCTTGTGCGAGCCACTTTCCACCGAGCCATAAGGAATGTCAGCACGCAACACCACCCAGCGAGCTTGTGCAGGGTCTACCATCACGTCAGTTTCTGTTGTGATTTTCAAACCAGGCAACCCCTTGACCGACAAATGATAGCTTTGCACAGTCTCAGCGGCATTCATGATTTGCAAGCGATAAACGTTTTCTAAGGTGCCATATTCTGTGATCCGCGACAAGGTCGAACGGTCACGCACCACATCCACCTTGAATGGCGTACGCAGGCTAAGTGAGACCAACAAACCCATCGTGACAGCCACCAAAATCATGGTGTAAATCTGAATGCGCGGGCGTTTGAGACGCTGCCAAATTTGCTGCGGCGTCCACTTATTGTCCATTGCATTTTGCGTGGAGTAGCGCACCAAGCCACGGGCATAGCCCATCTTGTCCATCACGGTGTCGCACACGTCAGCACAAGCGCCACAGCCAATGCACTCGTATTGCAAACCGTCGCGAATATCAATACCCGTCGGACACACTTGCACGCACAAAGTGCAGTCCACGCAGGCACCTAAATTCAGGCCATCAACTTCTGCTTTTTTAGAGCGTGGGCCACGTGGCTCGCCGCGCTCTGTGTCGTATGTGACGATGAGGGTGTCGTTGTCAAACATCGCGCTTTGAAAACGCGCATATGGACACATGTATTTACACACCTGCTCGCGCATAAAGCCTGCGTTGCCATATGTGGCAAAGGCGTAGAAGAACACCCAGAAAAGCTCCCACGAACTCATCTGCGTCAGAAAGAACTCCATCGCCAACTCGCGGATGGGCGTGAAATAACCCACAAAGGTAAAGCCCGTCCAGATCGAGAAAAAGATCCAGATAAGGTGCTTGTACCATTTCTTCACCAATTTTTCTAAGGAGAAGTCAGCATCATCTAAACGCATGCGGGCTGAGCGATCGCCTTCGACCTTGCGCTCAATCCACAAGAAAATTTCGCTGTACACCGTTTGAGGGCAAGCGTAACCACACCACAAACGACCAGCCACGGCGGTGAATAAAAACAGGGCTAAGGCCGAAATCACCAACAAACCGGTGAGGTAGATAAAGTCTTGCGGGTACAAGACCAAGCCAAAAATATAGAAACGGCGCGTCGCTAAATCAAACAACACTGCTTGACGCGTGCCCCATTCAAACCAAGGTAAACCGTAAAACACCAACTGCGTCAGGACAACAAAAATCCAGCGCCAATAAGCAAAGACACCCTCGACAGAGCGAGGGTAGATTTTTTTCGATGCAGCATAAAGCGAAACCATCGCCTCGTCCGCAGAGCCCGAAGGCTCTGGAACGATGGGGATGGTCTTGCGCTGCCTAGAGTCGTCAGCAGAATTCAAAGTGTTTTACTTCGTTGCAGCAGGTTTGTTAGACAAGCCCCACACATAAGCAGTCAACACGTGAATTTGTGATTCAGTCAAACGGCCCTCTTGTGCAGGCATTTGATTGATTTTACCGTTGTTGATCATCGCCGTGATGGCTTCTTCACCCCAGCCATGCAACCAGATCTTGTCGGTCAGGTTGGCAGAGCCGATGGCCTGAATGCCTTTACCGTCAGGACCATGACATGCAGCACATGGGCCAAATTTTGACTTACCCAAAGCGGCACGCACAGAGTCATGCGGGCTACCAGACAAGCTCAACACATAGTGAGACAAATTACGAATGTCATCTGGTGTACCCACTGCAGCAGCCATTGGAGGCATCTGACCAATACGACCTTTAGTGATCGTCTCTTTGATCTTGTCAGGCGTACCGCCGTGCAACCAGTCGCCGTCGGTCAAGTTAGGGAAACCTTTTGAGCCGCGTGCGTCAGAGCCGTGGCACTGCGCGCAATTGTTCATGAACAAGCGCTCGCCCACAGCCATGGCTTTGGGGTCTTGTGAGAGTTGCTCAGGTGCTTGTGCATTGAAGGCGGCGTACAGAGGCTCCAAGTCTTGGTTGGCCTTGGCCACCTCAGCTTCATATTGACCTTTAGAGGTCCAACCCAACTTGCCCGCATAGCTGCCCAAACCTGGGTAAGCAACACCATACACCACAGCAAACACCATGGTAATGATGAACAACCACAACCACCAACGCGGCAGTGGGTTGTTCATTTCGCGGAGGTCACCGTCCCATACATGACCGGTTGTGCCATCGTCTGTGTCGTGCGCTGCTACTTTGACCTGGGCCGAGAACCACAGCAAGAATGCGCAGTACAAGACACCAAAAATAGCAATGCCCGCCACGAAGATGGACCAAAAATTACTTGTGAAATCACTCATGATTCGATTCCTTTACAAAGGCCTCTAGGCCTTAGTCTTGATCGAGGGGCAGCTTCGATGCTGCCTCAAAATCTTCTTTG
>Ga0213920_1001345_pt1 | contig 13755 bp, 14 predicted proteins | sample McNCre1117MG_FD_161054 | JGI IMG/M metagenome (GOLD analysis project Ga0213920, IMG submission 161054) | Freshwater microbial communities from McNutts Creek, Athens, Georgia, United States - 11-17 MG | ecosystem: Environmental > Aquatic > Freshwater > Creek | place: USA: Georgia | collected...
GGCTAAACACACACCACCTACATGGCAAAGCTGTTTAGGCGCGAGCAACACTCGCTGTTTGGCGAGATCCTCGATTGGATGCTCACGCCGCTGCTGCTGCTGTGGCCAGTGAGCTTGGCGCTCACTTGGCTGGTGGCACAAAACATTGCCGGCCGCCCCTTTGACCGCGGCTTGGAATACAACGTGCAAGCACTCGCGCAGCTCGTCAAGAGCGACCAAACGCGAATGTATTTCAACTTGCCTTTGCCCGCCCGCGAAATTTTGCGTGCCGACGAAGCCGACTTGATCTACTACCAAGTGCTGGGCACGCGCGGCGAGTTTGTGAGCGGTGAGCGCGACTTTCCGCTACCTCCTGACGAAGAACAACCCCTGCCCGGCGAAGTGCGCATTCGCGACGACGAAATGCGCGGCGCCGATGTGCGTGTGGCCTACACCTGGGTGCGCGTGGACATGCCCGGCGTCAAGCCTGTGCTGGTGCAAGTGGGCGAAACACTTGAAAAACGTTCGGTGTTGGCCACCGAAATTATCAAAGGCGTCATGCTGCCGCAGTTCGTCATCTTGCCTCTGGCGGTGCTGCTGGTGTGGCTCGCTTTGGCACGTGGCATTCGCCCGCTCAACAAACTCGAAGAGCGCATTCGCCTGCGTAAACCCGATGACTTGAGTCCGCTAGACGAGTCGGCCGTGCCGCAAGAAGTGGCGCCGCTCGTGGCCTCGATCAACGACTTGCTCACGCGCCTCAAAGAATCCATCGCCACTCAAAAACGCTTTTTGGCCGATGCAGCGCACCAACTGAAAACGCCTCTGGCGGGTTTGCGTATGCAGGCCGACTTGGCCCAACGCGCGGACTCGAGTGCGGATGAGCTCAAGCAATCGCTCAAGCTCATCGGACGCGCGAGCATTCGCGCCACACACACGGTGAATCAATTACTGTCGTTGGCACGCGCTGAAAGCGGCAGCACCAACATCGCACGCAGCCCGTGTGATTTGGTTGAGTTGGTGAGTGATGTGATTCAAGACTCGCTGCCCCGCGCCATGGACAAATACATTGACCTCGGCTACGAAGGCGTGGCATCGGGCAGCACGGGTGTACGCGTGATGGGCAACCCCACGCTGCTCAAAGAGATGGTGCGCAACTTGGTGGACAACGCCATCAACTACACGCCATCGAGCGAAGACAATCCGGGCGTCATCACCGTGCGTTTGCTCTCAGACAAGTTCGGCAAAGTGGTGGTGTTGCAGGTAGAAGACTCGGGCCCAGGCATCCCTGAAGCTGAGCGCGATTTGGTGTTCCAGCCCTTCTACCGCGCCTTGGGCACGGAGGCTGATGGGTCGGGCTTGGGCTTACCCATCGTGATTGAAATTGCGCATCAACATGCGGCCGTGGTCTCACTAGAAGATGCGTTTCCAGGCAAGCCCATGCCGGGCGCAAGGTTCACGGTGCGGTTTTCAAACACGCAAGCGTAAATTACCAAACGCTATCACTTAGCCAATCAGCGCCGTCGCTGTTTTGTAAAACGTCCAAGTCACCAGCCACGCGGCGAGCAGCGGCCACGCCACTGACAGCACCGTGAAGCCCACCGACTTTGTCTCCTTGCGAATGGTCGCAATGGTCGATACACACGGTGTGTAAATCAACACAAACAACATGAAGCTATATGCTTGCACCCATGTGATTTGCTGGGTGATGGTCTGCACCAATGCTGCGCCTTCTTGACCATAAATCACGGCCAAAGATCCAATCACGATTTCTTTGGCGATGAAGCCAAACAACAAAGCAATCGTGAGTTCTGCGTTGATACCAATCGGTTGAAAAATGGGCTGCAGCCAGTTGCCCAATTGACCGGCCCAAGAATCAATGCTGCCCGGCTCCACGCCTTGGGGGAAATTGGTCAGCACCCAAATCATGACCACACCAATCACGATGAATCGCGTCGCACGATTCAAAAAGTGCCGCACCTCTTGCCAGCCCGTGAGCGCCATTTGGCGAACTGTTGGAAAACGATAAGGCGGCATCTCAAGAATGAATGCATCGTTGTTCACATACTGACGCTTGAAAATCAACGAAGTCACGATGGACATCACGATGCTCATCACATACAACGAGAACAACACCCACGGCGCTTGCTCTGCCGTAAACAGCGCAGCAATTAAAAACACAAACACTTGCATGCGTGCTGAACACAAGGAAAACGGAATGGTCAGCATCGTCAAATAACGCAAACCTTTGGAACGAATCACACGCGTGCCCATCAGCGCGGGCACATTGCAGCCAAATCCCATCAAGAGCATCACAAAGCTGCGACCGTCCAAGCCAAACTTAGCCATCAAGGCATCCATCAAAAAGGCGGCGCGTGACAAGTAGCCCGTGTCTTCCACAATGCCCATGAACAAAAAGAACAAAACGATGAGCGGCACAAAACTCGCCACCGTACTCAAACCGTTGTAAATGCCATCGAGTAACAAACCTTGCATCACAACCGGAAGATGCGCAAACAAGGGCTCAAGCGCCATTAACCGAAATTCGCTTAGCAACCATGTCGCACCATCTTGAAGTGGCTTACCAATCGTGAACACGCCCTGAAAAAGCAACAACATGACAGCAAAGAAAATGGGCAGGCCCAGCACTGGGTGCAGCAATACTTTGTCTAGTTTTTCTGTGGTCGCATGCGATGCTTGAGCAGGCACGTTGATGGATTCGCTGAAGGCCTGTTCCACCTCAGCAAGCTCTGGCAAATAAGGTTTACCGCGCACGTCCACAAATGCTTGTCGCATTGCCGGCTGTAAACGCTCCACCCCTTGGCCGTATTTGGCCGATAGGAAGTGAATTGGCATTTGTAGCTTTCGGCTCAACGCATCTACATCAACATGAATGCCCATGGCGCTGGCTTCATCCACCATGTTCAGCACCAACATCATGGGTATGCCTTTGGCCATGACTTGGCTGAGCAAATTCAGCTGACGCTCGTACTGCGATGTGTTGAGCACAAAGATGATCAGGTCTGGTGGCTGCGTGTCTAAGAACTGCGTCACGACACGTTCATCGTCCGAATAACCATTCAAGTCGTAAATGCCTGGCAAATCGACCATGCGCACAACTTGGTCACCCACGATCAAACGGGCGTTGAGCAGCTCCACCGTCAGGCCTGGCCAGTTGCCAACCTTGGCATGTGCGCCTGTGAGTCGATTGAAGAGGGTGGACTTGCCCGTGTTGGGCATGCCCAAAAGTGCGACGCGTTTCATGAGGCTATGGGTTTGTTACGCCGATGTCAGCGGTGTTGCCAGGCAAATACAGCTGGCTTCTTTGATGCGAAGAATCAACTCACTCGTGCCCACGCGCAAGTGCATAGGGCCACCAAACTTGGCACGGCGCAGCACACGCACATGTGAACCTTCCTTCAGTCCCAAGGCAAAAAATCGCTTTTTCAGCTCGCCTTCCACATTGATGGCCATGACGCTTCCCGACTCTCCACAGTCGAGTCTTTCCAAAGTCAAAGGCAATTGGTTTGACGTCTTGTTAGTTGAAAAGTTTGCTTGCATAGCGTTGTTTTGAATAACGTGATGAATTTTAAACCCGAAACGCAAATACGAATGATTCGCATTTATAATCATTCTACGCCCATGGCCATTCATCGTATTCACCACACATGCTTAAACCTCATTTTTTAGCGCCCTTCTTGATCTATTCGACATTGCTTGCATCCTGCGGTGGCGGTGGCGCAACACAAGAAGCCACCGAATCCATGAGCGCGGCCGCCCAATTGGGGCAATTGATTTTTAAAGACCCAAGCCTTTCAGCCACTGGGGCCATGTCTTGCCAGACCTGCCACGATCCCAGCATTGGTCACGCATCGCCATTTGCCGAAGCCGTGGTGAACGTCGGGCCTGCGGCAGACCAAAAAGGTCTGCGCACGCCGCCAGCCATCAACTACCTCCGATACAACGGCCCGTTCAAGTTCGACACAGATGGCACGCCCATGGGAGGCTTCTTCTGGGATGGCCGCGCCAACTCTCTTGCCGAACAAGCCAAATGGCCGTTTTTAGGTAAAGCCGAAATGGCCAACCGCAGCGCTTCGGATGTGATTGCCAAGCTGCGCCAAACCAACTACGCCGATCAATTCAAAAAAGTCTTCGGCGCAGATATCTTCAATGACCCTAATGCAGCATTTGAGCGCGTCGCATATGCCCTTGAGCGTTACCAAATCGAAGACTCAGACTTTGCCCCCTTCAACAGCAAGTTTGATGCAGTTAACCAAGGCAAAGAAGCTTTCTCGCCCGCAGAACTACGCGGTCTTGTTTTGTTCAATCGCGCAGACAAGGGCAACTGTGCGGCTTGTCACCCCAGCACCAAACCTGACAACGCACCTGCGGCTTTGTTCACCGACTTCTCATATGACAGCCTTGGCGTGCCGCGCAATGCTGATATCTACGCCAACAATGACGCCAACTTTTTCGACAAAGGCTTATGCGGGCCTGTGCGCACCAGTTTGTCATCGCGCGTCGATCTGTGCGGCGCATTCAAGGTGCCCAGCTTAAGAAATGTGGCAAAGCGCAAGCGCTTTTTCCATAACGGTAAGTTCACAACGCTTGAACAAATCGTCAACTTCTACATCACGCGCGACACAGCCCCTGCGGCGTGGTACCCAGCAGACCCTCTGAACGTCTTGGTCTACAACGATTTGCCTGCGCTTGAGCGCGGCAATGTGAACGTGACTGAAGGCCCCTACAACCGAACAGGCCTGACACCTGCACTTGATTCACAAGAAATCACGGATTTGATTGCCTTCTTACAAACACTGAACGATCGCTAAAAGAATTGAAAGGAACCCATTTATGAAATTCAAAACCACACTCGTTGCGACGGCTGTCATCTTGGCTTGCCAAGTCAGTCATGCTCAAAGTACGCAAGAAGTTGCTGCCGAAATGCGTCAAATGCGCGAGGAACTGCGCCAGCTTCGCGCCGAACTAGAGGGCTTGAAAAACCAAAAAATTCAGGCAGCACCCGCGATCGCTGCCGAGCCCCAACCCAACACGCAAGCCAACACGCATCGTGAGGCCGAGCCAACCACCAACGCCGTCAACATGTTCGGTTATGGCGAATTGAATTTCACGCGCCCTAAGAACAACATCTCTGGCACAGAAGCCACCGCACGACGTGCCGTATTGGGCTTTGGCTATAAATTCAACGAACGCACGCGCTTTGCGGCCGAATTAGAAGTCGAACATGCCGTCGTTTCTAAAGATGACAACGGCGAGGTGGCGTTTGAACAGCTTTATGTGGAACACGACATCACCGATGGGCTCTCAGCCAAGATGGGTTTGTTTTTGTTACCTGTTGGCTATATGAACGAAAGCCACGAACCCACGCGTTACTTCGGCGTGACAAGAAACTTGGTTGAAACCGCCATCATCCCTTCGACATGGCGTGAGCTCGGGGTCGGCTTCAGAGGCATTCAAGACTCGGGGCTACGCTGGGATGCTGGCATCGTCACGAGCTTTGATTTAACGAAGTGGCCCACAGACAGCGGCGAGACCAAAGAATCGCCCTTAGGTGCAATTCACCAAGAGGGGCAAAAAGCAAAAGCGGCTTCCTTGGGCTATTACGGTGCGCTGAACTTTGATGGCGTGCCTGGGGTGAACTTTGGCGGCAGTTTGTTCCAAGGTGGCATTGGTCAAAAACAACCCACCATCGCCTCGCCCAACGCATCAGTGACCTTGGCAGAAGTTCACACCAAATGGCAAGTGGGCTCATGGGACCTATCCGCACTGGCAGCGCAAGGCCGCTTTCATGACGTCAGCGCCTTCAATGCCTCCGGCAACGGCGTGAACCCCGTGCCCGAACAATTCAGGGGTTGGTACACACAAGCCGCGTATCGCTTGTGGCGCAAAGGCGATACCAGCTTGGTGCCATTCACTCGCTATGAACGCGTCAACACCGCCTTGGGCTTTTCTGGGTTGGGTGGTTTAGCTCCCGCCAATGACCCCGACACCAAAGTGTGGACCGTAGGTGCCAGCTATTACCTACACCCCCAAGTCGTTGTGAAAATGGATGTTCAGAAATACCAAAACAACAGCGCCCTTGACCGCTTCAACATGGGTCTCGGTTTCCATTACTGAGATGAACCGCATGCCATTGACGAATCGACGTGAAATTTTGAAAAAAATAGGGGCCACAGGTTTGTGTACCAGTCCCCTGCTTGGAAGTGCCGTATTAGCGGCGACTTTCATGGAGCTCGAACAAGCGCAAAAACTACTACTGCCACAAGCCGACAGTTTTTCTGCTGTCACCCTACTGTTGGACGACACCAAGCTCAATGACATCGCCAAAGCAACAGACACACGCATTCCTAAAAATTTCAATCCGAAGATTTGGCGTGCAGACCTAGGTAACAAACCCCTAGGTTGGGTCATCACCGATCGCGTGATCGGCAAATATGACTTGATCGACTACGCTGCGGGCTTTCAAGCCGATGGCACGTCGATTGGCCTCGAAATCATGGCCTATCGGGAGTCGCATGGCTCAGAAGTCAAGCAGTCCGCATGGCGCAAACAATTCACTGGCAAAAAAAGTCCTGCCACCATGCGCTTCGCTGACGACATTCGCAACATCTCGGGTGCAACGCTGTCGTGCCAACACGTCACCGAAGGCATGCAACGCTTGAGTGCTGTTGCCGCACTGCTGTCCGCCGGGAAATAACGCACGATGTGGATTACAAGGGCTCGCCCTTTGCTGGGTACCGTGGTCTCCATTCAAGTGAAGGTCACGCCAACTGATGCAGCCCTTGCTGAACGGGCTATTGCTGAAGCTTTCAACATCATGGGCCACATCAGCCGTGTGATGAGCGCGCATGATGAGAGCTCAGATCTTGGACGCCTCTCCAGAGCGAATGCCCATCAAGTGCTCGCACTCGACATCGAAACCATTCACGTCATTCGTGCTGCACAACACTGGGCAGCCCTTAGCGGGGGAGCCTTTAACCCATGCGTCGCAGCGCAAACACTGTCACGACACAATCGCCGCCCAGGCATTGCCCATCAGGCAACAGGAACATTTCGTGACATCCGTATCGTCTCCGACACCATGGTTGAACTGGTGCAATCCGTGAGCCTAGACTTCGGCGGCATCGCCAAAGGCTACGCGGTGGACCGCGCCATCGACGTACTCACAGCACACGGGATATCCGATGCGTTGGTCAACGCTGGCGGGGATTTACGCGCCCTCGGTGAACGGGCTTGGCCTGTGGATGTGCGTCACAGCCACAACCATTTGATGGATGGGCGTGTGCGACAAAAACAGCAGATTCGCCATAAAGCTTTGGCCACCTCGGTGGCTGGCCCATTGAATCCTGAGTTTGTTTTAACCCGACGCCAAGTCCAATCCAAGTGGAGAAGCGTCACAGTGCAAGCCAGTACCTGCATGGCCGCCGACGTGCTGACCAAATGGGCAATGCAATCAAGTTTGCTGTGTCCAAATTTGCGCGCGGCATTGCGTCAAAATCACGGTCGTATGTGGAGAACGCGATGAGAAAAACAAAACACTTGGCAGGCTGGGGCAGAACAACGTTTTTGCTGATGGCAGGTGTGTGTTTGTCATTGCTCATCACAGGCTTGGTGATGTTTTTTTTACCCACCTCCGATTTGATGGACATGCCTCCCGCTGTGGCCGCTTTGCGCCATGACGCGGGCGTGGTGCACGGCGTCTCCACTTGGTTTTTTTGTCTGATGTGTGGTCGAGGTGTCTGGCCACACGTACGCGTGATGTGGCATAAACAAGGTGAGCCCATCAAATGGGCGCTTGGCCTTAGCAACTTGAGCCTATTCGCAGCCCTCGTTTTGACTGGTTTGTTTTTACTCTACGGCAGCCCCGACTTGCACGACGATGCATCGCCTCTACACTTTTGGATCGGCGCCTTGTGCCCCTTGTTTTTTTTAGCGCATAGCTGGCGAAGATTTGTTCCGTCAAAATTAGAACCACATTTATGAAAGAACACGCCGTGGACATGGACAAGTATTCTTCGCAGTTAAAAAGCAAAGGGCTGAAGGTCACCAGCCCTCGCATCACCGTTTTGGAAATCTTCAACCAAAGTGATTCGCGACACCTGTCTGCGGAGGATGTGTACAAGAAAGTCTTGGAGCACGAAGGCGACATTGGCTTAGCCACGGTGTACCGCGTGTTGACGCAGTTTGCAGATGCAGGCATCTTGGTCGCCACCAACTTTGAAACAGGCAAAACCACGTTTGAACTCAATGAAGGTGGGCACCATGACCATTTGGTGTGCTTGAACTGCGGGTCTGTGGTCGAGTTCCATGACGAAGAAGTCGAGTCACGCCAAGAAAAAATTGCCAAACAACATGGGTTCAAACTGATCAACCACTCCATGTCGCTGTACGGCCTGTGCTCAAAGCCTGAATGCACTGACTCAGCCCACTAAGGCTGCCTCAATCACGCTCATTGAGACAAACAATCACCAAGACGAGAAATCTTGTCTATCATTCACATCAATGAGTTTTTCTCATTCGATAGTTTTTATCAACCAACCAAAGGAAACCACATGTCTTTGATCAATACCCAAATCCAACCGTTCAAGAACCAAGCCTTCCACAACGGTAAGTTCGTTGAAATCACAGAAGCCACGCTCAAGGGCAAGTGGAACGTGTTCATCTTCATGCCAGCCGCATTCACTTTCAACTGCCCTACAGAAATTGAAGACGCTGCTGACAACTACGCCGCTTTCCAAAAAGCCGGCGCTGAGGTGTACATCATCACCACCGACACACACTTCTCACACAAAGTGTGGCACGAGACTTCGCCTGCTGTGGGCAAAGCCAAGTTCCCATTGATCGGTGACCCCACACACAAGTTGACACGCGCTTTTGGCGTGCACATCGAAGAAGACGGCCTGGCCTTGCGCGGCACTTTCGTGATCAACCCAGACGGCGTGATCAAGACCATGGAAATCCACTCCAACGAAATCGCTCGTGACGTGTCTGAAACACTGCGCAAGTTGACTGCTGCTCAGTACACCGCCGCTAACCCAGGCCAAGTGTGCCCAGCGAAGTGGAAAGAAGGCGCGAAGACTTTGGCTCCTTCCATCGACTTGGTCGGCAAGATCTAATTTTTGCCTGCTAAATCAACCCCTGCGAAAGCAGGGCGTTGACCGCAGCGCATGGGCCTTAAGCACTGTCTTTCGCCCGTGCGTTGTACTCAACGAACCCCCACCCTTTTGAAGCCTCCGGTCAGCACCCAAAGTGCATGACCTTGGATGTTTGCACCCTAATTCATTTCGCACAGAGGAGAACACCATGCTCGACGACACACTCAAAGCCCAACTTCAACAATACCTTGGCATGCTGCGCCAGCCCATCCGTTTGGTCGCCTCTCTCGACGACAGCGAGACCGGCAAAGACATGGGCGAGTTGCTCAACACCATCGTGGGTCTGTCTGACAAAGTCACGCTCGACACTTCGGGCAACGATGCACGCAAGCCTTCATTCGCTGTGGTGCGCGAAGGCGAGACACAGGGCGTGCGCTTTGCAGGTCTGCCACTCGGTCATGAGTTCACCTCTTTGGTGTTGGCCTTGTTGTGGACTGGCGGCCACCCACCCAAGGTGGAGCAAGACGTGATTGACAGCATCAAGGGCCTAGATGGTGACTTCAACTTTGAGGTCTACATGTCCCTGAGCTGCCACAACTGCCCAGACGTGGTGCAAGCCCTCTCGCTCATGGCCATCGTCAACCCCAAGGTCAAGACCGTGGTGATTGAAGGCGGCGCGTTCCAGAAGGAAGTGGAAGAGCGCCAAATCATGGCTGTGCCTATGGTGTTCTTGAACGGTCAAGTGTTCGGCTCAGGCCGCATGAGCGTGGAAGAAATCGTCGCCAAGCTCGACACCAACGCTGCAGCCCGCGACGCTGTGAAGATGAGCGAGAAAGCCCCTTACGACGTGTTGATCGTGGGCGGTGGCCCAGCCGGTGCAGCAGCCGCTGTGTATGCCGCACGCAAAGGCATTCGCGTGGGCATTGCGGCTGAGCGCTTTGGCGGCCAGTTGAACGACACCATGTCGATTGAAAACTACATCTCTGTGCTCGAGACCAACGGCCCCAAACTCGCGGCCGACCTCGAAGCCCAGGTGCAGCACTACGGCGTGGACATCATGGCCATGCAACGCGCCAGCAAAATTGTGTCTGCCGAACAAACCGGCGGCATGACTGAGGTGCACTTAGAAAACGGCGGCGTGCTCAAAGCCAAGAGCGTCATCTTGTCCACCGGCGCACGTTGGCGCAATGTGAACGTGCCCGGCGAAGCCGAGTACAAAAACAAAGGCGTGGCCTACTGCCCACACTGCGACGGCCCCTTGTTCAAGGGCAAGCGCGTGTCAGTCATCGGTGGTGGCAACTCTGGCGTAGAAGCCGCCATTGACTTGGCAGGCATCGTTGAGCACGTCACCTTGATTGAGTTTGCTGACCAGCTCAAAGCCGATGCTGTGTTGGTGAACAAGCTCAAGAGCTTGCCCAACGTGACCATCCACGCCAACGCACAAACTACCGAGATCACCGGTGAAGGCGGCAAGGTCAATGGCCTGAGCTACAAAGACCGCGCCACTGACGTTGTGCACCACATTGAGTTGGAAGGTGTGTTCGTGCAAATCGGTTTGGTGCCCAACACCGAGTTCTTGAAAGGCACTTTGGAGCTGAGCAAGTTTGGTGAGATCGTGGTGGACGCCAAAGGCCACACCAGCATGCCCGGCGTGTTTGCTGCGGGTGACTGCACCACCGTGCCCTACAAGCAAATCATCATTGCGGCGGGCGAGGGTGCGAAGGCGGCTTTGTCCGCGTTTGATCACTTGATTCGCAACTGATCGTTGAGATAGTTGCCAAGCCCAACGCATGTGACGTGCGTTGGGCTTTTTTATTTATGTATTAACGGGTCGCCTCAGACGCGGCTGGTTTGATAGTCAGCAGCTCTGGGTCCACTTGGTTTTCTACGCGGTGTGGCTCTTGCACGGGTTTAGGGCCAAGGCCTAAGAAACGCAAGCCACCGTCGTTCCACAACCAAAACAGCAAGTTGATCGCGGCCAGGGCGTAGACCACGTTGCGCAGCAAGAATTTCGATTTCATAAAACCACCTTCGTTTGTTGAATTGGCACTAAACCGGCCGCACGCTCACCTCTGAGCTGCTGATGGCCTCTTGGCCTTGCTCGGTGTCCACCAGCATCGCGCCGGTTGCATCCACACCCCTTGCCACGCCGTGACGACCATCGCTCAGAGTGACGTTCAAGTTGCTCAGTGCATCGCGGGCATTGAAAGCATTTTGCAGTGGTGCAAAGCCTGTGCGCTCAAACGCCAGTAGGGTCGCCAGCAAGGACTCGGCCACTTTAGTTAAGGCTTGGGGCGCGGTGATGCCGCTTTGCAGGTCTTGCAGGCCCAATGGCGCTGTGGACAAGCCATCGGCCACAGGCGGGGCGATGTTGATGCCTACGCCCACCACACAGTAACGACCTTGCTCACTGCCGTGGCTGATGCCCGTGGGCAAAGCCGTCTCGATCAAGATACCCGCCAACTTGCCCCAGCCCGTGGCGGTATCAGGGCGCTTCACCCACAGGTCGTTGGGCCACTTCAAACGCACGCCCAGCTCGCCCTGCGGGTCTAAGCTGCGCGCCAGCGATAAGCCGACAGCCAATGACAGGCCAGACCAGTCAGCAGGCTTGAGCATGAGCCCCAATGAGAAGGTGAGGGCATGGCCCACTTCGCCGTGCCAGGGGCGGCCTAGGCGGCCACGTCCTGCAGTTTGGGTTTCAGCCACCAACAGCACCGGCTCGGTTTGTCCAGCGCGTGCGCGGCGCATCAGCTCGGTGTTGGTGGAGTCAATCTCTGGCAGCACCTCGACCGTCAAGCCAGGCTGCAAAGCAACCATCGCAAGCCAAAGGTCTTCAGCGGGCCAGATCATGCGGCTCAGGCCTTTTTTGACTTGGCCTTGTCGGCTTTCTTGGCCGACTTCTTTTTGTCGTCTTTGGGAAACTCAGACGTGGACGACAACAACGTGCCACGGCACTTCTTCGCGCCGCACCAGCAGGGGTATTCCAACTTCAGCTCCGGCGTCATGGGCGCATCAATGACCAAGCCGTAGTCATAGTTCAACTCTTCGCCGGCCTTGATGTCGCGCAGGGCTTTGATGAAGACGCGGCCATCGACCTCGTCAGGCTCGCAGTTGGGCTTGCACGAGTGGTTGATCCAACGTGAGGAGTTGCCGCCGTACTTGGCGTCGATCACATGCTTCTCGTCGATGTGAAAGTAAAACGTGTGGTTGGGGTCGGTCGGGTCGTGTGGGTGGCGGCGCAGCGCCTCTTTCCAGCTGATGATCTCGCCCACGTACTCGATGATGGTCTCGCCCTTGGCAAAATCGCTCAGTGCAAAAACCCCTTTGCCATGCACGCCCGAACGGCGGGTTTGAATGCGGCGGCCTTTGATGGGCGCGGGGGCTTGGGCGAGAGATTTTTTGGACACTGAATTTTTCTGTTAACTTTAATACGTACGCATGTGCGTGCGCGCGCATGGGCGCGCGTGCGCACGCGAGAGAACGAATTGTAGTGGTCAGTTTTTAAGGAACTTTGAAATGAGCAAAACCCTCGTGATTGCCGAAAAACCTTCGGTCGCGCAAGACATCGTGCGCGCACTCACGCCTGTGGCGGGGAAGTTCGAAAAACACGACGATCACTTTGAGAGCGACACCTATGTGGTCTCTAGTGCCGTGGGCCATTTGGTGGAAATCCAAGCGCCCGAAGAGTTTGATGTCAAGCGCGGCAAGTGGAGCTTTGCCAACTTGCCCGTCATCCCACCCTTCTTCGATTTGAAGCCCGTTGAGAAAACCAAGAGCCGTTTGAATGCGGTGGTGAAGCTGGCCAAGCGCAAAGACGTGACCGCCCTCATCAACGCATGTGACGCGGGCCGCGAAGGTGAGCTGATCTTCCGTTTGATCGAGCAGTACGCCGGTGGCAAAAAGCCGCTCGACAAACCTGTGAAGCGCCTGTGGTTGCAGTCGATGACACCGCAAGCGATTCGCGATGGTTTTGAATCGTTGCGCACCCAACAACAAATGCAAGGCTTGGCCGACGCCGCACGCAGCCGCTCTGAGGCCGACTGGCTAGTGGGTATCAACGGCACACGCGCCTTGACCGCTTTCAACTCACGCGAAGGTGGTTTCTTCTTGACCACCGTGGGCCGTGTGCAAACGCCCACCCTGTCGGTGGTGGTGGAACGCGAAGAACAAATTCGCAAGTTCATCAGCCGCGACTATTGGGAAATTCACGCCTCATTCCAAGTGGCTGCAGGCAGCTACCCCGCCAAGTGGTTCAACCCCGAACACAAGAAAGACGCGGAAGACAGCGAGAAAAAACACGACCGCGTGTGGAGCGAAGCCGAGGCTTTGGCCATTGCCGACGCCGTGCGCAACCAGCAAGCCACCGTCACCGAAGAGAGCAAGCCCACGACCAAAGCCAGCCCCGGCTTGTTTGACCTGACCTCGCTGCAGCGCGAAGCCAACGGCCGCTTTGGCTTCTCGGCCAAAACCACGTTGGCCTTGGCGCAAAGCTTGTACGAGCGCCACAAAGCGCTGACCTACCCACGTACCGATTCACGCCACTTGCCTGAAGACTACGTGCCGGTGGTGAAAGACACCTTCACCATGCTCGCCGACAGCGGCATGAAGCACCTCGAACAACACGCCACCGTGGCGCTGAACAACAACTACGTGCGCAAACTGC
>Ga0213920_1001349_pt1 | contig 13734 bp, 22 predicted proteins | sample McNCre1117MG_FD_161054 | JGI IMG/M metagenome (GOLD analysis project Ga0213920, IMG submission 161054) | Freshwater microbial communities from McNutts Creek, Athens, Georgia, United States - 11-17 MG | ecosystem: Environmental > Aquatic > Freshwater > Creek | place: USA: Georgia | collected...
TGCTCCGAAGTCGATTTCTGCAGTGCCGATTGCATTAGCCATTAGGTCACCGTGTTCTGTTGTTTTAACATTCTTGTCCTTTCGCGGCCTGCATTCATTTTCTGTATGGTTTCAGCGGAAAACTTTCTTCCCTTGAAGAAATTACTTATTTGTTGCTTTCGTTCTTCTGAATGCTTGTGTCCAACACGTCTTGTGTTTCCTGCCAAAGATTCAGAAATCTTTTTTCTATGCTCTTCCGTTAGGGTTTCACGCTTCTTCCTACTTCTAATATTAGCAAGTGCTTTGTCTGAAAATACACGCCCAACAGTTGAATCCGCTTTGGGACAAATATTGTAACCAAACTTCCTATCAGCAGCCCTATACCCGTCTATTAACAATTGTTCATAAAACATGGTTTGGCTTTTATCGCATATTAACATTATTGAAAACACAAAGTTTTCTTCTCCATGCTTATTAAAAGCCCTCTGAAGATACTCATTATCATGCTTGCTTTTTCTAAGATTAAGTAAATGTGTTCTTAATCTTACTTTTAAACCGATTGAACTACCAATGTAAAACTTTCCATCGACTAAATTTTCAATCTTATAAACACCGCTATTCATTTCTAGCTTACTGTGTAGACACCGTTAGTGCCATCCAATGTAACGGTGACAGTTTCACCTACTGCAACTACTTGGCTAGAACCGTAATCCCAGTAGCCTACAGGGGTAGCGGTGGTGCTATCATAAAGAATAGCATACCTAAAAGTAAAGCCAGCACCTGTAGCAGTCCATACCGCTGGACTAGCCAGTACAAGCTTATAGACACCAGCAGTGGTAGCAGAAGAAGTGACGGAGACTGTGTTGCCTCCCGTAGTATATCCATTACCATTGGGTACCTCGGCTGTAATGGTTGTATCGGTATTTGCTAGAGCAGTAGCAAGAACGATTTTCCATGTATCTGTACCAGCATTCATGCCCTCATTCATTGCTTCCGTAGCAGGAAGAAACTTATTATATGTTGCCATTATATTCCTTAAGAGTAGGAGAGACTAGCTCGATTATCCCACACATTATCGCTTAAATCGTTCCCATCAGCCCACTCTATTGTGATGGCTCCTCCTGAGATAGATAGGCGTTTAATACTCCATATAGCATCAGCATTAGAGCTATTCATTGGAGCTGTACCTAGATAAATCACAGAGGTTTGGTCATCTATCCGTTGAGCTAGATTTTGTCCTAGATGGGCAGGTAGATGAGAGATACCCATATTAACCCATTACCTGACGAAGTTTAGACAAACGCTCATCTACTTCCAATTGCTTAGTGGTAAGTTCTTCTTGCTGTTTTTGCAAGGACTCTCGCAGAGCCTCTACCACTTTCTCTTGTGCGCGCAAGACATCTTCACGAGAGGCTAGTTGGGATTTAATAGTGTTATAGTTAGCCAAAGCTTGGTCAGCAACTACCTCACGAGCTTTAAGCTCTTCATGGCGTTTATCAAAAGCTGTTTGAGCACCACGAGTGATTTTAGCTGCTTCAACAGAAGCTGCTTCAATTGCAGCCTTAGCTTGTTCAGTCAGCTTACTAGCTTGTTGCTTTGCTTTAGCAATATCACCTACAACACCTAGTTGATCGGTAGCTTCTTTAATAGCTTGTTCACGAGATTTAAGTTCTTTAATCTTAGCCTCGTATTTTGCAGTATCTTTTAAGAGGTCAATGACACTCAAGAATTCATCAAATTGCATTATCGTAGTCCTTGAATCATAGTCATTGCAACTACAGGAGAAGCACCTGCTGTCACATTAAGACGGATAGCACGGACTGGGTTATTGATAACACCATCCTTGCTAGTTGTTTGAGCAGTAATTGTTGACAAAGCAAAAGCTACTGGAGTAACTGCTGTGTCAAAAATGTCATCATACGTGTACTCTACAGTATAGGTAGCAGTACCAGAAACCACAACACAACCTACAGAAAGGTTCATCGGGTCTTGTTTATAGTCAACAGGGAGCCAGTTAGAAGCAGCTACGCTGGAGACTGTGACTTTCTTTGGTCGCATTAAATTTCCTTAGAAAAAAAAGGGGCAATGAAGCCCCTCTTTTAATTTTACCGTACGTAGTAAATTGTAATGAACAGTTCACCAGAAGTAGGAGCACCAGTAGTAGCAGTACCACCTGCCCACACTTGAATATCACCACCCAAAGGTACTTGATACAAAGCCATTACACCTGTGAGGGTAGCAATGTCAGCATTTGCACCAGCCGTACCAAAGGCATTGGCAGCAGAAGCAAACTGAGTACCAGCAGAAGCTGTACCCAAGTTAACTGTAGCTGCTGTAATACCACCACCAGCCAATTGGGTTTTAACCAAAAGCTGCATGTTTAGGATGGTTGAATCTGCTGGCAAAACTGCCACCAAAGTGTTAACAGCACTAGTACCAAAGTTAGCAGAGGTCAGACGCACAACTTTGCATTGTACATCTTTTGAATTGCTAGTAGCCGAAGGACCGCCGGGGTTCGGATCAGAGATGGCAACTTGACCACCTGATAGAAGAATAGCCATAATTTTCCTTTAAAGAGCAGCCCCCAATTACTTAGGAGCTGCGATGGTTAATTAGGCGCCAGCACTACCGTACAATGCGCGAGGATCAGTCCAGCCGAACGAGTAACGAGCAGTAGCCTTGAACTTAGCGTTCTCAGTATCCCAATCGTTATCCATGTCGAAGCTATCAGCACGACGCTCCATGTACTTCATACCATTCTGCACATTGGTCTTGATAAACCATGCATCGGTATCAGTCAAGAAGTGGTTAGTGATAACAGAAGGAATAGAACCAAGAGTCTTGATTGCATTCAAATCGTTGTTATCAGTACCAACACGGCCATCAGTACCCAAGATACGCTTAGCTTCAAAGATCAACTGGCGAGGAATCACCAGAGCCTCTGGGCGAACAGCAATCAGCAAACCAGCATCATTGGTAAAACCAGCAATGTCGATGCAGGCTTGTTCCAAAGAAGCTTCGGAGATGTCTGCAGCGGTTGCAATTTGGTTAGACCATGTACCACCCTTGATGTTGGCATGAGATGCGCTAATCAAGGAAGCACCATCACCACCAGTATAGGCAGAGTTGAATGCACGGTTGTACACGTTAGCACCAATGACTTCCTTGGTTTGACGCATAGAGAAGGCCAAGCCCTCTGCTTTACGTTTACCAATTACGTCATACTGGTCATCTTCCATCATCTCACGAGTGATGATGAATCCCAGTGCATACACTGCATGTTGGTAACGAGTGATGAAACCTTGACGTTCGCTATCATAGGAGATAGGAGCACCCTCAGATTTCTGAACTGCAAGACCAAACGAGCTTACACCGACATCCTCTTCAAATGCTTTGTTAGAGGTTTGCTTATCGAAGAGCTTTGTATACTCTTCTGGGTATGCATCATAGGCACGGCCATACCATGCATTGACACCGGGCCATAGGGCCTTGGCAAATGAGCCACTATTAATTACGGACATATGTTATTCCTTTAAAAAGTATTAAACGCCTGCAGCGCCAGTACCAGTGCTGAACGAAGTAGTATTGAGTTTAACCCAATAGCTGAAATACGTATCACCGGGGATATTATCTGGACGTTGTGGGAAGCCAACAACTTTCAGAGGCAATGTCGCAGTAGTAGCGGACAGAGCAGCAATGGACATACCAGAGGCACCAGAAGTGGTAGAACCAGCAGTTACGTCAAAGCTACCATTGAGACCCACGTTGGCCGTAATAGTAGCAGCAGCAACAGAGGTTGTCAGATACTGAGCTTCATAAATCACATTAGGATCATCACACACCAACAGATAGCGATCTGTAGAAGCACGACGATATACTGGTGTATTCAGATCAGTGACAGGAGGAACGTTTTGAGCGTCACCTACACCAGAGAAAAGAATACCTACAACGATACCAACAGGAATGTCTGTACCAGCAGAGACACGGGTAACAGTAGCGGCTCCGGTGGCTGCGCGAGCATCACCGAGGAGCTTAACTGCATCACCAACCATAATCACAGAGGAGTCAGAGGCTGGTACGAAATATACGTTTGCGCCACCATTATAAGGCGCTCCGGTAATGGTTTTAACGGGACGAAATCCGTTAAGACGGGAAACACTTGACATTAGTAATTCTCCAAATAGTCAAATTTGTATAATCCTAATGGCAATAGAATAGGTTAGTCGCGTTTAATATCGAGCGAACCATAATTACCATCAAGAGCTTTTTCTTTGATGGAGGCTTCTTGTTGATTAACAAAACCTTGTTTTCGTGCTTGATCCTCTTCGTAGAATTCACGAGGAATTCGCATGAGGTATCCTTTAGTCCCTTGACCAACAGAAAAGATTTTTTTGGAACCAACCGAGGTACCTTGCGATACTCGCTTGTCGCCTACATCAGTAGAGGCATCGTCAACGAGTTCATACCCGCCTTCGATGAATTGCGCAATACGATCATCTGTATCGTTTACGACTCGGTATACATAAGCAGGGTCTTTACCCTTTACCGTAAGAATGTTACGCTGGCTCACAGGAACACGGGTAACTCGGCCACTAGGCGCTTTTGAAATTGCTTCTTTAAGGGACATTATTTTATCCTCGAACTTTCTGTAATTCAGTAATGTATTCTTTTTCCGTCTTGAAAACTCCAGTACGGATAAAAGTATGCATAACGCGACGCTCTTCGTCGGTCAGTTGAAAAGAACCTGCACGAGTGGTGCCGGACCCTTTACCTGACTCTACTGCTCCGGGCTTATCCTGATTAGGATTGCGGAACTTGTTTGGAAACTCTTTTCGTACCTCTGCTGCTACCTTACGTAGCACCTCTGAGGGCGAATTACCAGCACGGGCTAAATCTTGTCCTAGAGCGTCAGCAAACGCTTTCATGGGACTTGAATTTTTATACCAGCTATTTTGCTCTGTCCACGCTACAAATTCTGGGTGCTCTGCTCCAGTATCTGATTGTTGTTGTGGCTCATCTTGAAGCTGCTTGACTTGCTCTTTTACAAGTTCAATACGATCTTCAGCGGCCATTACTGCGTCAGCATCACCATCCTCTAGTGCTGCTTTCTTTTGAGCTTTAAGAGCATCCAATGCCCGTTTATACTCAACTTCACGAACTTGTCCATGAAGCTTTTTCATCTCATTCAAGGCGCTACGAACGTCTTTGAGTTGTTTGGATTGATCCTCAATCTTCTTGAAGAGTTCACCACGACGCAAGAACTCCCCTGCATCTACCCATTTATGTTCTTCAGCATCCTCACGTTTGAGGTATTCTTCTTTGGGAACCCAACCAGATTCCATAGCCTGCTGTTCAGCAGCGGATAGTTGGGGTTCATTGTTTTCGCCAATTACTTCATCAGTCATTTTGTTTTCCTGTTAGGATTGCTACCACGTCCTCATCATTGAGGGCTACATACTCTTCATCAGTTTCTGGGTCAGTGATTGTCTTTCCGCTAAAGCGGGCAAAGGCAACAACATCTCCTACTTTGATCGGTACGTCTACGTTGAAGTCTCGGTAGGCTGTGGGCCCAACAGAAACTACTGTTCCTTTGTCAACACCTGCTTGAGCACGTTTAGTATCCTCATGTTCTGGGATAATGATTCCAATAGCTTCTGCCCTTTGGTAATCTTTGTGTGCTTCATTAAGCTTCTGTTGTTTGACAATTATACGATGTAATAGTGGTATAATCATTCTGTTTCCTCAAACCAATCAGCACCTAGTACGTCTGTATAAGCTTGAATTGCTCCAACCTTAAGGCCATCTGAGCGGGAATCTATCCCTGCCCCAATAGCCAACTCTTCTTTAAGCCCTGCAATGTTATCATGCAAGGCGTTGAAGAGCGCCTTTGTAATAGGACTGTTTTTCCAGTCTACAAAATCTTGACGATTCATTTACTTTATTTCCCTTTGGAAGGTGGCTTTTGTGAAGCCTGCTTACGTTTTACAGTAGCCATTTGCTCTTGGTGTGATACCTTTTGCCGATGGTCTACTTCTTTGTGCATAGTGTCCTGAATAAACTTTTGTTTATCTTGAGCCACTCGCATGTTCGCTGTATGTGTCTGGATTGCATTCTCTAGTGAAGCCAGCACTTGTTTATGTCGTGCATCTTGGTCTGCTGAATGGGCAGCCATTGCTTGTTTAAACTGCTGATCTCTTTGATCCATTTGCTGTTTAAATGCCATGTCTTGTTGCTTAATCTGAGAAGCTTGCTGCATAGCATTGACCTTTGCCTCACTCTCCATAATCTTAGGATTAGGCTGTTGTGGCAATTGTCCTGTTTGTGCAACCTGTGGGTTGAGAAGTTCTTGGTAGTTTGGTTGCTCTTGAGCTTCCAATACACGCAAACCAACTTTAACTGGATCAAGGATACCTAGGTTAAGCAGCTCCATCAGCCCTTGAGCTTTCAGTAGTTTCTCTGTTTGAGATACTGCTGTTGGATCAGCGCCGGGGCAAATCTTATACTGCTCCTCAGTGAAGTCTTGTGGACCAACTGTAATACCCAGCACTTCTTGATAAGTTTCTGGATTGAGGTATGTAGCGTTTAGAGCAAAGAGCTTAATAAACTCCTCGGCTAGGCTACGGTAAATACGCTTATAGACAGCAGTAAATACTTTCATGCCCTGCTCAATAGTAGCCATCGTCGTAGTGGCCGGAGTATTCTGTCCCGGCATTTTACCAACAAAGATTTCTGCTACAGAAGCAAGCTCTTTACCAGATGAAATCAAACTACCCATAAGCTGAAATAATACAGCAGAAGGCTCTTTACTTGGCAAAGGAACAATTTGTTTCTTTAGGTCATCTCCAGTAGAATTAACTGCTTTCCATTCTCCGGGTGTGAATTTAGTCTCACCCATACGAAGTTTCAGCCCTTTACCCAAGAAGCCCGACTGTAGGTTATTAAGAGTACCGGAGTCAATAAGCTGGTTAATAAGAGTATTAACAGACTCATTAATGGGTCCAAGCAAGACACCAAACCCCAAGTCATAGAAGCTACCGTCAGGATTAGGAATAAACCCAAACTTTGTGAAATACTCAATCGGCTCAATCTTAACAATTTTACCCTTGTCACCAGTGATGATTTTGTCTACGTCAAATCTTGCAGCTATACGCAAGACCTTACCAGACTCTAGGTGAAAGGTTACAACATACGGTTCTGGGTAATCATCATCATCCAAATCCAAATAGGTATGCTGCTCAATAATAGTAAAAGGAGTTGTCTCATCATATGCAGGGGCTCCCTGCTTGCCTTCTGGTGTAGGGGCGCTGCCCAAATCTACATCCAAGAACGTGCCGTTAAGCTGACGCTCTTTAAGGATACGAGGAGACATCTCGATAACTTGTGATACACGCTCTGCGTCTTTGATACTACGTGCCCAGTAGTTAATGACCAAGTTCTTTGGAAGAACCAAGTCAGAGGCTACTTGCTTACGTACAGAGTCCCAATAGGTCTTCTTAAACACAGTCCCAACAACAGGAAGCATGATTAGGAGTTTATCCATCCCCTCTTCCCAGTCTTGCATTTCATGCATAAGCTGGTAAGACATATAGGTAGATACTCGGTCAGCTAGTTCAAACTTCTGTCCTGTAGGGTCTTTACCAATGACTTTAGACTTAACAATCTTGCCATCAGAAGGTACCAAACTGGGATAAGCTCGTGCAGCAAACTGCATAGAAGCTGTGGTAAGCAGGGGATACTTGACGTTAGAAGCTTTAGCCCAAGGAAAGGTTTTATCCTCCCGTACTTGAGTAGCAAGCTTAGTCCATTCTTCTGTATTCTTTTCCCACTCCATCCGAGATTGCTTGTCTAGTGTAAAACCTTCCAAAGCATTAGCCCCAATTGTGTGGAGCTTTTCCTTATCTAGTTTCTCGGCAATGTTAGTATCTTCCAAGATGGCACGGAGTTTAACTTCGCTAGTTTCATGCTCAGGAGTTTCCATTCCTTCAGAGCCAACATCCAAACCCATACCTTCTGGCAAGGGCTGTGGCTGTGATTGCATCATGGATGGATTAATACCCTGTCCAGCTTGATTGCCCTGCATTGTCTGACCCGCTTGACCGGAGTTCATCGAGGTATTCGAGTTCATCTATTTCTTCTTTAGTAGGTGCCTCAATGAGTTTATCAAGCATAAGTCCCAAATATGCAAAAGCATCTACTTGGTCATCATGCTTGCCACGAGGAAAAGTTAAGCATTCGTTCTCAAAGGTGGCAAACCAGTCTGCGTCCTTGTTGAAACAGACTCCATGTGCCCTCATACGAGCTTGAATGGACCTTGATCGTGTTGTTTTATCCTTACCGCCATGTTTCAGAGGAATTAGGCTTAAGTAAACGTTGTTTTTAACCATCTCTTCACGCAAAAAAGGGCCTATGGCCTTAGATACTTGCATATCCTCGATACCAACAGCCTCAGGTTCGTAAATTCTCTGTAGATTTAGCAGAGTGTCTACAATTTCCTTACCATCCATACGTTCCCGTATGACATCTTTGACATGAATTATCTTGTTTTCATCTACACCAGCTATAATGAACACTGAATAGTCAGCCTTTTCTGTTTCAGAAATAGCCAAGTCAGCAGTGATGTAGTGGTGCATCTTGTTTTTACGGTGATCATCGGTGGTGGACATGAAATCTGCACGTTTAAAAAACGTAACACTTTCATCCAATGGTACATTCAAGTATTCCTGACTATAGATGTCAGTCATACCATCTCGTACAGCTTCTTCATACATCACCTTGAACATCTCACGGCTCTTCTTGGAAGGCCACAAGAGTTCAGAAAAGTCTTCATTGTGTGCTTTGTACTTAACTGTCTTCCACATCGTCTTACGAGTGGAGTAGGTTTTAAGTCCTTCCTGCACAGTGGCCTTGTCACTAGGGTTTGGCATCAAACGCTCTAGGAGGCTGTCATTGTGTAGGATGGTACCAACCATACGGACAATGCCATTATCGGCTCTACAGGGCAGCAAAGCACCTTGGAACCACCTTCGCATCTTATCACGACGTTCCTTGTTCATCACAAGTTCGTCATTCTCCATATCGTCACACATAATGATGTCAGGACGAGACCCATTCCAAATCAATCCACGTAGCTTCTGTTCCGCTCCCTTGGCAATGATACGGAATTTGTGTCCGTCCTCACACTCAACAATTATGTCAGTTTCAGAGTCCTTTATGAACTTGACCTGACCATTCTCGTTCCGCTTAATACGGAACAAGTCAATTAGTTCTGCATTATCTTGCAATTCCTGCTTAATAGTTCCTAGGAACAAAGCAGCTTGTGATTCGGTATCTGAGACAAGAAGCATAAACTTCCTCTCACGAAAGACAAGTGTGGCTAAGCCATATCCAAGTGTAATGCCTGTTGATTTGGCATGTCCTCGTGGAGCAGCCATAGCAACAAATTTATTATCTGAGCAGCAGAGTTCCCAGCACTCTTTGTGGAAGTCTGGAGAACTGCTCTGCCCATCGAAACGACTAGCAAGGACACTGCCGACGAAACCTGCGATAACATCAGCGGTGAGTTTACTCATTTCTTTTTACGCTCTGCTTTAGACGTTTGACTCTTGAGGCTACCATCAGCGTTACGACTGAATGATCGATTGGCTGATTTGGTGGTTACCCGTGTGTTTGACAAGGTGTTAGCTCCACCCTTAGATAGAGGCTTGGTGTGATCCAAGTCCTTACCATCACCCTTGGATGTAATGCCCTTAGCATTAGCTTCTCGACGCAATGTAGTGCGTTCTGAGCGAGCTTTGATTTGTTCGGGTTTAGAGTTGTACAGGCGATTCTCTTTTTTGTAATCACGCTTCCCATTGGTCATGTATGGCATTAAGTCTCCTTGTTCTCTACGTCCTCGACATCTATTGTACGAGCATCGTTTTGTTTTTGTTCAATTTTCTTGGTAGCCATATCAGCAAACTTTTCGGCAAGCTTGAGCAACTTGTCTTCGACATGCTCTTCTGTCTGCTGAGGTGCTTCAGCTTTCTCAAGAGCCTCATGCTTGTCTGCCATGTCAATGGCAACCTTATGGGCATCTTTCATGTTGACTGGTTTACGCACGACTTGACCCGTCTTCTGGTCAAACTGGAAGTCACCATTCTCCAACCTATCGGCTACAACAGCAAGGCTGGCATCCACCAGCTTTTTAACCCGTACAGAGAGCTGCATCTTCTCCGAAGACTTGATTTCTGCTACAGCGTCTTTCCACCAAGGTTGTGCTTTCCACACCCTCAAAGTAATCTCAGGGATGTTTAGGACACGAGAGGTGAGGGCTAGGTTACCCAACAACAGCCAACTGTTCACTGCATCCATTCGCTGCTTCTCTGACCACTTTAGGTTGGTAGCAGCGGTGATGGGGCGGTCCTTACTCATGCCGACTCTCCACAATTCAACACACCTCGGTAGATTCCTCCGGATGGCGTAGTGATTCGGAAAGGAATGGAGCCAGATGTTTTTGTGGGACATACCCACTCAATCTTTTGACCATCGGGCCAAGAGCCCTCGTAGATGGCGGCAGTGCCGTATGCCGCTGCGACTGGCAGCGCTAACGCTGCTATGATGACAAGGAGTTTACGCATGTTGTTACCTTTAACAAAAAGTTATGTTCACTGGAGAAATGAAATTTCGACAGTGTATACCTATTATTATAACACAATTTAACAAGAATGTCAATAGTTTTACAGAATATTTATAAAAATATTTACAAAGATATTACTTGACTTTTAAGAAATATGTGTTATAATATATATTAATATATATATATAAGTATATTATATATTTAATGTATTATTATAATTATATAACTATAACGCGTACGCGAGGCCTAGCAGGTCGAGCGTAACAGTTTACTCCAAGCTAAGAAATCCTGTTAGGCAAGAAGCTACGCTATGCGAGGTGTCAACCGAGCCCAGCAATAGGCCTAGAAGGTACCTAGAACGCTCTACAACGAACGAATGGACATAGGGTAATACCCATGTAGCCTAAACAATTTAAATCGCTTAGAAAGCCTTTAATCAACCTATGAAGGTTGCTAAGCCCCCTAGGTATAAAAATTTATAAAAACGTAGTGAATAGCCTTACGCACTTTTTCACCCCTGTAAGTTTTCCCCCCTACCCCCTCCTAAATGTGGATAATTGATGGTCAGAATGGGTGGATTGTCCAGAACATTAAATACGCGCACTTACAACAACCTTCAACTCTGGCAGGAATGAATAACCATGATGCAATTGTGGGAATAGGGCGGCTGTAAGGTCTGTGTAAGGTTGATGTGGTAGGTAATGCACTAATGACCTACCAGTCAGTAAGTATGCAATATAATGCATATATAAATTCAGTTACAACTCGTTACAATCCTGACGCCTATCTTACAGAATAGTGTGCTATACTGTAGTTCTAGGTTGATAAAGCAGGAGTGAGAATCTAGCCGGGTGGTGCCGGGTTATCCTGCTAAGTTAACCTAGAGAAACGGAAGGGATATGTTATCCTGTAAGTTTCATGTAAGGTCAGTGTGTATAATTGTCGTAACAGAAAAGCTCTGTTACTCAGTAGGGATTGTCCTACATGGCTAAATTTTAGGGTTAGCACCTAAGGGGAAAGATATGTCCATTCAAAATGTCCGTCATTATTTCGCATTGCGTAAAGCAGGGTATACCCCCGCTAAGGCATGGCTCTATGCTTCTAAGCCTAGTCTGGTGCGTATCTTGTTTGGGGCTTAATATGTTCGAAGTTATCTATGATACACAAGATCATTTAAACTTAGGCACATTACGTGTACGTGTGATAGTAGATACCCGTACTAGAACAGAAGCAGAGCGTTTAGCCTTAGCTAGTGAATACAACACTAGCAAATGGATTGTATCTTCTGAGCGTTTAGAACCTAATGCCGTCATACGTTTGACAGAGCGCAAAATCTAACACTGTTAGTTTTCTTTAAGGGTTTCGAGGAAGCTCTTAGGGGATAACTTACACGGCTACATTTCGTGGCGTGGGTTCATTCATGGAGTATTTAACATGGCTAAATTTGAGATTGCATACACTGAAAATAACATTGTCCTATTGGATAAAGACGGGAACAAGGCTAAGGGTTTGGATAAGAATGACCTAGAGTTGTTTGCCGAGATGTCAGACAATGAATGCGCCAGCGCTTTGCGTAGTGAGTTGCGTGCTAGCCAATCCGGTAGTCGTGCTGGTGTGGTTTTGGTTACTAAAATGCTACAAATGGCGCGTATGGACGGTTACAAGGGTACATGCCCCGTCGAGGATAGTGTGCCTAATGAAGCCAAAGCGGCATTACGTGATTGTGAGACGCTTGTGTTGCGACCCGCTCTCATGGCGCCACTATTGGCTAAGGGTGCCAAACAAGCCACGGCAGATACTCAGGTTGATACCGAGATAAAGAAATTAAACGCGGGTAGTAGCTATGCCGTGGCTAAGGGCGTATGCCTTAAGTATTTTGCATACACTGGGAACCTGCCAATGCATAATGGCAAGTATCTCACCGTCGCCGCAATCAAGAAATTGATTGAAAACATTGATCGGCCCGAACAAGAAAAGACTGGCATTGCGGGAAAACTTGTTGCCTTGTCTCTTGAATTGCGTAAGGAAAATAGCGACGAAGGCAACGCTTTGCAAGCTATCGCAGCATTGAAAGATATGCTCGCATTTTACACTGCTATCGAAGCCGAAAATGCAGAAGCAGCTCAGGCCGCACATGAAGTTACCATTGTGGGGGATGTTGAAGCCCAGTCAAAAGCCATTATCGACAAGGCAGTTAGTACAATGAAGCGTGCACCACGTCCTGAGACCGCACCGTTCTAAAAACTTACACTGTTAGAAATAGTTTAAACTAACTAACACAATTAGCCCACCATATCGGTGGGCTTTTTTGCGTCTGTACTTTTTTGGAGAATCTAACAATGTTAGTAATTTATTTTAACTCTGCTTTTCGTAAGGCGTGGGTATTATCCCCTGCTTATGGGCAATGTATCAATGATGATTGGGGTATGTATTGCATGGGCTGTGAGTTGTGAGGTCTATGACCTTTGACCAACGGGAAAAGGTCTATCAACATCTATACGTAGCGTCAATTGTTTTTATTAATGGGGTTTATTATGTCACATGGAATTATTGCTGGGTTTGACTCATCCCTTCGCCTTGCTTGGTATTCTGATGCTAAGTATCCACTATCGGATGCGTTGTATGCTTCAGCACGTATGAAAGATAAATGCACAGCACACATTCATTCATGGACGACTGGACAAGTGCATCATCGCCGCCCCAACTTGTCTTTGCAATCTAACACTGTTAGGAACTAATATGTGCCAATGTAAATCACAAGAGAATTGCCCACAATGCAACACGGAGCCAGAGCGACAACCGCACAAACATGCTGCTTTAATACGAGAGTGGGTACTTGATACGAGTAGGGTTGTTCAGTATAAACGTTCATCTACACATGAATGGGCTGACTGTGAAGACTACCCTGCATGGATTGCTACAATTCAGTACCGCTTCAAACCAGAGCCTAAGCCTGATGTTGTTATTTATTCAGAATTACAGGCAAGGACTGAGTTAGGCTTAGCTATAGGCCTTAATAGAATTAAAGATATGCCTAGTAACAACGTTAAAATCACTTTCGATGGTGAAACAGGTAAACTTAAATCAGTGGAGATTATCAAATAAGTATATAGGTTTTTGTGTAAGTGTAAGTAGGTCTA
>Ga0213920_1001353_pt1 | contig 13707 bp, 7 predicted proteins | sample McNCre1117MG_FD_161054 | JGI IMG/M metagenome (GOLD analysis project Ga0213920, IMG submission 161054) | Freshwater microbial communities from McNutts Creek, Athens, Georgia, United States - 11-17 MG | ecosystem: Environmental > Aquatic > Freshwater > Creek | place: USA: Georgia | collected...
GTGGCATCACCGAGGTGTCGGTGTGCAGCACGGCGCGGTTGGGGTGGTAGCGAATGGCGCCCAGCGTGGCTTGTTCTTGCGGCGTTGGCGCGGCCAGCATGGCCAGTGATTGGTCGGCGTGGGTGGCCAAAATCACTTGGTCGAACTGCTCTGCCCCAACGTGTGTGTACAACGTCACGCCATCGGCGTGACGTTCGATGCGCAGCACGGGTGTGTTCAAACGCTTGTCTGCAATGCCTGCCAATATTTTTTCAACGTAATGACGCGCACCGCCAGCAACCGTGTGCCATTGGGGGCGGTTGTTCACTTGAATCAAGCCATGGTTGTGGCAAAAGCGAATCATGGTGGCCACGGGAAACTGCAGCATTTGGTCTGTCGGACAACTCCAAATGCAGCCGAGCATGGGCAACAAATACCAGTCGCGAAAGTTATGGCTCAAACCATGCACTTGCAAAAACTCGCTCAGAGGTTGTGCGAGTTCATGGTCTTGGTTGCGCTCGGCCAATGCGGTGGCCAAGGTGTTGAAGCGCACCACATCGCGCAGCATGCGCAAGAAGCTCGGCTTGAGCAGGTTGGAGCGTTGGGCAAACACAGTGTTGAGGTTGGCGCCGTTCCACTCAAGGGCTCGGTTACCTTGACGGCCTGGCACTTGCACCGAAAACGACATGTCGGATTTGGCGGTCGTCACTTGCAACTCGTCAAACAAAGCAATCAGCCCTGGATATGTGCGTTCGTTGTAAACCAAAAAACCCGTGTCCACACCATGCGTTTGCACGCCCGTGGCTGTGGGCAAGGTGACATCTACGGTGTGCGTGTGGCCACCAAAATAATCCCCCGCTTCAAACAACGTGAGGTTGGCATGGCCTTTTAAATGGTGCGCGGCAGATAGGCCCGAAATGCCTGAGCCGACGATGGCAATGCGTGCGCTCATTGGGCGGTGCCTTTGAGGGCCAATTGCTTTTCAATCTCTTGCACAAAGCTTTTGTCTTGCGGCCCCGTCATGCTGCTGAAGCTCTTGATGTGTTGGCCGTCACGGCTGATCACGTATTTGTAAAAGTTCCACTTAGGGGTGGTGCCGGTTTGCTCACTCAGTTGTTTGAATAGCGGTATCGCGTCTGCACCACGCACCGTGGTTTTGACAAACATGGGGAACTTCACGCCAAAGGTGTTTTCGCAAAAGTCCGCAATTTTGCTGTTGCTGTCGGGCTCTTGTGAAAAGTCGTTGCTAGGAAAGCCCAACACCACCAAACCTTGGTCTTTGTATTTGGCATAGAGCGCTTCCAGGCCTTTGTATTGGGGGGTGAAGCCACAAAAGCTGGCCGTGTTCACCACGACAACGACTTGACCTGCGTATTGACAGAGCGCTTGGGGCTTTTCGTCTTGGAGGCGCAAAACGGTGTGCTGCAACACGCGTGGGCATTGGGCAACCGCGCTGGGTGCGTCGGTCGCAGCCTGAGCAGCTGGGAAATTTAAAACAGCCCAAGCAAAAATGAGAACAAAACGATTCATCACGAAAAAAATCCTTCTTTATTTGGAGGGGATCATGACGTAGTATTGAAAATGCGTCTAGGACAGACCATATTCCCCATGTTCAGTTACGGTGATTTCAATCGATGAATTTACATGACGACCATTCTCAGGTGATGCACTCTATTGCTGCCGTCGAGCGCGATACGGGCATTGGCAAAGACACCTTGCGCGTGTGGGAGCGCCGCTATAGCTTTCCTGTGCCCAGTCGTGACGCCAATGGCGAACGCATTTATCCCAAGGCGCAGGTAGAAAAACTGCGTGTCATCAAACGCCTAATGGATCAGGGCCATCGCCCTGGACGCATCGTGGGGCAATCTGTCGAGGCTTTGCAGCATCTGAGCCGTGGCGAATCCTCGCTTCATCCTGCGCACCTCTCGTCTCAGTTGAATGGGCGTCAAGATTTGGCCGCTTACATTGCCATGTTGCAAGCGCAGGACTTAGACGGGTTGCGTCGCGCTTTTTTGAACAAATTAGAGCAAGACGGTCTGGAACGTTTCGTGATGGATGTGGTTGCGCCTTTGACCGTGATGGTGGGCGACGCATGGGCGCGCGGTGAGTTGGCCGTTCATGAAGAACATCTTTACACCGAGTGCATATCCAACTTGATGCGACAAGGCATTGCGGCAATTCCTAAAGCCCCAGGCTCTATGGCGCCTTGCGTTTTGCTCACCACGTTTCCGCAAGAGGCGCATGGTTTGGGTTTGTTGATGGCCGAGTGTGTGTTGACATTGCGTGGCTGTCGTTGCGTGTCGTTGGGCACACAAACCCCGGTGAACGAAATCGCAGAAGCCGCAGTGGCGCACCATGCCGATGTGGTGGCCTTGAGCTTCAGCGCCAACATGAACCCTAACCATATCGCGGATGGGCTCAAAGAGCTGAATTTGCTCATGCCCTTCACCATTGAAGTGTGGGTGGGTGGCCAAGCGCTTGCGCTGCGTCGCCGCTCCATCGGGCGTGTTTTGGTGTTGCACGACTTGAAGTCGATCGGCGAGGCCGTGAGCCACTGGCGGCAGCACAGACAGTTATCAGAAGCCCCCTGAGTACGGCTTGCTTTGATGTGCTGGCGCCTAGAATTGCGCCACCATGACCGATACCACCATGCTTCCCCCCGCATTTCTTTCCAAATTGGCTTCTCGCCATGACGCGGTGCAGCGCGTCGCGGCTTTGCGCGCGCAGGGGCCTGTGGTATTCACCAACGGTGTGTTTGATGTCTTGCACCGAGGCCATGCCTCTTACTTGGCGCAAGCGCGCAGCTTGGGTGGTAGTTTGGTGGTGGCGTTGAACAGCGATGCTTCTGCGCGTCGCTTAGGCAAAGGTCCAGACCGTCCTTTGAACAACGAACTGGACCGCGCCGCTTTGATGGCCGCCCTCGAGTCGGTGAGTTTGGTGACGTGGTTTGACGAAGACACGCCCTTAGAACTGATCAGTGAGTTGCGCCCTGACGTGTTGGTCAAAGGGGGCGACTACGACATGAGCAAACTCGCGGAAACGCAAGTGGTGCTGTCGTACGGTGGCCGTGCACAGGCCATTCCGTTTGTCGATGGTTATTCGACCACCGCGTTGGTCAAGAAGATTCGCCAAGGCTAATTAACCAAACACCGCGTGCCACAAGGTTTGGATGGCCGCGCACTCTTTTTCCAGTTCGGCCGTTGGCACTTGCGTGGGCAGCTCGTCTAAGCGCGCACGGTGCTGTACACGTCGCAATTCGCGGTAAGCGCTACCAGCGGCTTCGCCCACCCCCACAGGTAACAAACCTGCTTTTTCGGCGCTCAGCAACAAGGCGATGTTGCCCACGTTGGCGAGCAAGGCTGGGTGCTGTTGCGCATGGGCCAGCACCAAGAATTGCACGGCAAACTCCACATCCACCATGCCACCAGCACTGTGTTTGACGTCAAACAAATCGGGCTTCACGGGGTGGGCTGCAAGCATCTTGTCGCGCATGGCTACTATTTCTTGGCGCAGCGCCGCTTGGTCACGACGTGCATTGATCACGTTGGCGCGCACCGCATCGAAGCGGGCTTTGAGCTCAGGCGCACCTAGGCAAAAGCGTGCGCGCGTCATGGCTTGGTGCTCCCAAGTCCAGGCGGTGTTTTCGCCGCGTTGGCATTGGTAGTCAGAATAGGCGTCGAAGGTAGACACCAAGAGACCCGAGTTACCGTTAGGGCGCAAGGCCGTGTCAATTTCGTACAAATCGCCCTCACCTGTTTTGACGGTCAGCCAGTTGATGAGCTTGCGCACATAGGCGGCGTAGATTTCGCCTGCGCGCTCGTGTGCGTCTTCGTACACAAACACAATGTCGAGGTCGCTGCCGTAGCCCAGCTCCTTACCGCCCAATTTGCCGTAAGCGAGGATGGCGAATTGTGGTTCGTCGCGATGGCGTTGTTTGAAGTGTTGCCAGACCCAGCGGCTGGTGATGTTCAACACGCTGTCAGCCAACGCGCTCAGGTCATCAGCCACTTGCTCGACGGTGATGCGACCTTCCACGTCTCGTGCGAGGGTGCGGAACACTTCGGCGTGGTGTGCGCGTCGAAGTAAGTTGAGGAGCGTTTCTTCGTCAGCTTGGTCGGTGGCTTGCAGTGAGACCAAGCGTCGTTCGAGTTCTTGTTCAAACTCGGCTGGCACAAAACGTTCCGCGAGCAAGGCTTCGCCTGCGAGTTCGTCAATCACACCCGGGTGCTGATGCAAATATTTGGCAGGCCAACGTGCCATGCCTAGCAAGTGCATGAGTTGTTCGTGCACCCGCGGGCGTTCAATCAGCAATGCCAAATAACTTTCGCGTCGCAGCAGTGGCTCCATCCAGTCACTCCAACGCACAGCGGCTTCTTCCGTCACACGTCCATCGTCAATCCAAGCATTCGTGCGTTGCAAAAGTTTAAGCAAGCGTTGCAAGCCCTCGTCACGCAAAGCGCGTACACGCGGTTGCTCAGGCCAGTGCGCCACGCGTTCGCGCAAGCGTGCGTTGAGGGTTGACAGCAAAGACTCTAAATCAACATGGCCGTTGGACCCTTTTGTCGTGCAACCTTTGCAGTACCCGTTGCCGTTGCTGATCGGTTCTGCTTTGTCGCCCAAGCCCAATAGACGGTCAAACTCTTGCGCTACCAATTCGCGGTGGCTGTCGAGCTGGGTTAGAAAATCGCACACATCCCCGTAGCCCAGCGTGAGCGAAATCCAATTCAAGTCTTCGTCGTTCGTGGGCAAAACGTGAGTTTGTTGGTCGTCCAAGTATTGAATGCGGTGCTCGACTTGGCGTAAAAATATATAGGCTTTGGCCAACGCGTCAGCGGTGGCAGCAGGCATGAGACTGGCTTGACTCAAGCGCTGTAAAGCTTGCAGCGTCGGGCGTGTGCGTAATTCTGGGAATTGACCGCCGCGCACCACTTGCAACAATTGCACCGTGAATTCAATTTCACGAATGCCGCCGCGTGACAGCTTCACATCGTTGGCACGTTCAGGCCGACCCGCGCTGCGTGCTAGCGAGTGCTGACGGATTTGTTGATGCAAACCGCGCAGCGACTCAAACACGCTGTAATCCAAATAACGCCTGAACACAAAAGGCAGCACGGTATCGCGCAGCTCAAGCGCATGGGTTTTGGCACTGAACGGCGCGACCACACGGCTCTTAAGCCACGCAAAACGCTCCCATTCGCGGCCCTGCACCAAGAAATATTCTTCGAGTGCTTGGCGCGACACCACACTCGGGCCAGAGTTGCCGTTGGGTCGCAAGGCTAAGTCCATGCGAAACACAAAGCCATGTTCGGTGGTGTCGCCAATCAAGGCATAAATTAGTTTGACTGCTTTGGCAAAATAATCGTGGTTGCTGATGCGTCCTCGCCCGTCAGGCAAGCCTGTGGTTTCCCCGTCTTCGTCGTACACATAAATCAGGTCGATGTCGCTCGACACATTCAGCTCGCGAGCGCCAAATTTGCCCATGCCGATGATCCACAGCGTTGCCCGCGCGCCGCTGGGCGTGGTGGGCACTCCATAGTTGCTGTCTAGCTGGGTTTGCGCATCCTGGAAAGCTGCGTCTAAGGTGAACTCACCTAACTCAGTCACGGCACGGGTGATCACGTCAAGCCCTGCGTGTTGCTCACAGTCGAGCACCACCAAGCGTTCCATCACCAACTGGCGCAGTATGCGCAGGGCATCTGCGCAGCTGTAGGTTTGGCGCAGCACCTCAAAACACGCTTGTATGCTCGCCAACACGGGTGCCCCAGCCGACAGCAAGGGCAGCGTATTGGCATAGCGGCGGCGCAAGCGCTGCACGAAGCGTGAATAAGTACTCAAATCCTGCATGGAGGAGGGGATAATTCCAGTCACGTTGCTAGCACCATGAAACATTTGTCTGACTCTGTAAATCCCACCCCTGAACGCACACCGTCTGATTTGAAAACCAAGTCGGCCTGGCGACGTGCGCTCAACTGGGCTTTGGGCGTCGTGCTGTTCGTCTGGGTGGCCATGCTGCTGGCGTGGAGCGCCTTGCATATTTTTATTGTGCCGCGAATCGGCGATTACCGTGAGGTGCTGCAACAACAAGCCTCACGCGCAACAGGTATGCGTGTGGCCATCGGCAGCATTCGCGCACAAGGCGGATGGTGGATGCCTTGGTTTGAAGTGACCGACATTCAACTGTTGGATCACGAAGGGCACGAGGCTTTGCGCTTGCCGCGTGTGTTGGCGGCCATCTCACCGCGCTCTGTTCTTTTTGGTCAGTTCGAACAACTCGACATCGAACAGCCCGAATTAGAAATTCGTCGCGATGCCAACGGCCATGTCTGGGTGGCAGGTCTGGATACCAGCGTGGCAGGTGATGGGAGTGGCGCAGATTGGTTTTTCTCACAGTCTGAATTTGCAGTGCGTCAAGGCGTGGTGCATTGGCGTGATGAAAGTCGCGTTAACGCTAGCCTCACCCATGCGCCTGTGTTGACGCTCCAGGGCGTCGATGTGTCGATACGCAATCAATGGTTCAGACATGAGTTGCGCATCGATGCCACACCGCCCGAAGCATTGGGCCGGCGTGTGACTGTGCAGGGTAAGTTTTACCAGTTGCCTTGGCAGAGGACGGGTGATGTGACGCAATGGTCTGGCGAAGCGTTTGCCGACCTGTCCTATGTCAACTTGGCCACCTTGCGTCAATGGGTCACGATGGACAAAGGCTTGTCGCTGCAAGAAGGGCGCGGTGCAGTTCGCTTGTGGGCCGATGTGCAAAAAGGTCAGCCCGTGGGTGTGACCGCTGATGTGGCGTTGGATGCGGTGGACGTGCGTTTGGGCGCTGATTTATTACCGCTGAGTTTGCGTCACGTCAGTGGCCGCATCGGCGCACAGTGGCCCGGTGATGAAGTAGAAATCAGCAGCCAAGATTTGGTGTTCGACACGCAAGAAGGTGAGCATTGGCCGGGAGGCGTGTTGCGTGTGAGTTGGCGTGGCGACGCCTTCGAATCAGGCGCTTTGAACGCGGACCGCTTGGACTTGGATGCGTTGACGCAGATCAGCCAGCGCTTACCCCTGTCGGATCAGTTGCGCGAACTCTTGGCGCGTGTGCAGCCCCAAGGTCAGGTGAACCAACTCAAAGCTACGTGGCAAAAGAACGACGATACGCCGTTGAGCTACACCGCGCATGGCCAAGTGCGTCAGCTCTCGGTGCGACGTGATGCGCTGCCTGACAGTCCGCTAGCAAACATGCCCGGCATGAGCGCCGCACAGTTGGAATTTGACCTCACCCAAAAAGGCGGCAAAGCGCGTGTGAGTTTCAGCAAGGGCAGCCTCACCTTGCCCCTCGGTTTGGACGAGCCGTTCATCGCGTTGGAAGACGCCTCGGTTCAACTCGCGTGGCAACTCAAGGGCGAAGAAGTGGCCGTGCAATTCACACAAGGCCACGTGGTGAATGACGATGTCGCGGGTGAGTTCAACGGCAACTGGAAAACCGGCGAAGGCGATGCGCGCTTGCCTGGGGTGTTGGATTTGACAGCCTCCATCAGCCGCGCCAAGGTGGCGCAGGTCCACCGCTATTTACCCAACACTTTGCCGCTCGCTGTGCGCACTTATGTGCGTGACGCCGTGCAGGCTGGTGAAGCCAGTCATGTGACCATGCGCCTTCGTGGCAATTTACGCGACATGCCGTTTGAGAACTCCAAATTGGGTGAGTTCCACATTGCTGCGCAAGTGGCGCAAGGCAAATACGCTTATGTGCCGCCTACGTTGCCTGTGCCCGCAAAACCCAAGGCTGCACCCTTGCCTGCGTGGCCAGCGTTGACCGAGGTGAATGGTGCGCTGGTGTTTGACCGCACCGCTTTGCATTTCACAGGACAAACCCAGATGGCTGGCGCCCCAGGTGTGACATGGCAAAAAGTGGAAGCGAACATTCCGAATTTGGCCGAAACCGTGGTCAACCTGACCGGCGAAGCACACGGCCCGATGGCGCAAGTGCTGGACATGATTGCGAAGTCTGCACTCAATGACTTAACTGGCACTGTACTGAGCAAAAGCCAAGCGACCGGCGACGCGAATTACAAACTGGCTTTGACCCTTCCGATCGACAAACTGTCGACGTCCAAAGTTCAGGGAACCGTCACGTTTGCAGACAATGCTTTGCAAGTCATCCCGGGTACGCCTGTCCTGAATCACACTCGTGGCACGTTGCAATTCAGCGAAGAAGGTTTCAAGCTCAAAGGCGTGCAAGCGCAATTGCTGGGGGGCAACGCCACATTGGACGGTGGTTTGTCTTTTGTCGCGCACGATGACCAATCGCCGTTGCAACTCAAAATCAAGGGTGACTTGACCGCCGACGGCTTGCGTCAAGCCCAAGAGCTGGGTTTGGTATCGCGCCTTGCGCAACGCGCCACGGGCAAGTCGTCGTACAGCGCGACTTTGGGCCTACGACGTGGCCAAGCTGAATTTTTGGTCAGCAGCGATCTCAAAGGCATGGCGTTGACGTTGCCTGCGCCGTTGAACAAATCCGCAGCAGCGTTGATGCCGCTGCGCATTGAATCGCAACTTACCCGTGAGTCGTTGCAACCCAAATCGCGCGTGCTGCAAGACCAAATCAGCGTCACCTTGGACCGCGTGGTGGCCGTCACCTATGTGCGTGACCTCAGCGGTCCGCGCACCCGTGTGATACGTGGTGGCATTGCGGTGGGCCAGTCGGTCATTGATGCTGTTCCTATGCGTGACAACGCCGTGAGTTTGAATTTGCAAATGCCGATGGTGGATTTGGACGCGTGGAACACAGCGCTCACGCAATTCATGGGCACATCACCTCTCAAGCGCAAGGGGCCTTCAAAAACAGTCATTGGGAATGAGGCCAGTGGCGATAGTGCCCAAGACTACATACCCACCTTCGCTGCTTTGCAAGCAGGGCAAATTAAAGTGGCTGATCGTGTGATTCATCAAGTGGTGGTGGGTGGTACGCGGCAGGGTGATTTATGGCGCGTGAACATTGGCGCAGAGGAGCTCAATGGCTCTGCCGAAGTTCGTCCCCCAAGTGGCAATGTCCCAGCCCAGCTTTTTGTGCGGTTGGCCTACTTAAACATTCCACCCAGTTCAGTGCCAGATGTGGAACGCCTCTTGAGTGAACAGCCCAGCAGCATCCCCACGCTGGACATTGTGGTGACCGACTTGACCTTGCGTGGGAAAAAATTAGGCCGCCTAGAGATTGATGCTGTGAACCGTGTCGGCGCCAATGCGGTGCGTGAATGGCGTTTGAATAAATTCAACGTCACTTTGCCCGAAGCCACGTTGACAGCCAATGGCAGTTGGATGGTGGATGGCCCACGTCTGCGTCGCACGCAACTCAGCTTCAATTTGGCGATTCGTGACAGTGGCGAGTTGCTAGCCCGCTTGGGCACGCCGGGTGCCATTCGTCACGGCGAAGGGCGCTTAGAAGGCCAAGTCAGCTGGCAAGGGTCGCCCATCACGCTCGATTACGCCAGCATGTCAGGCAAGATGAACTTGGATATTGAAAAAGGCCAATTCTTGAAAACCGAGCCAGGCGCTGCGCGTTTGCTGGGCGTGCTGAATTTACAAGCCTTGCCCCGTCGCTTGACCTTGGACTTCAGCGATCTCTTTAGCGATGGTTTTGCGTTTGACTTTGTGCGCGGCGATGTTCGAATTGAACAAGGCGTGGCCTCGACCAACAACTTGCAAATGAAAGGCGTGGTCACTGGCGCGTTGATTGAAGGCAGCGCAGACATCGTGCGTGAAACTCAAAACCTCAAAGTGGTGGTGGTGCCTGAAATCAATGCGGGCACGGCGTCGCTTTACATGGCCACCATCAATCCGTTGGTCGGCTTGACCAGCTACCTCGCACAAATGGTGCTCAGCAAACCTTTGGTCAGTGCCGGCACCACCGAGTTCCATGTGGACGGTACTTGGGCTGACCCACGCGTGACCAAGGTCGACTGATGGTTTTTTCCGCTGGTCCTCAACTCCGTCGCTGGGTGCTGTGGGTACTTTTGGTGGTGTTGGTGTTGTCCATGCTCAGCACCTTGGTTTGGTTGGCCGGTCGCTATGAGGTGAGCCAAGTACAAAGTCGCATTGAGCGGGATGCCGCCGATGCGGTGAGCGACATTCGCACGGGCCTCACCCGCAACGTGCAGAGCTTGCAAGCGCTGCAATACGCCGACCGCAGCACCACACCTTGGGAACAAGATGCGCATGTTCTGTTGCGCGAACACCGCGAGTGGCTGCGTATCGAGCTGCGCGATTCCGATCTACGTGTGCTCAAAAGTGTCGACACCCCGTTTCGCGCACCCGTGTTCAGCCGCTTTGGTCGCGCCACCAATCAGCCTGAGGTGGTGCAAGCGTGTGGTGTGGCGCGTCGCCAAAGTGGCCCTGGGTATGGCGCGAGCACCTACGTGCCACAAGCCGATGGCTTGGGTTTAGAAATCATGGATGTGTGTTTGCCCGTGATCGCCGATGGGCAGCTGACGGGTTACACCGTGGCCACGTATTCTTTGGGCGAAATTTTGGTCAACATGGTGGGCCAACAACTCACGCGCAGCCAAGAGGTGTCATTCACCGAGGCCGATGGCACACGTCTAGCCATGCATGGCACGGCGCGACGCGGCTCGCGTGTGTTCATTGCCAAACAGTTGCTCGACTTGCCTGGTCAAACCATGGTGCTGCGCATGGACAGTTGGCGCGGTGCGCCCGACTTGTTCCCTAATGTTTTAACCGCGTTAGTCACCGCGATGGCGATTGCCTTGGTGACGGTGCTTGTCATGTTGGCGCGCGACATGCGACGCCGCCAACGCGTGGAGTTGGACTTGGCGGATGCTTTGGCATTTCGCAAAGCGATGGAAGACTCACTCGTCACCGGTTTGCGTGCGCGCGACAACGAAGGCCGCATCACTTATGTCAATCCTGCGTTTTGCGAGATGGTGGGTTTTGAGTCCAAGCAGCTGATTGGCAAAGGAATTCCCGCACCCTACTGGCCGCCTGAGATGGTGGACGAATACGGACAGCGCCAAGCTTTGCGTTTGGCTGGCAACGCGCCGCCGCGCGAAGGGGTAGAGTCGGTTTTTATGCGCAAGAACGGCGAGCGTTTTGCCGTGATGATTTTTGAGGCGCCGCTCATCAACGCCTTGGGCGAGCAAACCGGTTGGATGGGTGCAGTGCTTGACATCAGCGAGCAGCGTCGCGTGGAAGAGGTATCGCGTGCCAGTCAAGAGCGTTTGCAAGCCACCGCGCGTTTGGCGACCGTGGGTGAGATGGCGTCGTTGTTGAGCCACGAGCTCAACCAGCCGTTGGCCGCTATTTCGAGTTATGCCACCGGCAGCATGAATTTGTTGCAAGACGCGGCACTCAAAGACCCGCAATTGGCCGAGACCTTGAGCAGCGCCATTCAGCGTATTGGCCAACAGGCGGAGCGTGCAGGCAAAGTGATCAAGAGCGTGCACGACTTTGTGCGTCGCCGCGACCAAGCGCGCGAGGCGGTCAGACCCCGCGCGCTGCTGGACGACGTCATGCCCTTGGTCATCTTGCAAGCCCGCAAACTCGGCGTGCGTGTGGTGGTGCAGTGTTCGCCTGATTTGCCCGCCGTGTTGTGTGACCGGACCATGGTGGAGCAGGTGTTGCTCAACCTTGCCCGTAATGGCATGCAGGCCATGGCCGACGACACACCCAACAAGGTGCTGACCTTGGCCGTGCGCCCTGCCGCATCGAACGCCACCAGCCGTTGGTTGGAGTTCACCGTGGCTGATTTGGGTCAAGGCATTCCTGAGGGCGTGTCCGAAAAACTCTTTACGCCGTTTTTCACCACCAAGGCAGAAGGCATGGGCTTGGGCCTGAGCTTGTGCCGCACGGTGGTGGAGCAGCATGGCGGCTTCTTGGGCCACAGCGCCAACACGCCACGCGGCACGGTGTTCAGCTTCACCCTGCCACAATCCTGATCAAAGGCCTGACACATGCAACCCACAGAAGATGCTTTGGTTTATATCGTTGACGACGACGCTGGCGTGCGTGAAGCACTGGCTTGGTTGTTGCGTTCGCGTCGTTTACCCAGTCAATCGTTTGATAGCGCAGATGCGTTTGCTGAGTTAATCAACACCCACAACAGCAGCCTTTGGCAGCCCACCCAACCCGGTTGTTTGCTGCTAGATGTGCGCATGCCTGGCATGAGTGGCTTGGCTTTGTTTGAGCTGCTAATTGAGCGCAAGTTACTTGATGTGTTGCCTGTGATTTTCTTGACCGGTCACGCAGATGTGCCAACTGCTGTGGATTCTGTCAAACGTGGTGCATTTGATTTTTGCGAAAAACCGTTTTCAGACAACGCCTTGGTCGACCGCATTGAACAAGCCTTGGCGCGTTCTGCACAGACGCTGCAAACCTTGCGCACCAAACAAAGTTTGCAACACAACTTGGCTGACCTGACTGAGCGCGAACGCGATGTGATGCATTTGGTGGTCGAAGGCTTGCCCAACAAACTGATTGCTGACCAGCTCGACATCAGCGTGCGCACGGTGGAAGTGCACCGCGCCCGTGTGTTTGACAAAATGAATGTGAAGTCAGCCGTGGAGCTGGCCAACTTGCTGCGCGGCGAGTGATTTACTTCGCGTTTTTGGCTGCTTCTTGTTGCACGGCTTCGTGTTCGGCCTCGGCGTCTGCGCGGCCTGAAAACATGGTCCACCACACGATCAACACCAAGATGCAACCTGCGCCCAGCGCTTCTAGCAAAATTAACAGCATGAGACAAATCCTGTGGCGTTTGACGTGGGCCTTGATTGTAGGAAGCTTGGTCGCCTGCAGCACGCCGCGTCGTGCGCCCGTGAACGACTACGCACGCAGCTACCCCGCTGCGCGTGTGCCAGCGGATGCTCCGCGCGCAAGTGGCACCTTGGCGGGCATGCCTGGCACGCCGAGTCCGCAGCAAAGTTTCCGCAGCCGTTGGGTTGCCGCTTCGTGGCGTGATGTGCCGGGCTGGCAAAACGACGAACTGCAAGATGCGTGGAACGCTTGGCTACAAAACTGCGAACGTCCTGGCCCCCTGTTTGCACCGTTGTGCAAAGACGTGCGCCAGCTCATGTTGGGCAGTGATGATGACCGCCGCTTGTGGATGGTGAGTAACTTGCAGCCCTACCGTGTTGAGTCGCTCGATGGCGCGGCTGATGGTTTGCTCACCAGTTATTACGAGCCGTTGTTTGATGCTTCTGCGCAAATGCGTCCTGGCTTTGAAGTGCCTTTGTACGGACCACCTGATGGCTTGGCTGACGTGCGCCGCACAGGCCGTGCGTGGTACAGCCGCCAAGAGATTGAGACCAACGTCCAAGCACGCGACGCACTGCAGGGCCGCGAAGTGGCTTGGTTGGCCGACCCGATTGACGCCCTGGTACTGCACATCCAAGGCTCAGGCCGCGTGCGCATTGCCAACCCCGATGGCACCATGCGCATCGTGCGCTTGGCGTTTGCGGGGTCTAACGAACAGCCCTACCAAAGTGTGGGTCGCTGGTTGTTGGACCGTGGCTTGATTCGCGATGCTTCGTGGCAAGGCATCAAAGCGTGGATCGTCAGCACCCAGCAAAGCAACCCACGTTTGGTGCAAGAGATGCTGTGGAGCAACCCCCGTTATGTGTTCTTCCGCGAAGAGGTGCGCAACGCTGCCGATGCCGACCTCGGACCCCGTGGGGCACAAGGCGTGCCTTTGACGGCGGGGCGATCTATCGCGGTGGACAAAGATGCCATTCC
>Ga0213920_1001359_pt1 | contig 13661 bp, 11 predicted proteins | sample McNCre1117MG_FD_161054 | JGI IMG/M metagenome (GOLD analysis project Ga0213920, IMG submission 161054) | Freshwater microbial communities from McNutts Creek, Athens, Georgia, United States - 11-17 MG | ecosystem: Environmental > Aquatic > Freshwater > Creek | place: USA: Georgia | collected...
TACTTTCTGCATATGCTTTCTCGAAGAAAGGGATATCATTATAAGGAATGATAGCAGCAGGATCTAAAGGAGCACTATGCAGAGTGTGTAAGTACCTAGCTTCTACTTCTGCAAGAGGAGCAGTCTCTACACTCCAGGGCTTCTCAGCATTGAGAGCTACCTTCTGAAAATTAGAGCGACCAACCTTAATACCAGCTGAAGTTATTTGGATACTTTCACCTTTTCTCAGTGTATCTTGTATCGCAGGTTTACCTTTAGGAAGTTCATCAAACTGGTTACCTACACCTTCTCCCCATAACTTTGTATAAGAAACCTTTATGTTTTCTACCTTTGCTATCTCTTCAGGTGTAGCTGTTCCAGCTGCCATCTTCTTAGTAATGGAGGTAATAAGGCTCTCTGTTTTATTACTATCGGCTACACGAGAGATATTCCTAAGCCCTAAGATACCATCACCTACAGCTTCAGTGCTTCCTAATGTACCAATGTGATCTGCTACCATATTACCGACGGTATTATCTCCACTAGCTATCTCATTGAAGCTACTACGTATCTTGTCATTGATAGATGTAATCTTAGCTTCACGATTCTTTGTAGCTTTTCCACCGTAAGAGGCATCAAGTTCAGCTACGTCTAAAGACTGTGTAGCTATCTTATCATCTGCCCACAGAATGATACGCTGATCGTGTGTAGCTCCTGCCTGCATCTCAGAAATGTGAGTAACTGGTTGCAGGTCTATATCCGCTGCACTCTTTACTTTGCGTAAGAAACCGTAAGATGCAGCTCCTTCTAGCACACCGCCGATAGCGCCGCCAAACATAGCACCATAGAGGATATTACTTCCTATATCTGCTGCATCCATCTCTTCCATGATAGGACTTTTAAACATAGTGGCAGCTACAGCTGTTTCGAATACAGCACCTTGTATTGCTTGCTCACCGAAGCCTGCAGCAACAGCTTTCAGTGTATTACCAGATAGGATATTAAAGGTTGCATTAGAAGATGTCATCTCAGCTTTAGCTGCTTGCAAGGCCTCCCACTGAGTTACCTTCAGAAGTCCCGTAGCTTCTTCGATATTCATACCGATACGACCAGCCTTTGCCGCCATCAAAGCTTTAGATGCCATATTGTAGCCTTTCACGCCAGCCATTCCAGGAATGAAAGAGCCTGCGAAAAAGCCCGCTGCATCAACTGCTTGCTTATTATCTCGGTAATACGCTCCTAAGTCGCTATCATATTCTGAGATACGATCCTGCGTATTTATCTCTTCCTGGTCTCCACCTAGGAAGTTAGAGATAGCAATACCTGTATTATGGAAATCAGTGGCACCAGATATAACAGCTGCAGTAGCAAAGGACGTAGCATGAGAGATGCCATTAGAGATTGCTTCACTTAAAGAAGTATCTCCATTCGCCACATTATGGTTATCTGCTGCATTAACAATGGAAGGCACTGAGGCAAATGAACTTCCTGATAATTCTTCGTCAGTAAATCTTGTCATTAGGGTTTCACTCCTTCTTCAGTTGCACCTTTGTTAAAGAGGGGCGGAGAGTTATAAGAAGCATCCATAACTTCTGCGATAGTATCATATAGATACCACTTAGCAAAGTCTGTTGGATTCATAAGATTAAATCTCACTTGTTTACCTGCAATCCCCCAGTTAGTCCAGGGATCTACGTAGCCAGGAATTACATAACCCTTCTGTGTAGGGATACCGAAATCATATAATCTTCCGTGCACGTTATTATACGTAGCTACCGAAGAGAATAACCTAGCTCCTTCTGCCATAGCAAGACCTTGTGGAAGAATACCACGACTAACAGCTTCTTTTATCTGTGCTTTAACACTGGCTGCAGTTATATCTGTAATGCCAGCGTCTATCATAGGTTTCAGAACTGTAGCATAAAGAACGGTTTTTTCTAAACCTGGATCATTCTTAACAAGAGACTGAAGCTTAGGTGCTGCATAAAAACTATCTCTAGCCTCTGCATCATTTTTATATACAGCTACCTTCTCTGTTACCTTAGCATCAATGAGTTCTATCTTCTTAGCATTCTGTTCTGCTACTGTACCTGTAAGAGTAACTCCAGTCAGCGCTTCTTTCTGAGCAGCTAGCAAACGATTATAAGTACCAGCTTCTGGAGTATTCTGGAAGTTTCTTCCTGATCCAGCTGTATCTATAGTAAAGAGACTTTCTGCTGGAGTATCTGCAATTGGACCTGCACCTACCGGAGAAGTTGCGGCCAGTAACCCATTACGAGTGAGCGCATCTAACAGAGGCTTCTGTGCAGGTATCTTTTCCATAAGCTTAATGCTTTGCAAAGAGAAATCATCAGGATTCAGACGTAACTTGGCTGCGCCAGTTTTGATGATATCTACATACTTCTGTTGCATTTCCTTATCATCTTTCTTATCCTGTAATGTTTGCTGCATTGCATCAATACGTAGATTTGTTTCTTGTGCATGTAACAGAAAGCTTTCCTCTGCCATCTTAGCAGCATTATCCTTCCGTAACTCATCTGCTTGTGCTCTTCCTTCCTGCGCTAGGTCAAGTTTAACGCGCAGTCCAGTATAAGCTGTTTGCACTGCTTGCTGCTGCCCAGCCATAAGAGCTTGAATAGCTTGAGTATTTTCTCCAGCTAACTGTATTTTCAACTTAGCTGTAGCCTCTTGAAGCAACTGTGCAGCCATCTCAGTCTGTGCAGCTTGCGTTGCTTTTGTTAGGTTATTAGCTGTCACCAGTGCAGTCTTATTGGCTTCTTGCGTACCATTCTGGATAGCGGTAATAGCAGTACTATCTGCATCAGCTTGCTGTGCATGAAAGTTATGCTTATCTATCTCTCCATTTATAGAGAAAGCATTCATGATGTACTGTACTGGATTATCTAAGAATCCAACTGAATCCATTTGTTCAATTTTCTTAGCTTGTGCCATCCTAGCATCCTCTTGCGCCGCCCTATCTTGTACCAGGCGCGCCATCAGAGAGTTAGGATTAGTGATCTTACCACCAGCTAAGGCTTCATAAGTCTGTGTTTCAATCTGCGTTTGCAGAGCTGCATCATTCTTTTGCTTCTCGATGATACCACTGAGTTCATTAGCCTTTTGTTTTGCAGCTAAGGCTTCCTGACTAGCTTGCTCAGTAGCATCTTTATTCTTTCCTAACGTAGCAACGTTGCCAGTATTAACTGGCGTAAACTGTTGTATTAAGGATAACACATCTTCACCAGCCATAAATTACTCCTGAACAGGAAAGGCGATTTCTTTTGCAGCTTCAAATAGAGCACGATAGATATTAAAGGCTCGCTCATTATCCCCTGCTTTGATAGCTATAACTGCAGGTTGGATAAAATCTTCATCAAACGCAGCATAGATAGCGTTTCGTTGGTCATCCTTCATAGCATTGATTGCTTTACAAATGCCCGGAGCATCACGATAATACAGATCAACATACCAACGAAGCTCATCAGTACTACGCATGTATGTATCCCTAAAGGTGCGCAGTGTAGTTAGCTCGTCACAATCATCTGCTTTATATTTATGGCGGCACACAGCTGTGGTAATGAAGCAACCAGAAGAGCTATCAGAAGAGGATCCACCTCCAGAAAATAAATCGCTTATACCGCCGATAACTCTACTAAGAATTCCGCCTGCTTCATTCGATACAATCTGTCCAGCTACACCTTTTCCTACACCTACAAACTGATCCCATCCACCCGTGCTGGTAGTACCATCAACTCCTGTTACAGATTGTTTTAAGCCCTGCGCAAAATTATCAGAGTAACTTTTAAAATCATTGCTATTTATATTTAACAGATCCATCATACCTTTAGAAGCCACTGGCGCAATGCCAGTATCTGCACTTCCAATGCTAGCTTCAGTGCCACTACCAGATTTTCCTTTACCACTACTACCAAAGATATTAGATAGCAAAGAGGCTCCGGCGATTCCTGCAACAGCTGTCCAAGGATCTACAATAGGAGCAGTTTTAGCTGTACTGGTAGTGTTAGCCCCCTTTAAAGTATTAGCTGCTTGGTTTTGTATTCCTGCATAGTTACCAATGTTATTAAGTTGCAACTGAGCGCCTTCACCGGCAATACGAGAAGTGAGATCATTCATCTCAAGTGCTTGCGTAGTTGACCCATAACCACCAGTTTGGTTTCCTTGAGAGATAACACCAGGTGCGCTCTTCTCCATAAGTAACTTCATAGCATTAGCAATAGCATCATTACTATCACTAACTGCTGCACCTTTTCCATAAGCGCCACCTGGAGCTAACATCTGCTGCAAGGCTGCAATAGCTTTAGGATCTAAATTAGAAGTTTTTGTGGTGGTAGCGCCAGAACCTAAAAAGACTGGGGCCAGAGCGGAGATAGCACTGGATGCATCTACTAATGGATTTGAGCGATTTTGTATTTGAGAAGCCATTTTTTAGTCTCCTTAAAAGAGATAGAAAGAGTGTTATTTTATGTTAGAGTACCATAAATGGTGCCAACAGCAGTCCAGGTGATGTTAACATTTCCAGTTACAGCAGGCGGTCTGCCAGCATACGCTGCGCTTAGATTTCCGCCAGGCCAACCTGAAGCACCACTACCGCTGTTACTTAAGGAACCTAAACCACCAGCCCCACCATAAAGTAATGTACCGGGCAGCCCGTTTGTGCAGTTGTTAATATCTACATCATGACCAGAGGAAGCTAACCTAGGACCTGCATCTCCATAGCCAGCTCCACCGCCGCCACCGCCAGTACCATAGCCATAATGACGATAAATACCGTTACTGCCCTGGCTTGGATCAAATACTGATTCTACATTGATAGCTTCACGTGCGCCACCATATCCGCCTGAAGCTATTATACCAGAGTTAACTATTGTTACGGGTGTTGAAACGTTTAAGCCAATGCCGGCATTGGTATTATTGGAAGAAGTGGTATTACCTTTAGCACCCTTACCAACAATGAATCCGCGGTTATCTATTGTAACAGTGCTACCTATCGGTAGTGCTGCGCCGGTATCAAATGCTGGAGTTGCTACGTTAGCTGATGTGACTTCTACACCGCCAGCAATAGTGACTGAAGTGTTAATTGCAGTCACTCCATCCCAACCTAAAGCTAATAACCTTGCACGTAAATTAAAGTTTTTTGTGTTTGTTATTATAAGGATGGCATTCATGGTAGATACAACACTTGTGTTAGGATAGATAAGTCCAGGTAAGGATCCAGCCATTTTAACTAACTCCTGCACCTGTTATAAGCCACACATTATTAGCCACGTATCTAATAGTACAAATACCAAAATTGGCTAAGGTTCTAGTACCTGTTGTAGTTGTTCCTCCAAGCACTAATGTTACCCCAGCAGTCGGTACTACAGTCATATTTATACCTGTAAGATTCGTAATTACTGTGGTGGCGCCAGGATTAAACTGTGCAGGTGTCGCATCAAGAGGGATAGTTACAGAAGTGCAACCAGGTCCGCAGTCTATACTCTTACCCCTATCTGTTATATTCCAAGTGTATGGAACCGTCTGAGAATCTGGTGGTATATCAAGAAACTGATCCATACCATACTGCAGATTGCGAATGGCATTGTAAATCTGCATAAGTTCCAGAAATACTTTAGGATCCTCTACGTTACTTGGCGTTGCAGGTAAGCGTATATTAAGAGAGTTATTTTGTTGAGTGCTCATATAAACTCCTAACGTCTACCAGCTTTAGAGAACCTGAATGTCACAGATACTAGGTTAAAAGAACCTTCTACGCGTAAAGAATGTGTAATGCCTGTTACCCTTGCTGGATAGATACGAGAATACATACTAGGAGTGTATAACGACGTAGTACTCGTAACTAACTCTCCAAAAATCCGTACAGTGCTGATTAAAGATAACTTAAAATTACTGTTCTCAGGATCAATAGTTTCCACATCAACTTCTTGCACAGTAATCAACTGAGTTCTTGTGAGTTGGTATTTACCCAGAATAAGTACAGCATCAGCAGTAAAGTTGCCATAATCAAGCATTGCAAGTTTTATGCTTCCATCTTCTTGCACAAAGGCAAGTGTGTGTCTTGGAATAGCAGCATCTGCAGATAATCTCTTTACCTGGTTCCATCCTGTTGTTGCATTATTTCCTGAATTCCAGTTAAATAGTGTTTTATCTTTCCATGGGACCCCAGAGCCAGAATAATCCATCATAAAATCAAAGGCTGTTACGTGAGGAATCTTTAACTTTCCTGCACGTTTTAACACGGTATCATAAACTATACAATGCGTCAGGGATGAAATACCATAAGATATAACAAGAAGGCGTGCAGAGGAAAATAGCAGTTGGACTTTAAGAGGCTTTGTTAAATACTGTGTATTTAGAGCCTTAGTGAGAGGATCATAATCCTCAAAAATAGCTCCTGATAAGAAATCTGTTGCAGCAGGATAAACTGGAGTACATCCCTGAAGAGATACTTGCAGCAATCCCCCAGAAGTCCAGGCATAATTAGTTCCATTATCACCTGCTGGAGCTACATCAGTAAGAACATCAATACCTGCACTGTTATTAGCCTCTTTAAAAATCCAAGGATAACGAGTATTACCTGTATAAAGAGATAGCACTATATTACTTGTGCTATAGATCGCAAAACCTGTGCTTAATGGATAGATAGCTTTTATGAGGCCGCCAACCGTAGATGGTATCTCACTGCCTGCACCTGTAATAAGAGAGGGCGTAAAATCTGTTGCACTGAGTGGATTGCTCCAGTAGATACTAAAGCCATCATGCAGAATAAGATAATTATTCGAGGAAGTTATGCCTACGATATTAGTGATTGCTGTGGTCAGTCCTGTTAACGTCATCGGAATGAGAACGTTGATATCCATATCTACCCAGAACATTCCCCAGTTAGCATAGAAGATGTAGGTCATACCAGCTACAGTAGCAACAGTCACATCACAAATTGGTTGTCCCGCAGGTGTAATATCCACCCACTGAGTATTTAGCGTAGAAATAAGGAATGTGCGAGCATCAGCTGTAATACCGATATACCCCCTGTCCTTATCTTTTGGTTCGTCACTATCTCGCATAGCTATAATACGCGTAAAGCGAATACCTCCAGAGATTGGAGGATTGATAATAGTTTGATAAGCTACGCTTTTATACCCATGTACTGTAGGAAGTACATTGTGCATGTAATATGCTTCTGGTACCTCATCATTATCCTTTCCTGTACCTATTGCAGCGCCAGATGCTTGAGGAGACTTCTGGTCATACTGACCAAAGAGAACAGTATTACCTTGGAAACGAGAGCATAATGGAAAGTCCCCAGCCATAAGGTTAGCTCTAAGAATTATCTGGGACATTCTATCTCTCCTTAAAGAGGTGCTTGTACAGCAATCGCTGCATTCGCTGTAGCAGCTATTATTTGAAAGCTATTTCCATTGGTTACAGATACTGTAGGACTTATAGTGAGAGTTATCTTTATAGCCGTAGGAGATAAAGCAGCTACAGCTACACCAGTCACCGTACCAGTGGCATAACCAATTGCACTTATATCTGAATTTGCGCCAAGCCAGGTAACCGCAGATGGGGTTGTCCTCATAGGTTGAGGTAAGGGAATTACTCCAACAATACTATTTGCAGTACCACCTGTTCCAGTACCTACGCCAAGACATAGAATCTCTCCTGATACCCCACCTATACGTTGTTGATACCTTGAGCATAACTGTTGTTCTGTAGCTATTGGACGATACTCAAATGCAGTACTAACTCCACCTTCTTCTAGCTGAAGATGTGAAATACTGATACCAATAGCTTGGTTGCCAATACCGCCTGAACGCGTAGTAAAAGTTGTACCAGCAGTAAACCAGAATCTAATAGCAAGATAGTCCCCTCCAGCTGTACCAATTGTTTTTCCTAGGATGGATGGAATTGCTACTGTTACGGTATACTTAGTCCAAACAGTAGAAAGAACCTTAGTTGTGACTCCTATGGTATCTACGTCTACTGAAGGAGTTCCACCTGTACCAAAGGATTGGATAAATTCAACGCCAATAGAAGGGGTGGCAGAAGCTGCCATTGCATAGAATGTAAGTGTTACTGTCTTACCTGCTAAGGTTCGTACGCCTTCAATGCGCTCTTCATAAGCTACATAGGCGCCGATTGCTGAGTTAGCAGCAGGGGTTACAGTCACATAATAAGCTGGCTCATCTGGAACTAACGTCTGGCCAAGAGCAAACGCAGTACGTGTTACCGTTGCAGCGACCACAGCAGTGGAAAGTTTCCAGCAGTCTATATCCTTTGTTGGATTTGTCCACAAAGCAAAGTCTGGGTTGAGAAGTATGTTCTTATACTTAGCATTCCAGTTATTAACTGGGCCACCTAAAGCCTGAAGCTGAGAAGCTATATAGGCTTTAAGAGCACGAAATTCTTCTGCACCTTGCAAAATATCATCAGTATCTGCAGGTGTTAGAGTGTTGGTTGGATCAACAGTGTAAGTCATGTGCGTAACCTTTTAAGGAAGTAAGTTAGATCTAAGAGTGGCAATACTTTCTGGCCACATGGCTGCAAATCGTTGATACTCTTCATCCTTACCAATCATTTTAAATACCATAGAAGCTGCTTCCATTTCAATGATATACGGATATTCATCTGCTATCCAAGAAGAAAATGTAGCAGAACTTGTATCGGCATCTGGATTGATGTAGTATCCAATATCAATTGAGTTAATTGGATTACTCGTTCGCACGTGCAAGGCGTTACCAGCAAGATAAATAGTATTAGATAGCATACGATCGTAACTATCGAAGATACTATCTGGCTCTATCTTCTGATATTGCCTTACTTGAAAAGGTGCACTACTGCTATTATCCCAAGAGTAAGAAGACGGATTCGTATTTGGAGTCTCTCTAGCATAAGCTAGCTGTCTCCAGCGAGTGAAAGGTGCTTGCTTTATATCAAACACATAGCGATTGTCATAGGTAGATACAGAAGTTAGTGGAGTAATTGTTTGCTCCACTAAATCCCTAGACCACTGGTCAGCAAAATGAGCTTTTAAGACTGCAGTTTTAATTGCGTACGCTATCTCAGCAACTAAGTCAGTCCTACCTGTTATAGTAAATATATTCTTAAAAAGATCAGATGCTGCCATGGTCTTAACCTAAATTAAAGTTTTGCGTTAGCAATAGCATCCAGTGAAGCTTTTAAGTTTACTGGAGATGAAGTTGCAGTTGGAGCAGCAGGGGCAGAGGTATCTGATCGCTGCGCAGTTGCGCGTATGTTATCGCTGTTTAAGATGCCCGATACGACGGTACCGAAGCGACCAACCATCGAAGTTGGTAATGGAGTTGTACCATCTTCATACTGAGCGATTGCTTCCCGTATCTCATTCAGCAGACTTTCATCCAGATGTTGATCGTTAGGATCAATTTCAAGTAGCAGCCGATCGTCAACAGCATCTGCAAGCTGAGCATGGATCTTTGTGTCTGCAGTTACCAGAACCGGATTACGCACAGGCCAATGAAACACCTTACCAGAAGGTAAGTGTACTGGGCCAATACCACACCAACGAAAGATCTTTGTAATAGGTGCTTCAGGTTTTTTATCAACTACATTAGTAGCCATAAATATATCTCCAAAAAGTGCCTCTCAACTACCGCAAGGATAAGAAGAGAGGCTGAGTTGAGCTTACGCTCGGAGGAAAGGATTAAAGATTAACCAGCACTAATAGTAGTAGCTGCACCAAGACCCCAGATAATAGCATTAGCTGGAGGATTTTTAACTACCAAGGTGCACTCAGTAGTAAGAGTGCCACCGACTGCATCGATACCGCTATCAACAGTTACGTTGTCCATGTTAAACTCACGGTTCTGAGTTTTACGACCGCCTAAGTAAGCCAGACGGATAGAGGAAGGATCAACAGCGATAGCAGCATTTGCCCAAGCAGGGTTGCTATTGAAGAGAGGATGTTCAATAATTTCAAAGTTACCACGAGTGGTTTTGTAAGTACTGAACTGCAAGCCCCAAGAAGTTTGACGATCTTCCAGGAAATAAGTACCGTTGACTCGTGCGATCTTATTGATAACACGCTTGGCGCCACCACCTACGAAGAGCAAACGAGTATTTGCAATCTTCGGATCAGTGTTCTGATTGAAGCAAGGATCCAGATAGCTTTCCAATGTAGTTGCATTTTGTGTAGCCGCAGCAGTATACACGTTCACAGTTGGGAAAGCAGCAGGATAGTTAGCCGGAGTAGAAACAATAGATACCAAACCGTCCATAGTACGCAGAGGCTGGTTATTATTGGATGGAGCAGTAGTTTGTTTCTGACCGAAGAAGATAGCTTTTTCGATATCAGCTGCGTGGAAAGCCGCATTATCTAGACGATTTTCAGCTACGTTACTATTACCTGCGATAACTTCGGTAGCACGAACAGTCTCAGAAATGGTCCAAGTGTTACGGAAAATCTGAGTGAAGTTAGTGATACGAACAGGAACGATACCAAGAGCGTTAGGTCTGGTAGATGCCTCGCTGTAAGCTGTACCGATCTGATACCATACGATACCAGTACTTGCTGCACCTACACCTAAACCAGCATTGATCTGGTTAGCAGCAGTACCTGCTCCCAAACCGCCAATGTTACGAAGAACGCCAACACTATTTGCACCATTGACAATAGTTACCAGAACAGTCTCACCTGTTGGTACACCGGTTGCAATAGTTACACCCATCAACACCATGCCAGCTACGATAGAAGTAACAGCTACTACAGTACTGTTATTAGTTGAAATGGTATTCCAGGTCTCAGCAGCAAACTGAGTAATAGTTGTACCAGCTGTGTAAGTGGTAGGTGCTGCAGTCATGTTAAAGTAAGGAAAGATCATTACTTTAGCAAAGTAACCGTGCTCGTAAGCTACGGCAGTTTCATCGCCCAGAAGTGATGTTAATCCGAAAAGGGTTGCAGAACCATTTGGCATCAAGCGAGTAATCATTCCTGCAAACGACTTTTTAGCTAAGTCAGTTTGTAAGTTTGTAGAACCTAAGACACCAGTAAATGGACCTGCAGTTACTGTACTGTTATATGGAGCGGCCATAATTATTCCTTATAAAAGAGAGAAAAGATATTTAGAATCCAGCTGTCATCAAAGCATCCCAATCTTCGACGTCGCCATTGCGAGGGTCTTTTGTGGGAGTAGGATCGGATTTTGGATTGATCTTACCGGTAACGCGATCAAGATACTGTGATCTCATAGTACTGATCTGCGCCGCGGTAGCATCAGGAAATTTTAAAGTAATTTGTTGGTCAATTGCTTTGAGAAGTGGAGCTATCTCTGGGTCTTTATATCTAGCATCTTCGCCACGTAACGTATCATGTATGTTATGCTGACGGATGATAGAAGGTATTTCTTTTTGAAATTCTTGTCTTGCAGTAGCAATAGCCTGTTCAACCATCTGTGTAGCAGCGAATGAAGACTGAGCGTAAGTAGCTTGGTTAACTAAGTTAATAGCTTCTGCAAAAGCTGTCTGAGCTTCAGGCCCACCTGCTGCTATCTTCGCCATTGTATCCGCTGGGATAACTTTTGTGAAGTCTATCTGTCTTGCAGCTTCGATAGTACTCTTCATTTTATCTTCTTGCGTAGGAGCTTTCGGAGCATTTGGATCAGCTGCCGGAGCTGCTATAGGATCCCACAGTTTCGTAAATTCTGGTTCAGGTGATTTATTCTCTGGCTGCGCTGCAGGTAAAGCAAACGGATCAGCTGGAGCTGGTGCGTTAGTTGCAGCTGGTGCTGGCGTAGGAGCTGGTGCTGGTGCAGAAGGTTTGTTGTCAAATAAGCCTAAAAAAGCCATGATAGTTCTCCATTAAGAGTAAAGGTTTGGGTTTGGATTGTGTTACGTTGGGGTACTGCAGGGATTTATAAATCTAAAGCATTGCGAGGAAAGCTGTCATCTTCAGATATGATAGTATCGTCCATATCAAAAGAAGTTTCTGAGGGAGTGTTATAAGCTAAGGATGCTTTCTCACTCCTATCCATAAGGAAGCGTAAGATAGCTATCTGTCCATCTATCTCAGCGGCTTCAGCTGGAAAAGCAGGATCAACTACCATCTCTACTTTTTTCATTGCAAGGATAGCTATTTCATTCTGAAGAATAGCAAGCTGTTCTTGAGAAAATATCTGACCAAGAATAGTTTCCTGCTCAGAAAGTTCGTAAGTTGTGAATGGTGTTATCTCTTGAGAAAATCTCATCACTATCCTCCTATTTGCGCCATGTCACTTGCAGCGTCATTATCGCTATCTTGCAGTGGTTTTCCTTTCTGGATTGCCATAACCTGTTCAATAAGAGTAGGCTTAGCTTCTTCTTTACCAGCAGGTTCTGTAGGCTGTCCATCAGGTCCAATACCGAAGTCAGCAGGTTTAGGTTGCGGAGGATACTGATCCTGCCGTATCTCCTTATTATCCTTAGCTAGTTGCACAACTGTTTGCTGCCAAGTTGCCATCGCCTGTTCGTACTGTTTCTGTGGGCCGCTCTTTTCAAACTCTTTGATATTAGCGCCTTGGGTTTGCATCATATAAGAAAAGAGTGGACCTATCTCATATTCGGCCGCTAGAGAAGGAGAAGATCCTATAACTTGCATACCGACTTGAAGCGTGTCTCCATGGATAGTTTTAGATGCGGTAGTTACACCGTCTGTCATTCTAAACTGGATAGTAGCTTCTCGTAATACAATAGGATCAATAGCTACTTCTTTTTGCTTCTGACGATTAAACAGTTTCGTACCGCCCTGGTATTGGAGATTATTTAGTTTCAGTATCTCTTTCAAAGGAGTGAAGATACGAGCCTCTAACTTCAATGCCTTAGACTGATCTCTCGTCATTGAATTCTGCATGGTATCTTCCCACTGTCCAGCTGTCTTATTTCCTTTTACAAACTGTCCTTGTCTAGCTTGGTTCTGCCCGTTAATTTGATTAGCAAAGTTAATGAAGGTTGGTATCTCTTGAAGGATCTGGATACTGTTCTCGTCTCTGAACGGAATTGGAAAGATAGCTTCAGAAAGAGGCTTACCATAAGCAGCAGGACGTACAGGTATCTTAGCAGTCGGATTAGGACTGTTGATATCTGCCTCTCGTATGCGCGAGGGATCATATAGCGTACGATCCGAGATAGCACGACGGCGTGCGTCAATTACAGAACCAATGAGAGCTGTTGCTATCTGCTGCGATGGCATCGCATCGAAGGCAGTTGATTTAGTTTGGTAGGCCAGACCATCCTCATTCGGTTGAGCAAAAAACATAGGAATGAGACCATGAGCATTTGTTTGACGTTCTGCATAAATAAGATGTTGGTCGTTTACAAAAATAAATTTCCAGACTTGTGGAGTGTTAGGACTAGGCACATGCATCCCAAAGTCACTAGGAATAATTCGGCCATATAAGGTAATAACTTCGTACTGATCGCTGTAGTTAATTTTTGGAGTAGTTTCACTAGCAGTTGCCCAGGCCATCCAGTCCGTAGACGCGCGGATATTTCTGGACATGAGAGCATTGAAGTTAAGAACAGGCACATAATAATTAGCAAAGGAGGGTACACCGCTTTCAAAAGCAGCATTTAGGTTAGCGGTTATCTTATCCGGGAGTTTGTTGATAAAATCTTTGAGCGCTACACGAGACATAAGTTCTATGTAACCAGCA
>Ga0213920_1001360_pt1 | contig 13647 bp, 10 predicted proteins | sample McNCre1117MG_FD_161054 | JGI IMG/M metagenome (GOLD analysis project Ga0213920, IMG submission 161054) | Freshwater microbial communities from McNutts Creek, Athens, Georgia, United States - 11-17 MG | ecosystem: Environmental > Aquatic > Freshwater > Creek | place: USA: Georgia | collected...
AATGGCAAAAATAGGCTGTTAATAACTGCGCCTTGAGTGCGGTTTGGACACCGATGAAATACCAATGTTTTCGGGAAAAATGAGAAATTGACAATTGAAAAAATGACAATAACCGATTTAGTATATTACTTCTGCGCGCTGGCTCTCATTACTTGGGGGATTTGGGGCACTATTGAGGCAATAAAGGAGGCAAATAATGGTAAAGGTAGAAGACACTAACGACAACAAAAAGAAGATGATTGAGGCGCTCGAAAAGACCCTCGGCATCGTCACTCACGCGGCCAATATGGTTGGCATTCATCGCGACTGCCATTATCGTTGGATGAAAGAGGACTCCGAATATAAAGCAGCCGTTGAATCAGTTGGGGAAGGCGTGCTCGATTTCGCTGAGAGTAAATTACACGGACTCATCGATTCGGGCGATACTGCCGCGACGATTTTTTATATGAAAACGAAAGGTAAAAAACGCGGCTACATCGAACGTCAGGAACTAACCGGGCCCGATAACCAGCCCGTAATTACAATAAGCGCCAACTTATGAAACTAAAGATTCCCGGAGATTGCTCACAAATAACGCTCAGGCAATTTATGGACTATCACAACGCCGTTGACGATATCGAACGGGCTATGGTGATCGTAAACAAATCGCGTGAATACTGTGAGAGTTTAAAGGTCGATTCGATTCAAACGATTATAACGTTATTCGAAGAGGTGGTAGATGCCGCTTCGAGTAATTTCGAAAGAATTATTTCGGTTAATGGCAAGCGCCTCGGATTCCTTCCCGATATTAACTCGATGACATTCCGCGAGCACGTCGATTTAGACCAACTCGCGCAAACGATTTGGAGGGAAAATAAGGCCATTGACTACAAAGAGCTTCCGCGATTAATGGCGATTCTCTTTCGCCCGGTTACCGAACAAGTTGGGGAATACTACAACATCGAAAAATATGAACTCGATAAAATGCAAAGTTACCTACCCGAAATTATGGAGCTCACACTCGACCGTGTAAACGGGGCGTTGCTTTTTTTTTCGAGTATCGGCGCGGAATTAGCCAACAATTCTCTGGTTTATTTGGACTCGATACTACGGAAGGAGATGGCGACGATTATACCCCCTCAGGCCTCTCGCGGTGGGGGTGGTATCACATACTCCAGTCAATAGCGGGGCAAGATTTGACTAAACACGAAATGGTTTTAGACAAGGCGGCTCGGTCGATATTTACCCACCTCAGTTATATGAGAGATTTCCAAGCCGAGCAAAATAGGATAATGAAACAAGCGTATAGATTGCAATGATTACGAATATAAGTTATAACGTATTAATTGAGCGGTTCCGAGCATTTGCTGAGGGCCATTACTTAATAAAGGGATTCACACACGGCGACCCGTCAAATGTCAACTTAGAAAAGGGAGTCGAATTCCCTTGGATGCACGTGTTCCCCGTTGAGGTTGCGCCGCAATCAGGAAGCCGTAACTATTCATTTATAATTACGTTTGCCGACTTACCCCGCGATAAGGAAACGCCGCCCGAATATCAGCGTGAAATGCTATCCGACTGCATTCGGTTAGCTGAGGACTTACTCGCGGAAATTCAAAACGGTCTCACCCTATTCGGGCCAACCGTTGAACTCGATGGCTCGGCATCTATTGAATGTTTTATAAATGAATTCAGCCATACGTTAACCGGGGTTAATTTGTCGCTCACGCTTTCGGTTCCGTGGGATTGGTCGGCCTGCGATATTCCCGCCGATTGGTCGGTCGGTGGTTCGGGTTCAGGTGGTACGGGCGCTGGTCAAGGTGGAATCGTTCTCGAAACAAATGGCGAGTTAAACGGCGACCAAACTCTTTTGAATTTGCAGCAAGGAGCTAACGTCACCATTAACGACAACGGCTCAGGCACGATTACTATTAGTGCTGGAGTTGGCTCAGTTAATTGGGGTGATATTGTGGGAACGCTTGGCGATCAAACCGATTTACAAACGGCTCTCGATGCAAAAGCCAATAGCGCCGATTTGGGGCCGACTGCATTTTCAAACGATTATAACGACCTCGATAACTTACCGACGATACCAACAGCAACGAGTGAGCTAACGAATGACAGCGGATTTATAACGCTAGGCGACGTACCGCCTCAGGTTAACGCTGACTGGAATTCAGTAAGTGGAGTTAGTCAGATACTCAACAAACCGACGATACCCGCCGCGCAATTAAATTCGGATTGGGCTGCATCGAGTGGGGTTGCTCAAATCTTAAATAAACCAACCATACCCGCCGCGCAAATTCAAAGCGATTGGACTCAGGCCAATACGTCGGCGCTCGATTTCATAAAGAACAAACCCACCATTCCAGCCGCTCAGGTTAACAGTGATTGGAATGCGAGCTCAGGAGTTGCGCAAATATTGAATAAGCCAACTATTCCAGCGGCGCAAATTCAATCGGATTGGAACCAATCGAATACGTCAGCACTCGACTACATCAAAAACAAACCAACGATATCGAGCGGCATTAAACACGCGAGCGCTACGGGAACGGATACCTATGTAGCCACCATTTCGGGGGTTACTGCGTATGCTGACGGCGATGCGTATTTAATCAGATTTGCCAATGGAAACACTACGGGTTGCACATTAAACATTAACTCAATCGGTGCGGTATCACTATATCGAAATAATGACGGTCTACTAATCGGGGGCGATATTTGGGCGGGTGCTGAGATGTTGTGTATTTATAACGCAACTAGCGGCGGTTTTCAATGTATCGGAACCTCACCGAATAGCTTATTCGCTTATGTTACCAATGCCGAAACGGCCACCACGATAACCAAGGGACAACCAGTATACGCATTCGGTGGCACGGGCGACCGACTTAAAGTTAAACTCGCGTATAATACGAGCGATGCAACCTCGGCGCAAACGGTTGGAATGGTTGTTTCGACCTCCATCGCTCCGAATCAAAAGGGGATTATAATTGTCGCGGGTCAACTTGACAACCTGAGCACATTACCAACCTCAACTTTTGCCGACGGCGACCCCATTTATTTGGGTGCAACAGCGGGCACTATTACTAACGTAAAACCATTTGCTCCGAATCATCTTGTATATCTTGGTTTCGTGACAACGGCGAGCCCCGGTAATGCAGGGCGTATGTATGTGCGCGTTCAAAATGGTTACGAAATGAATGAGCTTCACGATGTACAATCGAATGGAGCCGCAAACAACGATATTTTATATAGGGATACCGCCGCGAATTTATGGAAGCCCGCATCGATACCCACGATTTTAGGTTATACGCCAGTAACCAATGCGAGAACAATATCGACGAGCTCGCCATTATCGGGAGGGGGCGATTTGTCCGCCGATCGTACGTTATCGATTGCCGATGCGGCGGCCGATGGAACTACAAAAGGAGCGGCGGCATTTACGGCGGTCGATTTTAATTCAGTGAGTGGTGTTATTTCAATCGACTACGCCAACGCTCAGAAAGCGACATCGGGTCAACCGGGGTTTTTAACTGCGGCCGACTGGTCAACTTTTAATGGCAAACAAGCGGCTCTTGTTTCGGGGACAAATATTAAGACAGTAAATAGTACCTCGCTCGTTGGTAGTGGTGATGTTGCGGTTCAGCCTACGTTAGTGAGCGGGACGAACATTAAAACGATAAATAGCATTTCCATTTTGGGTAGTGGAAATATTCCTATCGCTACAACCGATTCAACCGTATTTAGTGGAAATCCTAATGCAACTCAAGGCGCAAATAGTACAGCGTATTGGTGCATTTCGGGAAGCCTTGCACCAAGTTCAACCGAAAATTTTCGTAATATAGTAATGCCAGTTGCGGGTACGCTCAAGAATCTTTACATACGCAACGGCACCACTCAAAGCGGTACGGGTTCAATGGTTTTCACACTCAGAAAAAACGGAGCCGATACGGCGATGACTGTAACGTTCACAAATGCCGATGGCGCAACAGCAACGAAGAGCGACACCACGAACACCGTTTCGGTAGTTGCTGGCGATTTGATTTGCATTAAGGGCGTGAATAACGCTCCGAGTTCAGCGAGTGGTAACATAGTTTCCTTTTCAATTTTATTAGAACGATGAAACCAATACAACCAATAGATGTTTGGGTTAATGGCACAACTGTGCAAGCCACCCAGCTAACGTTAACAATCATTTTCGACAACCTCGAAACGGAGGCCGTTTTCAAGTATCACTTGAGCGACGGCGATAACAACTCGTTAACCGATGGCTGTTTGCCAATAGATGGCGCGGCTTATCAAACGTGGGGGCAGTCGCTCGATGCAAACGCCGATGCCTATGTATTCGCGGCCGCGCAACTTAATCTAACGCTCGTTTAATGGCCTCACTCGCTGAGAATCGGGAAATATTAGATTCATTCGCTGAGCGGGTGATTAACTCAGCGCGCGCCAACCTTCGAAAGAAAAGGCAAATTCGTGGGCGGTCGGTTAATCGCATCGACACGGGCAACCTCAGGGACAAGTTAACGTGGGGATATTTCAAACGAGGTACGCAGATTTTGCAATGGTTTGGAGTTCCATCCAATGACACGGCTACTCGCGATTATGCCGATGTAATCGAGAAAGGTCGAACACCAAACAACGACCCGAAAACGTGGCCCCCGGTTAGTCCGATTTTCAAATGGATGGAGCGAAAAGGATTATTCGAACCAACAGCAACGGAAGGCCGCAAATGGTGGCAAGCCTCGCGAATGGCTCGGAGCATCGGCCGCCGTGGGATAGTTCCGATTTTTTATATGCGCGATGCATTTCAAACCGAATTTAGGAAATCGGGCGCTGAATTCCGTGAATTCTATACACGAGAGGTTTTAAAACAACTGAGGTTGAAAGCCGATAAATACATTAAATAATGGCGATAACGATAAACGACCAGCCGTATAGTTGGACACCAAGGGGGCAAAAATTAATTTATGCATTGAGCTCCGACAATTCGGGGAATACGGGTTTTAAATTCGGCATTGCTGTTGTTGACGTGGCAACCGCGAAAACTTATAATTTCTATTTAGACCCCAACCCTAGCGGCGAGGCGTTTTTTGATTTAAACCCTCTCGTTAATCTATTCAATTATGAGTTGGCTTCGATACACGCCACTACGGAGGCAACCTATATAGAGCCCGAAGGCAATTCGTGGAAATCGTATGCAATCACATTTACCGAGTGGTGGGTGGTCGCTGGCGTGTTAACCCAAAACGAGGGCGTAAGTGAAACAACTACAACGGCCGTATATAACGGATATCTGCAACCTATCGACGGTTATAAACCTGATGTGGTGGCGAATGGCGATAAGCGAATAAAGATTGCCAATAATTCAACGGGCGATTATATGCAAAGCGATCGCCAAAATAATACTCACGTCTGGGCGATGGCTGGGAGTTTCAATATAACGATTACCAACGACACGATTTTCATTCCCGCACTCATTACCGATTACGGTCTACTTTTTTGCCAAGGCAACGATAGTTATTCCACATCGAACACAGCGACCAGTTATAAAATTGAATTATGGAATAATCTTGGCGCTCCGAGTTCGGTAGTTGTTCCGTTGGATGGCTCGGCTCAAGAGGGAATTCCTTGTTATCCCGCAAACATTGCCAATTCAACCGTTGGCTCGATGCCGAATCCAATGGGCCCCAATGGATGGCGCTATTACCGGGTTAGTTTACTCAATGCATCCAATCAGCGCGTTTCGAAATTTTACTATTTCTATAACGCCGAAAATTACGGCCAATATGATTGTCGTTATGAAAACATTCGCGTTGCGTGGGTGAGCTCGCGAGGCGGTTGGGATTACTTTAATTTCATAAAGAAAAGTGAGGTAACGAATCAAATAGAAAGAAAGCAATTTAAGCGCGTGTTAATGAATGGCACGGCCTCAATATTTAGCCGCTACGATCGTCAAAATTTCGACCGCGCAAACATCGTCACTCGCACGTTAACGATAAACTCCGACTGGGTACAAGAAAATGAATATATATTTTTAAGGTCGTTACTCGCATCGAATCAGGTTCACATCATTAATTCAGATGGCGAACACATTCCCGTGAGCGTTGACGAAACGAGTTTTTTGGAGCGCCGCGATAGGAATGGAAAGTTATATAACGTAACTCTGAAAGTGAGTTACTCACAAGATTACTGGAGCTAATGCAAAGTGAGGTACATTTAATTGTTTCGGTTGGTGCTACTACTTATACGCCATATGGAACGTGGGACACAAATAATGTTTGGAGTGGTCAAACATCTTGGAATGTAAATTCGGTTGGTGTTGGAGGTAGTGTACCTCCTTATTCTGTTTTTACAGTTGGAACAATTCTAAGTGGGCCTAGCATTGGCGGTAATGTTCAGACTTGCGTAGTAACCTCATTTAACACAATGACGGGTGACATTACTACTGATGTGGGATTAGATTATTCCAACTTAATTCCAGCTCCAGCGACTATTTTACTGAGTATTGAAACATTCACCAATACAAAAGAACAAATATTTATTGATTTATACCCGCTCGAATCGATTTCGCAAAATTTCATATTTCAAGACCCCGGTAATTTCGCGCCAGTTGGTGATTTCACACGGGAGTTTAGAGTTCCAGCCTCAGATAGGAATTTAGAAATTTTCGGGCTTTTAGATTCGTTCACTTTTTCAGATACCGCGAACGTTTTTGGTACAAAGATTCCCGCAGAAATTCGCGTCGACACGTTGCCAATAATGCGCGGACACGTTCGAGTGATTAGAACGTTCAAACGCAACGACCAGCTGGCCGACATTCAACTTTCTTTTTATGGCGAGGCTCCCGATTTATTCCGTTCCATTGGCGATAAGTTGCTCGCCGATATTGAATATTTGTCGACGTTAGATTTGCCCGTTACTTATTCAAACGTCACTAGCCCACCATTGCCAAACGACTTGGTTTTCGGGTTAGTGGATAGAGGGCAAAAGTGGGACAATACCGGCGCGGGTCGTCCGATTACCAATAGCGAAGAACCTATTTATCCAGCTGACTTAACGCCGTTTATTTGTGCGTGGACGTTGTTTAGTAAAATTATAACCGAAGCGGGTTTTACGCTTGGCCCAACGCCTCTCGAAACTATCCTTTCGGGCTATTGGTGTCCGTGGGTAAATACGGCAAATCTTATAACTCAGGAAACCGTATCGACTTATTACTTTTCGGCGGGATATACGACTAACACATCACTAGCCGATGATAATTTCTTCAACTTTCCCGAATTAGTAGATAACGCGAGCCAATACACGGGAGGTTATTTCCAAGCTCCAGTTAGTGGCTTCTATGGTTTCCGATTTTGGGCCAATGTTATTCCCGTGGGTGGTTTTGGGGCGAGCACGGGAGGTGTGAAATTTTATAAGTATACGGGAGCTCCATTGAGTGGCACGATCGTCGTTAACTATGAGGTGGCAATATCAGGTTACGATCAAAACAACGGGATATTACAACGCATACTAATAACCACTGATCCTATTTATTTGCTTGCTGGCGAAAAGATTTCGCCGTATACTGAATTTAATGGAACGCCAATTTTCCAAGGCTCAGCAACCAATGACCCGTTAACGGGAACGGGGTGGGAGCTCTTTAGTTATCGGGGAAACTATGGTGATACGCTCAATACTGCGGCCAACTCGCCAAATATTAAACAAGTGGATTTTGTGCGCGATATACTCGCAATGCACGGGGCGGCGGTTATCCCTTCGAGGACGGTTCCAAACGAAGTTACAATAATTCCGCTAGTGGATTATTTGAGTACGGGTGATGATTTGAATTGGACTCAAAAATTGGATATAACGAAGGATATTACGCTAAGCCCAACGACTGACATTCAAAAGCGCAATTTCCTTTGGAGTTATAAAAATGGTGGGGACTTTTTCTCGAAGATTTTCACCGATAACGGCCGCACATATGGGCAATATAAAATTTTAGATGGTTATTCAGTAGCCAGCGGAGCCCCGGTTAATGAATTCACGACGGGCGATTTGACCACTAAGTTAACGGCGGAGTCTACGCCCTGCGTTTATGTGAACGGAACGACGATACCGATTCCAAAATTCATTAATGATAAAGGGGAATTTGTTGCGCCGAATTTGAGGTTTTTATTTTTGGCCGATGTGGCCTCCCTTCCTTTGTACGATGACGGTGCTAGCGCGGTCGATACGGGCGTTATAAATGTGTTCAATCATTACTCAAGTATAAACGCATCAGTTGGCGATTACGATTTGAATTTTGCCCCTGAAACGCCATTACACGCGATAACAACGAATCCTTTTCGCAATCTATTTAACGAATACTGGCGCGACTATTTAAACGGGCTTTATTCGCCTGAGGCTCGAATTTTAGAGGCTTATTTCGCGCTCGATTTATCGGATATACTTTCGTTTCGATATAACGACCGCATTTTCATTAAGGATTCTTATTGGCGTATCGTTGAAATAACCGATTATAAAGTCGGTTTGTTCGAGTCGACGAAAGTTAAGTTACTGAAAATTGTTGAGCCAGCGCCCGACTGCGATTTAGTACCGACAACGGTATTAATTAACGATGCAATGACTCAGGTAGTGGAGTTCGTCGATTTGGATGGTAACCCAGCGCCATCGAATTCCACTTGTTGCGTTCGTTACGGCTACCAATGGGAGCCGATGTTAGGCCAATGCATCGCATATGGAACACCGATTATTAGCGATCCCGGTGGCGGTTCGAGTTCAATGGCCTCATTAATGCTCAATTCGGGCGTTAATGGTACGCCATCGAACATATTAGCAAGAACAGCTAACACCACAATAAGCGTTGAGAATACTTTTGGCGTATACGCTGGCGAAAATATTAGCGTGGTAAAAGGCAACCAAAACACGTTAGCGGTTGGTGAGCGATTGAAATTAGAGGGAGCAAATCGGGGTTCGACTTTACTCGGCCGAAATGCTTACTCGAATATAATGGGCCTCCATTACGGTGGTGGCGATCGCGTAAGCGCGAAGGAAGGCAACCAGCAAAGTGGGGTTATAATTCTCGCTAATTCGCGGACGTTCTCAGCGGCTGGTCAAACGCTGGAGCTTGCGACGGGAACCGATGTCATCCAACGTATTAACTTACCGAATGATACGTCGATAACTGCGCTTTATATTTTGCAGGCCTCTGATATGAATGGAAACGCATTTTACGAAACTGGTTCGCTATATATCGAGAAAATCGGCGGGGTATCGGTAGCCAGTACGCCGATTCAGATTTCTACCGATAGTTCGGGGGCGTTTACTTTCAGCCTCGCCATCGATACAGCAACGAATACGGCCGAACACCGCTTTATCGTAACCAACGCGGGCACGGGTTGGCCTAACTTAGTCAACGTTGTTCTTACTCTTCATTATAACCAAACGAGATGAAATTAAACACGATTAGCCCCGTTTTGGGGTTGCTGAAATACGGGGTGCGCGCAAATGAACCCTCGCGCCGTTTATATGGTAAGCGCAAGTGGCTTTATTACGGGGCCTATTGGCTCACTTTTGCATTATGGTGGGGTTTCGTTGCTTACTTAATATTTAGTTGGTTCAATGGCTGATAATTCGAATATACTTATAACCGTTACCGCCGATTCGGAGGGAGCAATCACGAACATAAATAAAGTAGCGGGAAGTGTTAACGCGGCTGGCGATTCGGCGAAAACCTTTAAACAGCAAATAAAGGAACTCACGAACGAGCTCCAAACGACGAAAATTGATAAGACGTCAGCCGAATATCAAATTTTAAAAAATCGACTCAGCGAATTAAAGGACGCGCAAAAGGATTTTAACGAGGAAATCGGAGCCAATGCGGGCCCAGCGTTCGAGAGCGCGGGTAATAATTTACGGAACCTACAAAGCCGACTCGGATCGTTAGATTTTGGCGGAGCGGCCGATAGTGTTAAAGGGCTCGCGAATAATATTAAAAATCTAAAATTCGGCGGGGCTACCGATGGCGCTGGCGCTTTTGGCAAATCTTTGTTGAGTTTAGGTAAAGCGTTACTCACTAACCCGCTTTTTTTAATTGGTGGAACGCTTGCCCTTTTAATAACAAATTTCGATAAACTCGCTGGGGCGATTCCTGCCGTTGGAATTGCGTTTAAAGCGCTAGGCGATGCGGTCGGTTTCGTTAAAGATTTGGTTGTTGGTTTTACTGATGCAATCGGGCTCACGCAAATAAAAGCGGGTGAGGCTATCGATGCGGCTATCGGTAACCGTGACCGCGTAAATAAAGAGCTCGATAATCAACGACGAATGGCGGTTGCAAAGGCTCAGGCAACCGGGGAAGATATCGAAACCATTAATAAGCAATTTCAAGACAAACGAATCGCGGATAATAAAGCGTTAATTGCTGAAATTGATGCTCAGGAACAAACGGGAGTTAAGTTAACCGAAAAGCAATTATCAGAACGGCAAAAGTTAATCGATGAAAATACTGAGTTCGCTATTGTTGCGGCTGAAAAGGAAGGAGCGGCCGTATTAGCGGCTCGAAACGAAGCGGCTCGAAAAGAAGAGAAGCGTTTAGCTGACGAAGAAGCCAAAAGGCAAAAGGCGGCCGCTGATGCAAAGGCTCGCGCTGAGGAACGCAAGCGCCTTGAAAAAGAGGTCACGGATGCTATTAACCAAAGCAAGGAGGAGCAATTTCAAGCGACGTTATCGGCCGAGGAAAAAGAGTTAAGGCAAGTCGCTTTAAAATATGACCAGTTAAAAGAAAAGGCTGGGCAGAATAAGGAACTCCAAAAGCAAATAAAGGAACAAGAGTTAATCGAACTGCAAGCGATTACCGACCGTTATTTTGAAGAGGAATTAAATAAGCAAGCCGAGCAAGAAGCCAAAAAACGTGAACTCGAAAGAGCGGCGGCGGCTCAGGCTAACATCGACCGCATCAATAAAGCCGATTCGTTTTTTAAGTTAGATCGCGAACTCGAATATAAAGACATCGAGGCCAAGAATGGCCGAATTCAAGCGAATCGCGAAAAGGCTATTGACGACCTCGTCGCTGAATACGATGAAAAGTTCGCCCTTGCTAATGGCGATGCGGCCCGTGAATACAAATTACAAGAACAACAAAAGAAAGATTTAGCCCGGTTAAATGCTCAATATCGTACTGAGCAAGCCGATGCTGATGCACAAAGCAATGAATCCCGACTAGCGAAATTTTTACAAACATCAAACGCGATTTCGCAAACGGCGCAAGATGGATTATCGACTCTCGTTTCCTTAAACGAGGCATTTGCGGGAAAAAGTGAACGTTCACAAAAGAAGGCCTTTGAACGCAATAAAAAATTGCAAATCGCTCAGGCAACCGTTACGACTTATCAAAATGCCGTTGCCGCCGCTAGTTCGCAATATGTAACGGGTGACCCAAGTTCGGTCGTTCGTGCTGTCATTGCGGCCGCCTCAGCAGTAGCGGCTGGCTTGGCCAATATTGCAAAGATTAAGGCGACTACTTTTTCAAGTCCCGCGCCATCGGGCGGCGGCGGTGGTGGTGGTACTGGTGGCGGTGGTGGCGAAGGTGGTTTAGCATCGCAAGGCGTGGCATCGAGTGGCGTTCCACAATTTAACCCGCTGTCGGGACTTAATTTAAACCAACCTCAGCAAATTCAACCAGCATATGTTTTGGCTTCCGATATTGCATCCAGTATGGAGGCACGTTCGAAAGTTCAAGACCTTAGCCGTTTATAAATCAAAAGGCCCCCAACGATTTGGAGGCCCCTTGAATCTATCCGAAGTATTGGGAAAAACAAGGGCACAAATATAAAAAAAAATGGAAAAGAAAAAAATCGTAAAGTGTGTAATCGATGAAAGCGGTAAACTTGGTGTTGGGGCGATATCCCTCGTTGAGTTTCCCGCCATTGAGGAAAATTTCATCGCGCTGAATTCAGTAAAGCTCGCAAGCGTGAATAATGAACGTAGAATGGTTTACGGCCCAGCGCTCATTCCGAACAAATATATAATGAGAATCGATAAAGTGACTGGTGAGGAATACTACATTTATTTCGATACGGCCACCGTGGAAAAGTGCGCTCATTTATATCTGAAGAAAAATCTTCAATATAACACGACTTTAGAACACGAATTTTCGGTAATGGGTTGCCCAGTTGTCGAGAGTTGGGTTATTGAAGGCGAAAAAGACAAAGCGTATCATTTCGGGCTATCGGCCCCGGTTGGGAGCTGGGTAGTTGGAATCAATGTAACCGACGATGAAATTTGGAGCGAGGTTAAAGATGGCGTTGTTAAAGGTTTCAGTATTGAAGGCCATTTTCACGAAATGGCTGTTCAAATGACGGCTGTAGATTTTGAGAGCGAAATTCTTAAAGAAATCGAAAATACCTTAACTGGTTTCTGTGGTTAATTCATAGTGATTTAGGTTCAAACAAAAGGAGCCCGAAACGTCGGGCCCTTTTGCAATACACAATTAACAAAACCACACTAAAACAAGCTCTCGACACCCGTTTCTAAATTTAGTTGTCGGCCACAATTTTCGTTCTTACCGCCAGCTGGCAAAAATTCCATATATGCTATTACGGTAGCCTCATCGGTTAGACTCGGATTAAACGTTAGCGTTCGCGTTGCGTCGTTATAAGTATTCGAAGAACCGCTTTCGACTTGAATTGTTGCATTGGCCCCCGTTATTGGGATATTCAGAGTTGATCCGTAAACATTATCCGTTGTCCCACCGATTCGGGGCCCATTCATTAGCCTCCAATGCCACATAAAACCATCGTATGTTTTACCAAATGAGTTAACTAGCGTTTTATAGTTGAACGTCGAGGCATCTACTCCATTAATGTAAACAACTGATTTCAGATCGCTATTAAATGGGTTCGTTTCGATATCCATTCCGATGCTCGTTATGAATTTCGAGTTATCACATTTCTCAATATTCCAAGTTCGGCGGGTAGCGTTAATAAACGCATCCATTGAAATTTTAAACGTACTCACGAATTCGTCACGGCGGAAACGTTTTTTCGGCGTAACCGGGTAGCGTGAAGTCCAAGTTATTTTCGGTTGGCCGTCGGTTCCTTTTACGATCGTTCTCGCGTGGTAAGGAATCTGAATGAGCGGGTTTTTCATATCCTCTGCCACGCCATTAACCACCGTTTCGTAAGGTTCAAAACTAAAATCTATTCCTGATTCGGTTACGTTTATTTTTTGAGTCACATAATAAACGTTTTGACCAGCGAGCCCCGAAATGGCGGGATGGGTTACCCACTTACCGGGGTTCATTAGAACGGCTCCATCGGTATTCTCGCTATCGATATGGAAACCCATATGGTAAAGAGCTCCAGCTAAATAGTTGAATGGGTATAATCCGAACAGCGAATTAACCTCAGGCAATTTTTCTAGCGTGTAGTAAATTTTTAATGAACCGCTCGACGTATCGTAATTCTCAATAATGCGATGTGGGCGGGTTGTTTGAGTTGTTATGCGGCCTTCGAATCGGGCAAATGATTCGGGCAAGCCTAAGATTTCAAGTGCTTTTAAAGTGCTCATTTTGTTTTGGTTGTTTCGGCGAAAATAGGGAAAAGGATTCTCGCTCCGTTATTTCAACAAAGAAATTCACAAATGAGTAATCTAAAAGAATCAATAGCGGCGATTTTCCAAAAATTT
>Ga0213920_1001362_pt1 | contig 13641 bp, 9 predicted proteins | sample McNCre1117MG_FD_161054 | JGI IMG/M metagenome (GOLD analysis project Ga0213920, IMG submission 161054) | Freshwater microbial communities from McNutts Creek, Athens, Georgia, United States - 11-17 MG | ecosystem: Environmental > Aquatic > Freshwater > Creek | place: USA: Georgia | collected...
TCACCGTGGTGCCGCCAGCAGCAGTCAGGGCACCACTACCGATTGAGGCGTTGTCGTAAATACCTAAAGTGCCCAGACTCAGCGTGGTGCCACCAGAGTAGGTGTTGGCATTGGTCAGGTTAAAGATACCTGTTCCGTTTTTGGTCAAACTTCCGGCGCCTGAAATCAAGCCGATGTAATTGGTGCTGGTGTTGTTTGCGCCTGTAGCTAATGTAAAAGTACCCAAACTTACTGTGCCTGCCCCTGCCAAAGACCCAATATTTAAATTACCAAGCAACTGCAACTGTGTGCCCACAGCATCGCTGAGAGTGACAGCTGAGTTGTTACCTAGTGCGTTAAGGTTGTTGGTTTGAACTAAACCACCGGCAAGGGTGACAGCACCTGTGTTGGTGTTGGTTCCAATGAGTTGAATCGTGCCGCTTGTCGCATCAAGGGTCAAAGGGTTGGCCCCCGTAACAGTACCACTCAGCGTGACGTTGGGTGTGCCCGTGAGCACTGAGGTGTCAATTTGAACCGTGGTCGATCCTGCCAGTGCCATGTTGTTGGCAACGCTGGTGAGAGTACGACCTAGCTTCAAAGTCGTGCTTGCGCCCAACGAGACTGAGCCAGTTCCCATGGCGGTATTGGTGTTGGCCAGCAAAGTGCCTGCGCTTAAGGTGGTACCGCCGCTGTAGGTGTTGGCAGAATTCAGCGCCAGTGTGCCTGTGCCTTGCTTGGTCAGCGTACCTGAGCCTAAGTTGACGATGCCCGACAGAACGCTTTGGCTACCGCCTGAATTGATAGTGAGGGATGAGTTGCCTGTTGTTTTGTAGCGCACGATGACGATGCCATCAGCGCCGGGCTGGAGTACTGCAGCTCCGTTGTGTTGATTGACACCACCACTACCGCTGCCTGTATTGGCTATGGGTGCACTACTTGCGCCCCCCAGAAGTGAACCGGCACCGCCCACGCCACTGCTGCCGCCGATACCCGAATAAGCACCACCACCGCCAGCAGCGTATGTTGTGGATGAACCAGAAATACTGAAAGTGATGCCATTACCACCCGCACCGTTAGGGCCGACAGCACCAGCAGTCAATGCGCCGCCGCCGCCGCCGCCACCATCTGTACCGGTGGTGTAGTTACCGCCCGAGTTTCCTTGCCCCAAGGAAGAGCTGGCACTGTTTGGTGTCCCGATATTCCATGCACTGGCGTACCAAGCACCACCACCACCAGAGCCTCCGGACGAACTTGGAATCACATAATTCAAAATGCCAGCGCCGCCGCCGCCGCCTACTGCTGTTAAGTTGCTTGCGAATACAGAGTTTTGCCCTGCATTTGAGGAAGAACCCAAACTTGACACTTTGGCGCCACCCGAACCCACAGTCAGGCTGTAGCCTGTGCCTGAAGTAACGGCGTAGCTTGCGTTATAGATGTAGCCACCTGCACCACCGCCACCTGCCAAGCCCCAGCCGCCAGAGCCGCCACCCGCAACAACCAAGACTTCCACATCGCTGACGCCTGTAGGTGCTGTCCATGTGGTGGACAGCGATGAGCCTGCGGTCGCGGTAGTAAAGGTTTGAGCTGTGGTGGCAATGCTGTCGACATTGCCTGTGACGGTCACGTTGCCAGTGGTGGTCGTCAGCGCAAGGTCTTTGCGAATGAGTAAATCACCGTTGATGGTGATGTTGCCTGTTGTCGTGGTTAAGTGACCACCTAGCGAGGTCAAACCACCGCCTGCCACTTTGGTGATGCCGGCGTTAGCTGTGATGCTGGAGCCATAAGCCGTGACAAATTTGCCACTGCTAGCCACCGACAAAGAGCCACTCACATTGACCGCTTGGTTGATTTGCACCGAACCAGCGTTGGCTTGGAAGTCCAAGCTCATGCCCGATGTCCCCGTGATGGGGGCATTGATGTAGATGTCTTTGGCGGCCTTGAGCGTGAGCGTTTTGTTGCCAGTTGACGTCACAGCGCCACCAATAAAAATATTGCCCGTGCTGCCAGAGCCCGCCGAACAAGACACCCCTGAACAAGAGATGGAAGCCCCCGTTGAATCAAGCGTCACATTGCTTGAGTTCAAGGCACTGGAAAGCGTTGAACTTAAAACACTGCCATAACTGTCACCAACGTAAATATCCTGCGGGTCTAACAGCCACAAGCCGTCGTTACCCGCTTGCACGTTGCCAAATACCGTGAGCACGGCACCTGATGTTTCGATGCTTCCGCCTTTTCCGCTACCAGCGCCTTGTGTGAATAAATTGCCCGCAACATTAGTGAAGGAGTTGGGGTTACGCACATCACTCCACAACACCACTTTGCCGCCATCCCCGTTGTCGGTGGCACTGGCGTCAATGGTGCTGTCGGCACTCATGGCCACGGTTGTGGCTTGGCGCATCGTGCCGCCGCCCTGCCAGTCGCCGCCCACCAGCACGGTGCCGCCTGCGGTAGCGCCTTTGGCTTCGATCAAGGTGCCAGTGTCTAGGCTGATGTCGTCGCCCTCCAGCTCCATACGGCCTGCTTGGGAGCGGGCGCTGTTGGCGCGTAAAACTGTATTGGTACTGAGCAGCACAGCGCCATGCACGGGGGCTTGGGCCGGTGTGTTGTTGGCTGGGTCGGCTGGCACAGCGGGCACACCATCGGCCTGAATATGAATGCGCCCCGCCCCGCCGTCGCCCGATGCATCAAGCACGGCGGTGGTCAGGTCGACACGGCGGGAGGCTTGAAGCTGGATGGTGCCGCCCAAGGCGTTGGCCACGATGTGCGTGGGGTCTGTCACCACGCCGTTGGCAAAGATGCGCCCGCTCACAGCGATGGCCTGTGCGGCTGCAATGTCGATGCGGCCTGCTTGAAGGGCCACGGCGGACACGTCTAGCAAACCGCTGGCGGTTTGGGTGAAGGTGTCGGCGTTGATTTGGATGCGGCCAGTTTCTGCCGCCAGGCTGCCGCTGTCGGGGAAAGAGTTTGCCGCTGAAACTGTGCCGCTGTTTTGTACGTCCGGGGCGTTGAGGCTGACGGTGCCCGCAGGCCCTGCGTTCACCCCGCCCGTGGCATCGGCCCGAATGCTGCCGCTGTTAAAGATGCTGCTGCTGGCCTCAAGCAAGATGCGGCCTGCACGGCGCACCAAGCCTGCGGCTTCGATGGTGCCGCTGTTGTTGACCACGCCACTTTGCAAGCGGCTGGCGGCTTGGGCCGACAGAATGATGAGGCCGCCCGGGGCTTTGATGGCGTTTTTGTTTTCGACCAAGGTGTTGATGGCCGCTGCCGTCACACGCACGTTGCTCAACGCCCCACTGCCGTCAAATTTAAGCTCAAAGGATTCACCAGCAGCCAAGGCGACGGTGCCGAGGTTGGCCACAATGACACCGCTGTTGCGCACCTCAGGCGCGAGCATGGCGATGTAGCCGCCCAGCGCGGCGCGTAGCTCGCCGTCGTTTTCTACCTTACCGCTGGCGCCGTTGCGGGTGAGCTTGAGCTGCCCATCCATGAAGTCTTTGTTGGTGGTGTTGTGTGTAGTTGCTACCAATCCACCCACATCGACGCTGGATGACTTACCAAAGTACACACCTTCGGGGTTGACCAACACCACCGAGCCCGGCGCGGTGATGCGCCCCAAGATTTGGCTGGGCTGGCTGTCGGTCACGCGGTTGAGCGTGGATGACTGGGCGTTGGGCTGCTGAAAGTTGACGGTGGCGTCTTTGCCCACGTTGAACGTGTTCCAGTCCACCACCGCGCGTTGGCTGGTTTGGTTGATGTTGAGGGTGTTGCCCGATTGGCTGATGCTGGCTTGGCCCGCGTTCACTTGGCCACCGATGGGCAGCTGAGTGGCGGCGACAGGTGGCGCAGATGTGGCGGCTGCCGTGGTCGTTTGGGCCAAAACTGGCACCGAAAACAGCCCGACAGCGCCTAGAAGATAGGCCAACACACTTATAGAAGCACGCGGTGGCGCAAATCGCGCAGGCGCACCCATGCTTAGACGTGCGAAAACGTCTGAATCGGAGGGGCGTGTTTCTACGAGGCGCGGCATTGCCATTCCGATTCGGAATGGCAGCGGACTTCTTGAGGGGGGGCCGTGACGATTTTTCTGGCGCAAATGTTTCATGCGCTAGAAAGGAACGGTGACTTGCAGCCAATAACGGTTGCGGTCACGCGTGCCGTCTTGGTCGTTGCCGGTTTGCGTGGGGTTGGGGTTGTTGCCAATCTTTCTGGCCCAAGTGGCTTTGAAGCTGACGCCCTCTTCGGTGGTGTAGCCCACACTGGCACCAAAGCCTTTGTAGGTGTTGAGGTTGTGCTGAGGGCCGCCCGGATAAGACGGGTCATGCTGCAGCCAAACTTGGCCCCAGTCGTAGAAGGTGGCCATGTTGATGCCGTTTTCTAGCTGGTGGCGCAGCTCCAACTGAATGAGCTGAGCGTCCGAGCCCGAGCCCTCGCCCGTGGGATAAGCCCGCACGCCGTTCATGCCGCCGAGCTGCATTTTTTCGGATGAGTCAAGGTTTTTGTCAGTCAGCTGGCCTGTGTAGGACACAAAGGCCGAGGTTTGGGTGGTGATGGCTTGTTGCCACGTGCCGTTGAGGCGAATTTTGTTAAACGTGCCGTGGGTTTGGGTCGTGGTGGCGTCGGTCTGTTGGCTCAAAGAGCCGTCTAGGTTGATGCCACCATGAGAAAGCTGTAATGAATAGGTACCCGTGCCGCCGCCTGGATTGAGGTCGCGGTAGAAGCCCGAGACCTGTGCGGTCATGACTTTGGCTGCGTAGTCAGACATCAACAAGCCTTGGGCCGAGGTGTTTTGAAACTTCTTGGTGTCCGCAGTGAGGGTGACGGTGGCGCTGCGGTCATCAGCACGCAGCAGCGGGTAGACCCACTCCAGGCCTTGGGTGATGGCGCGGCCCACGGCCCCAACCATGCCCTGCTCGCCCACCACCACCTCGTAGCTCATGGCTGAGACGTTCATCCCCATGCGCCAACCGTCGGTGCCGACGGGGATGCTGTAGGCCAAGCGGGCGTAGTCGCTGCCACGGGTGTGCACAGCCACCACATTCAGCATGTCGGCGAGGTCGTTGGGGTTAAACCAGGTCAGGTTGGCCATCAAGCGCATGACACCCGTCGAGCGTGAGCCACCGTTGTCCGCGGTCAGTTCGGCTTGACGGGTGCGCCCCTGATACAACTTAAGCAATAGTTCGGTCTCACCCGCATCGCGGCCTTGACGCAGCGAACCTTGGGCGCTCATGCCGGGAATGTCGTTGGCCAAAGCCAAAGCGCGGTCGAGTTTTTGGGTGTTCAACAGCTCGCCCGTGGGCTGCTGGGCTTGGATGATGGCCTCGACGTGGGCCTGGGTGTTGGGCAAGTCTTGGAGTTCTTGCTCGACTTCGACCTTGGAGAACACAGATTCGATGACATCGACCGTCAAAACCCCGTCAGTCAGGTCTTGGGGCGGCAAAATAGCGCGGGCCAAGTAGTTATTTTTGCGGTAGTACGACTCAACGACCATGCCGATTTCGAGCATTTGCTCGTAGGTCATGGGGGTGTTGATGAAGGGCTCGACGATGCCCTTGAGCTCCATGTCACCGAGGATGGTGACACCAGTGAACTGGATATTTTTAAGGGTGATGAGCTCTTTGGCCGCTTGCTCAACCTCTTTTTGCTCCAGCATTTTGTCCATGGCGGCATCGACCAAACCGCGTGGTTGCTGGGGTTTGGCAAAGGTTTGGCCGGTGACAGCCTCAGCCCAATCGGTCACGGGCAGGCTGGTTTTGTCCTCAATCGCGCGCAGCACAGTGCCTGCGTTTTTGGGCAATATGGGGTCGTAGATTTCCAACGACCCGCCCAAAAGGCACAGGAACGCAATCGCTGCAATGATTCGCGATCGGGTTAATTTCACAAAACGAGTACTAAAACAACCATAGGGGTTGTCTTAATGCAAGTTCCGTGCCTTGCCGCTTTCTTGACGGTTTTTCTGGCTATGCAGAGGGTTTGAGCTGCGAGGGCTTTATTTATCTAACTTTGATTAGATAGTGCTACGGTTTATTTGGGGGAATGCTCTCAATCACTTGCAGCACAAGCTCGGGCCCATCTAGGTTTTGACGAGGAATATAGGTTTGCACCACCCACCCTGTTTTGCGGTATTCCTGCGACACCGCATCGGTGAGGTGCTTTAAATCATGGGGGTTTAAGGGCCGGTTGGCAAATGTTGTGACCGCCGCCTGCAGTTGCTCGGTGCTAAGACGCCGATTGCCATTGAACTTGAAGCGCTCAACGGTCACCACCGTCGCCTCGGTCAATACAGCCTCAGGCGGCAAAGAGGCTCGCTTTTGTGCCGCTAGCTGCGCCTGGGTTTGCCGAATATTTTGCTCAGTTTGGCGCATCAAAGCGCCTGCATCTGGGATGTTTTGGGCGCTTGCACTCATGCCAAGCAACAACGCTAAAACGGCAAAAGCTGTGGAGTTCTGGCGCATAGGAATTCCTAGAAATGAGTGATCTGAGACAGCCCAAGCATAGCGCGGCTTAGGCTGAACCACTAATCTTGCAGCGCCTTCTTCTTAAACACCTCAGGCAAATTGCACTCGGCCAACTCAGACTCAAGCTGAGCATCGCCCACGATGTATTCACCGCGCTTGGCAAAGTTAACTTTTAGCCGCTGGCTGTAGACCTCTGACACATTTGCAACGTTGCGCTGCACGGTTTTCATGGTGTCTTTGCTCTTGAGACCCCGCTTTTTGTCTATTTCACGCTCATTGGCTTCTGACAACACCATGAAGTGCTGAGCCAGACTCTCAAAGTCTTTTGCCCCTTGTTTTTGCCCTTTGCGATGCAAAAGGGCTGCCACATTGAGCTGCAATGCTGCACAGCGGTTATATAAATACGACACACGCGTTGGATCTTTGTATGACTGGTACTGCGCCCGCACCTCGTCAAACGTAGACAACTCAGCCGCTTGGGCAATTTGCGGTAGCGCCAGAAGCACCAACAGAATGGAATAGTGACTTTTCATATTAGATAGTGTTACTGTCAATTTTTATTGGCACGTGATTTGCTTGAATAAAGGTATTGATTAACAGGAGTGAACCATGTCATCAAACCAATACCTTTCAGGCGCTAAGCTCACCAGCTTCACGCTCAACGAACTCACGCAAGCAGCGGACATGCTAGAGGCCTCGGGCCGCTACGAAGAGGCGATTGACGTTTACCGCCAATGGCTCAAGCACAGCCAAGATGAGCGCAAGCACGTGGCCTGGTTCAATTATGGCTGGTTGCTCCAAAAGCAAAACATGTTTAGCGATGCCGCCAACGCCTACGATCAACTGACCAACAACTACGCCAGCTATTTGTCTGGCAACGCGACGCCGGCCTAAGTCTCAAAAACCACCGCTCCTCCCGGTGGTTTTTGCGCTTTCATTTTTATTTACATAACATTAATCGTATTTCTACCATATTCGATAAAAATACGATTTCGATTCGGAAATGAAAAAAGGACTTAGATTTCTCTAAGTCCTTTTAAGATTTTTGGTGGGACCAGCGGGGGTCGAACCCACGACAAACGGATTAAAAGTCCGCTGCTCTACCAACTGAGCTATGGTCCCATCACGCTTGATATTCAACCTAAGTTTCGTACCCTGCGAAGACTAAAAGTATAACGCATTTTTCAGTGTTTTGGCAATGGGCGTGAAGAAATTTGATCAAAAACCCATCCCGCGGCGCACTGCCCAAAGGTGGCCGTGACGCTGACCACCGAGCCGTAGCCACTGCAGTTCAACGAGCCATCGCTTTGACCATCATTTGAGATGTTGCAGCTTGCATCTGGCGGTGCAACAGCTTCGCGGCTGAACACACACGCCACACCTATTTTTTTGCCGTCACGCGCAGCACCATGTTCGCGGCGCAAGTTGTAGCGAAGCTTGGCTAAGAGCGGATCGTGGCTGGTGTGACACAAGTCATCGATATCAACTTTATGCGCGTGGCGTTTGCCGCCGGCAGCCCCGACAGTTATGAACAACACACCTTGCTTGAGTGCCCAAGCTGCCATAGCTGTTTTGGCTTTGATTTGGTCACACGCATCAATGACAGCATCGACCTCTGCACCATTCAAGATGCTGGGCCAGTTGTTGGGCTCTACAAAATCTTCAATGCATGTCACCACACAGTCGGGGTTGATGTGCGCAATGCGTTGGCGCATGGCTTCGACTTTGGCCATGCCCACCGTATCGTCGAGCGCGTGGATTTGGCGGTTGATGTTGGATTCAGACACGTTGTCGAGGTCAATCAAGGTCAAGCGCCCCACCCCACTTCGGGCCAAGGCTTCAACCGTCCAAGAGCCCACGCCGCCCACGCCCACCACCACCACATGTGAAGCACGAATGCGTGCTGCGCCATCCACACCATACAAACGGGCTAGTCCTGCGAAGCGGCGGTCTATCTCACTCACAGGCCGTGCGCTCCAAGCGTGCCGCTTGCTGGCGCAAAGACACCACAGCCCCCAGCACGATGGCAGCCAAAGCCACGACCGAGTTCAGGCTGAGTGTAGAAATGCCGCTCAGGCCCTGACCAAAGGTACAGCCCATGGCGGTGACACCGCCCACGCCCATCAACACACCACCTACCAAGTGCTGCCCTAGGTCGCGTGGATTGGCAAAACCTTCCCAGCGAAAAGTTTGGGTTTGCAGCGCCGAGGCAAAAGCGCCAAGCAAAACGCCGGCGACCGCTGCAATGCCTGCACTCAGCACTTTGGATGCATCGCTATAAAACATGAGCCAGTCGAGGGTGTAGGCCACAGGCGCCACAAAGTTCAGAGCTTCTATGCGGCCTGAATTGGTGGCTAAGTAAACGGCATCCAAAGTTTCAGGATGCTCTGGCACAAAACCCAAATGACCACTCACCCACCACATGGCGACCACCACAGCACCGACACCGAAGCCAGCGAAGAGGTTGTCAAAGGTCCAAAAATCTTTGTGACGCAAGACCACCAGTAACAAAGCAGCGCCCAGCAGATAGCCCAAATTGGGAATACCCAACAGACTGAGACTGGCCCCTGCGGGGATATCTATAAACACGGTATCAACTGTGCTGGCGCGCAGCACCGCGGTGATGCCTTTGAGGGTGGCAAAGGCGCTCACCCCCATCACCACAAAGACCACGACAGACTTCAAGTTGCCGCCGCCGATACGGACCAAGGTTTTGTTGCCGCAACCCGAGGCAATGACCATGCCGTAGCCAAACATCAAACCGCCCACGAGGGTGGACAGCCACATCAGGCGGGAACTGGCATACAGGGTTTTGGCAGGGTTGATAAGACCTAAATCAGACAGTGCGGCAAAGCCGATCATGGCTACGCCAATCGCGCCCATCCATTGACGCACACGGGTCCAGTCGCCCATATGAACCACATCCGAAATCGCGCCCATGGTGCAAAAGTGCGTGCGTTGCGTGATGATGCCCAAAAGCAAACCACCTAAAAAAAAGGCCCCAAGGACCTCTTTGGTGAGCGCGGCTAACTCGGTCACTTGAGCTTCGCCAAACGCTCAGAGGCTGCAGCTGCGGCCTCTGTGTGCGGGTAGTTTTTCACCACATCGCCCAATGTTTTCTTAGCCGCCTTGATGTCTTTCAACTCAAGCTGGCAATTGGCCACCGACAGCATGGACTCAGCGGCACGCATGTGGTTGGGGGCTTTGCTCAGCAAGGTGTTGAAGTTGCTGATGGCGTTGGTGTAGCTGCGGTTGGCGTATTGGGCGTTGCCCAGCCAAAACAGCGACGGCACAACGTAGCCGCTTTTGGGGTTGCGCTTGATAAAGTCGTTAAAGGCACTGCTGGCAGCACCAAACTCACCCTTGCGGAAAACAGCCAAGGCCTCTTCGTAGGCTTTGGTTTCCGCGGGGTCAGCCACAAACTCCACGCCATCGACCTTGACTTTGGTGGGCTCAAACTTTTTCAATCGGTCGTCCACGCCCTGCGACAGCTCTTGGGCGCGGCGCAACTCTTGGGTCAACTCTTCTTTTTCGCCGCGTAAGCGGGCGGTTTCTTCGCGCAGGGCTTCAAACTGGTTTTGCTGCTCAAGCAAGCTGCGTTGGAAGTTTTGAATTTCCTCGCCTTGGCGCTCCACGCGCTCACGCAATTCAAGAATGGCGCGGCGTGCTTCGGTGTCTTCAAACAGCGCCGCACTGGCGTTCAGGCTCAACAACACGCCTGCGGCCACAGCCACAGCGCGGAGCGAAAAAGAAGTGTTCAATGTCATTGGTAGTTCAGCGCCGCACGGCGGTTTTGTGAATAAGCAGACTCGTCAGAGCCTTGGGCCACTGGCTTTTCTTTGCCAAAGCTCACCGATTCCATTTGTGCTTCAGGCACGCCCAAGGCGCTCAAAGCGCGGCGCACGGCATCTGAACGCTTTTGGCCCAAAGCCAAGTTGTACTCGCTGCCACCACGCGCGTCGGTGTGGCCTTCGATGTTGACGCGGCGGTTGCGATCGGCACGCAAGTAGCGTGAATGAGCTTCGAGCACGCTTTGGTATTCGCCCTTGACCGAGTAGCTGTCGAGGTCAAAGTAAATGATGTGCTCCACACCCACGGGGCCTTGCTTGATGCCTTCCATCGCACCGAGGTTGCGAGAGTTCAGGCCATTGACGCCGTTTTGACCAGCGATGCCGCCGGAGCGGTCGTCCACTTGCACATCGTCGAGCTTGACACCAGAGGCGCAGCCCGCCAAGACAGCGGCCACAGAGACGAGTAACAGAAGTTTTTTCATAAGATTGGATTCAAAAAAGAAGAAAAGAATTAAGGCAAGATTTTGCTGAACGGGCCCCAGTTGGGCTCACGCAAGTCGCCACCTTGGCCCGACAAACGGGCTTTGATGCGACCATCCAAAGTGGTGGTCATCAGGGCTTCGCGGCCATCTTGCACGGTGGCGTACACGATCAGGCGGCTGTTGGGCGCAAAGCTGGGACGCTCGTCGCGGCTGCTGTCAGTGATGGCCGCCACGTTGCCACTGGCAATGTCCATGACGTGCAGTTTGAAAGCCCCGCCAATGCGCGAGATGTAGGCCAACCAACGGCCATCGGGGCTGATGGAAGGCGAAATGTTGTACGTGCCGTTGAAGGTCACGCGGTTGGCTGGCCCACCAGAGGCTGGCATGCGATAAATCTGGGGCGCACCGCCACGGTCACTCACAAAGTAAATGGCAGAGCCATCGGGCGCGAAAACTGGCTCAGTGTCAATCGCTGCCGATTGGGTCAAACGGCGCGGCTCGCCACCGTGGGCGTCGATGGCAAACAACTGCGAGCCGCCATCGCGGCTGAGCGTGACGGCCAAGGTGCGGCCATCGGGCGACCAGCTGGGCGCACTGTTGGAGCCACGGAAATTGGCAATCACACGGCGCTTGCCGGTAGACACATCGTGCACATACACCACCGGCTTGCGCGATTCAAACGACACATAGGCCAATTGCCCGCCGGACGGCGACCAACTGGGCGAAATGATGGGCTCAGGGCTAGCCAAGGCAGATTGGGCGTTTTCGCCGTCGGAGTCAGCCACCCATAGGTTGTAGCGGGCACCGGCCTTGGTCACATAGGCGATGCGGGTGGAGAACACGCCTTTGTCGCCCGTGAGTTTTTCGTACACAAAGTCTGAAATGCGGTGCGATGCCAAGCGCAAATCGCCCGTCACCACCACATAACTCATGGCACCCAGGTCTTGGCCACGCACCACGTCCCACAAGCGCACGCGCACGTCATAACGGCCATCGCCCATGCGGCTGATGCTGCCTGTGAGCAAGGCGTCAGCGCCCTTTTGGCGCATGGCGTTCACGTCTGGGCGCTGCGTCTCATCGGTCACCACGCCGGCAGACACGCCTTTGAATTGGCCGCTACGCTCCAGGTCGGCTTGCACGATGGTGGAGATTTTTTGTGGTGAGGTCTCTTCGCCACGCAAGGGCGCAAACGCAATGGGCACTTGGGTCAAGCCGACCCCCGACACTTCCACGCGGAACTGGGCCGAAGCTGGCAAGGCCAGCAAACCAGCGGTCAAAAGCCCAAAAGCGAAGCGAAAAAGTTGACGTGTCATAGTGAGAGCGTGAGCCAAATGAATCCTCTGATTTTAGGGGGGAACGAGTGGCGATAATGTGACGCATTGCGTTTCTTGCGACCCTCTCAACTATGACCACCACTGCCCCATCCCCTGTGTCTGATTCTTTGCTTCAAAGACTCAAACGCGTGGCACCTTGGTTCGCGGGCCACCCCGGCGCATTAGCCTTGGGGATTGTGGGCATTTTGATTGGCTCGGCCACTGAGCCCGCCATCCCCGCCTTGATGAAGCCGCTGCTTGACTCGGGTTTTGACCGCGGCACGCTAGAACTTTGGAAGATTCCTGCGGTTTTGCTGCTTCTATTTGGCGTGCGTGGCTTTGCTGGGTTTATTGCAGCGTATTGCTTGGCCCGCGTCACCAACTACTCGATGGAGCGCATGCGCCAACGGCTGTTTGAAAAGCTCTTACGCGCCGATCCGCAGCTGTTTGCCGACAAACACACCAGCGGGCTGACCAACACCATGGTCTACGAAGTCAACAACGGAGCCAGCTTGCTGGTCTCGACTCTGTTGTCGTTTGCCAAAGACTTGGTCACCTTGCTAGCCCTCCTCGGTTACTTGCTGGTGCTCAATTGGAAACTGACCCTGATTGTGTTTGCCATCTTTCCGCCCATTGCGTGGGTCGTTAAAAACCTATCCCGCCGCTTGGACAACGTGACCCGAGCCAGCCAAGACGCCACCGACGAGCTGGCGTATGTGGTGGAAGAAAACGTGTTGGCCTACCGCATGGTGCGCTTGCACAACGCGCAAAGCAGCCAAACTGACAAGTTCGGCACCGCCAACCACAAGCTACGCCAGTTGGCGCTCAAAGCGGTGGTGGCCAACTCGGTGATGACCCCCCTCATTCAAATGCTGGCCGCGTTGGCCTTGTCGGGCGTGATCACCGTGGCCTTGTGGCAAAGCAGCGGCGACAGCACCACGCCTGGCGTGACCGTTGGCTCATTTGCGGCCTTCATCACCGGCATGTTGATGCTGATTTCGCCCATCAAACACTTGTCGGAAGTCGCGGGCACGCTCACCCGCGGCGTGACATCACTGGAGCGAGGCTTGAACTTGCTCGACCTCGCCCCCGATGAAACCCAAGGCACGCACACCCGCGACCATGCCAAAGGCGAAATTTGCTTTGACCACGTCACACTGCAATACCCATCGGCCACTTCGCCCGCCCTCAACGGCGTGAACCTGACCATTCAGCCCGGCCAGACCGTGGCCTTGGTTGGTCCCTCAGGTTCGGGTAAAACCACGCTGGCCAACTTGCTGCCCCGTTTTTTAGACCCCAGCTCGGGCCAAGTTCGCTTAGACGGCGTGTCGCTCAAAGACTGGTCACTGCAGAGCCTGCGCAAGCAACTGGCGTTTGTGAGCCAAGACGTGGTCATGTTCAACGACACCGTGGCGAGCAACATCGCCTTGGGCGAAACCATCGACACCGACCGTGTGTGGAAAGCCCTAGAAGCTGCCAACTTGGGCGACTTTGTTCGCGACCTTCCGCTGCAAGAAAACACGCGGGTGGGCCACAACGCCACCCAACTCTCAGGCGGTCAACGTCAGCGCTTGGCGATTGCACGCGCCATTTACAAAGACGCACCTATTCTGATCTTGGA
>Ga0213920_1001365_pt1 | contig 13626 bp, 9 predicted proteins | sample McNCre1117MG_FD_161054 | JGI IMG/M metagenome (GOLD analysis project Ga0213920, IMG submission 161054) | Freshwater microbial communities from McNutts Creek, Athens, Georgia, United States - 11-17 MG | ecosystem: Environmental > Aquatic > Freshwater > Creek | place: USA: Georgia | collected...
CTACAAACACCCGTCCACCTGATAGCACTGGCGCTACATACTCGCCATCGCCTCTCAAAATAAGCGTACCAGAAGGAAGCATCTGACCATCTGGTGTTGAAATAGCCATCAACAACCTACGCACTCGCGAGACACTGATGTCCATCTTTAGCACTGCGCCTCGTCCCGCCTGAACAGCTTGATAGCCAGCATCTACATCAATATTCTCGGGAAGAGCCGCAGTATCTAACTCGATGTGGGATTTTTGAAACGGCGTAAGCTCGGAAATTGCAGCCAAGCCATTTGGACCGGTCCAGACAGGACCGCCTGGCGTATTCAGACGTACCCCCGTTACATCACCAACCTTCACCAGTCCAAAACTGTCCTGAATTGGAGTCGGCGAAAAAGCAACTCCATCTTTATGAATGACAACGCCACCATTGGCTTCGCCATAGCGAGTGCTAACGCCAACCCCTTGACTCACCCCCAGATTCAAAGATGTGTACTTGGGTACCATGGCTGCTGAAAAACTGCTGTAATTACTGGAATTGGTAGAACTTGATTTTGTTTCAACCGAATCAACCGAAACTCTGTAACTCAGATAGTCATTTACTTTTTGATTAGCACTTGTGCTGCGACGCGTCACATCACCAGCAGCACTGCTTGTGCGACTCATAGAGCTGTAACTGTTAGCCCCCGGAAACAATGGAATAGCTAAACTGGCGAAAATAGAACGATTCTCGGACGCGCGAGTAGTTTCACCAGAAATGGCGCTTGATACATATCGAGCTGGGTTATATGTATAAGTAAGCCCAAACTGTGCTCCGAATACAGGAACACCCCAACCTGCCGAATAAGCATCGACCACATTACCATTAAAGCTCAGCTGACGAGTCATACTTGCTGAAAAACCACCAAGAGCACCTGCGTTAAAAGTTACATTGGTACCAAACTGTGCTCGGGCAGCAGTCAAATTAGGTTGTACAGCTTGCAACAACTTAGCTTGTTCTAGTGAAACATAGTTTTGATTGCGCAAATTACCTGAAAACCCGAAATTCAAGTCTTCTGATAACGAAAAACTGAGTGCAGCACTGCCCATGGCACCGCGGCGGTTATGGGTGATGTCATTGCTGGTCACCAATTGCATATAAGCTGAAGGCCCAGAATGCCACAAACGGGTATTGAGACCTATTCCACTAGAAACATAATTATTAGAGAGTTGCAAACCTGCGAGGCCGCTTATACGATCACCGTAATACCAGCCATGTGAAGCCGTCAGCAACGGAGCATTTTGCAAATAACCAGCGCCGCTGACATCCCACAGTTGCCCCGCTGAAACTGATAAACCCGCGACAGCATCGTGCTCTGCCGCCAACAACAATGATGCAGCCGGTACAACCGAGGTCTGCTGCGAACCGTTTTCCTCGGTCACCTTCACCTGCAAATCGACACTGCGGTTATTAATTGGAAATCCACCAATTCGAAATGCCCCAGGGGGCACCACTGTGGAGTGAAGCAACACACCATTTTGCGAAATTTCTACCCGTGCTCTTGAATTCGCCATACCCTTCACAGCAAACCCACTCTGTGAAACCATAGCACGCTCTGGAACCCACTGAGCCCCCACAATTGGCGTACCACCAAACATCGGGTCTTGCACATAGATGCGTCCGGCCTGCATAATCTGACGGTGTTCAGTAAACGTTTTTTGCCCGTAAGCACCTCTATGAAGCGAGTTTGACGTGCTCAAATTACCAGTCTGCTGTACAGAATAGGTCTGCTGAGATCGAAATATCCAGTCATCAGCGTTGAACCCAACGGTGCTATCAAGCTGCCTATAGCCACTGCCGCCAGACGAATCTCCAAAACTACTTTCCATGGCGCTGGCTCGGTAATTCAGCATCGCACCCACACCACCTTGCAAACTCACAACAGGCTTGTTTTCTTCAATAAACTCTTGCGGCGTCACAATGTCAACCGCACTGTCTTGAGGCTTTAGCGTCACTACGGTGCGCGGCGATATGTCCGTGTACTGAGGGCAAGCATCGGTCGCATCTGCTGACTTATCGCGAGTAACACTGATTGGCTTTAAGCCAATTGATCGAACGAAAGCTGCATCAAAACACAAAAGACCTTCGCGGTTGAAGATCGCATTTTTGCGTCCAAGTTCGTGACCGTTGAGGGTAACAGCAACGATATTTTGCCCAGGATAAAACCGCGGTGCTTTGCTGAAATAGCTGGCTAGCGAAGGGTCTATCCCCAGCTGGCGCAAGATAGACGCATCAAACTCAACCTCATTGGCATCTGTGGGGGCTGCGGCCACTGCGGCAGCCCCCACCTGAACCACTGGGTCAACTTTCAACCGATCCTTTGCATAAGTACAAAAGCTCAAAAAAAGCAAACTTAAGCAGATTAACTTAATTGAGCCCCCTTTGAACTCTCTCAACTCAGGCATTGAGAAACTCATCGTTTAAAGGTGACTTCGTATGGGCTCAATGCGAAACCAAAGGGCGAACCAGGCGTGAGCTTGAAGCCCGTGACACTAGCCTGATCGACACCTGATGGCAACGCCATCTCAATCGAGTCACCGGGCAACATGTAAGGACGCTCCAACAACTTAAATAACTTACCCGAGGGTTGCAGGGTTACCTCTTGGCTCATGCGAGCCACATAAGGGCTTGCATTTTTACCCACAATCTTGTCACCCACCAAGCCCCACGTAATGAGCTTCCATGGCTCAGGCACTTGCTCTAGACCTTTGGGAGAAATCACAACAGGTAAATCCTGACCGACAGACATACGCACCGTGGACGAGCCTTTGGGGGCTGCGGGTGGAATACCCTCAAAACGTACGCGCTTGAGCTGCTGCACAGTCAAGGGCTGGTCGGACTTTTCGAGCACAAAACGTACAATTTGATAACCATTAGGCTCTAACCGAGTAACAGGTGGAATGGCATGCAACTGCACCCCTTTGCTATCTGGCAGATCTATGATTGTTGTATGAAGCAACAAAGGTTGGTTGTCGGTGTTTTTTACACCCATCTGACCGCCACCGGCCTCAGAAATAACCAACAAAGTTGTATCAGGCTGAACACCTGTAGCAAATGCACTGACGGCCATGCACAAACCAGCTGCGGCCAAGCAGCGACGAACGAGGCAAATGCGGAAATTTTTAAAAATCATGATGATTGCTCTTGATAAAAACAAACCCAGCCGCCACACCTAAAGGTGCAGTTTTTGAGCTCTAAAATTAGACCTATCGCACTAAAAAACAAGTTGTTACTAGTACAACAGGGAGCATTTTACATCAATTACTGGGTAAGTTACACTTACAAATTAACTAAAGTAGTAAATATATTTTATATACGCCAAATTCTTGAAAAGTAACTATAGCAACCGCTCAAACACAGCCGTGATCGCATAAAAGACACGGCATAGGCCTCGCTGACCTGCCCCGTGTCAGCCTTACCAAGCTTGAGTCAAGCCACCTTCTACAAGTGGCGCTCTAAGTTCGTCGGCATGGGGCTTCAGATGCATCCAGACTGCGACATCTCTAATCTTCCATGACTTATTACGCCCTGAGTTTGGCCACACAGCAGCTTAGATTGGATACCACCGGCTTAATTGTTGGCTAGTGGGGGCAGGTCAATGCGTGTGTGCTCTGAGCAGCTTACAAATACTGCAAGGTAATAGAACCCGCACCATTGAGCGTGATAGCTGTTGTGGCATTGTCAGCATACGCCTTCCCAAGCAAAACGTTCACCGACATAGTGCCACTGGCGGTGGTTAGCGTAGAGGGCGTCGTCTGGCCTGTGTTCTTGGCAAAGCCTGTAGCCCTGCCAGGCACAGCAGCCCCCGCATAATTGTTGTTCCAACCCAATGCAGAACCCGTCGTAGCCGACAAAAAACCCATTACTGGAAGATTGTCAACTGTGGTGTTTGAAGTCGCCATGGTTACCGTGTATGAACCAATGGAAGTTGCACCAGACACACCATCAACCAAACCAAAACGCTGAGCATCATTCGCATCAATGGCTAATACGCTGCCAGCCTTGCCATCGCTGAAAGCCAACTGCAATGGCGTTGCTGCAGTACAAACCACATTCCATGTGAACGTTTTAATCCCCATGTCGTAATGCACATTGGCACCACTCTTTTGTGTATAAGCACGAACAGCGACAGACGTGGATACTCCGAAATTAGCAAGCCCCCCACCACCCAAACTGATGGAACAAGAAGCGGGGTTGACGGTACCCGTCATACTAAAACTAGCTGTTTGAGCCTGTGAACCTACAGCAACAGCCAGCCCAGCGATGGCAACAAATATTTTTTTAAACATGGAAAATCTCCGCATTGTTGAATTTGGAGAAATTATCATTTTTTTAACGCAAATCAACGTTATTGGTGCTTTATTTTTTTGTTATTTCAACCTTCCAATATGAAATTTTCTAAAAAATTGAGGGCAAATAAAAAAGTCGATAGCACGCTAGGCGCCATCGACTTTCTTAGCAGAAACAAGGGGTTAACTGATTCTTACAAATACTGCAACGTAATAGTAGCACCACCATTCAGCGTGATAGTTGACACAGAACCGTCAACATAAGTCTTTCCAAGACTAGCGACCACATCCGCCGAACCCTTCACGATGGTTAGCGTAGAAGGCGCGGTCAGACCTGCGGTCTTGATAAAGCCATTCGCTTTTCCTGGCGCTGCAAAGCCCGCGTTAGTAGCGTTCCAACTATTTAGACCAGCCGTACCAAGCAACAAGCCGGCGGCCGAAGCACCGTCAATGGTAACGCCGGTTAACGCCACTGTGAACGAACCAATAGCGGCTGTACCAGTACCGTCAACGAGACCAAAGCGGTAACTATCCGTCGCTGTATCAAAGGGCAGCGCTTTACCAGCCTTAGCATCGGTGAAGACCAACTGCAATGGTGTTGCTGCTGTACAGCTTACAGTCCATGGAATTGATTTAGAAATCAACACATAATGCTGATTTGTAGTACCACCCAGTGTAGATTTACGAAGATTTGCAGACTCATTTACTCCGTAGTCAGCAACGTTACCTCCAGTCAAAGTGATGTCGCAAGAAGCAGGCGTAACGGTACCTGTCATGTCGAAAGTAGCAGAACTAGCTTGAGCATGTGCACCTGCCGCAGCCACGAGCACAGCGCTTGCGATGAGTAGTTTTTTATACATGATTAAATTTCCTAGTGGTGTTTGTTAAAAATCGAAGGCCGATTTAGAGGTATTGCAGCGTGATGGTGCCACTCAAAGCTATAGAGAAGATTGAGGTGGCCGCATCTACATAGGACTTCTTAAGATAAGCATTAATATTAAACGCCCCATCAATTGCACTTACCTGATTCGGTACGGTCGAGTTTACTAACGGTGAGAAGCCGAAAGCATAGCCGGGAGCCACATAAGCTGAGGAAGGTACGCCACTCGCACCGAAAGTAGTACCCCAAGTAGTTGTACCGACAGGCGCCGCTACAACTACACCTACAGGTACAGCTACAGCATTAGAATTAAGGGTGTAACTCGTGCCATCGAGAATAGCGTAACCTACACTCGTACCGGAGGCATCAACCACCGCCCACTCGTTACCGAGTGAAGAGTATGAGGCCTTTCCTGCATTAGAATCTGAAAAAGCCAATTCGACCTTAACTGGCGCATCACACTTCAGAGTATAGTCTATTTTCTTGGCACCCAGCCTATAGTAGTTCAGCCCCCCTACGACGACTGGAGTATAGCCTTTAATAGTATTAGCTGACATATCGCCATGAACTGCCTTACTCGTGGTCATGACCAGATCACAAGAGGGTGGATTGATGGTTCCGCCAAGAGTCACAGTGGATTGTGCGTTAGCACTCATAGCTGCAATCAGAACAGCGCTAGCAATGACAATTTTTTTAAACATAAAAATCCTTTCAAAATTACAAGTATTGCAAAGTAAATTTTGCAGAGCCGGAGAACCCAATGGAAGAAGTAGCTACATCAACCGATCCTTTATTCACGTAGGGCGTGACCTCAAGCTTACCCTGCGCTTTTGTAACCCAAAGCGGAGATGTTGAAGTCGACAATTTCGCTAGAGCGAACGCTTTTCCTGGAACCAGAAAGTTAATCGACGTGGCCGGCGTACCCCAAGCAGTACTCCCTTTAAGTGCGCTAAAAAAACCATATACAGATGCACCATCCGCAGTAGTAGCAGCTAGAGAAGTGGATGACATAGCCCAAGTTATCGAACCAACGGTGACCGCTGAAGCATTGACCAACCCATGGCGAGAGGCATTGTTAGTATCAAGAGGATAAACCTTCCCTGCATTATTGTCTTCCAGCACCAACTCAAATGGCATAGGCGCCGTACAGTCCACATTCCAATCCACAGTCTTCGTCGGCATGGTGTAATGCGGCGTAGCAGCGGCGCCAAAAGTTGGCAACTTACGAGCATCAGCGGCGGTCATTGTTCCGAAATCAATATTAGTAACACCGCCATTCAACTTGAGGGTACAAGAAGGCGGGTTGACTGTACCCGCCACAGTAAAACTAGCAGACGACAGGGCCTGCGCCCCCGAGGAAGCGACTAAAATAGTGCTAATTAACACCGTTTTTTTGAGCATATTGAACTCCAAATGAAAGTTATAAATACACCCAACTCATTTCAGGTGTATGCTCATTCTAAGCCAAAAATATTCTTTTGTTACTACAAAAAATTATTTTTTCAACTAAAAGGTATTCTTTTTGTAAGTAACAGCTCACTTCACGCGACTAAGCGCGTTTACCAAGCCTTCAATGCTCACGGGCTTGCTGATAAAGTCATTCATGCCCACGGCGTAACACTTTGCTTTGTCTTCAGCAAATGCATTGGCGGTCAGGGCAATGATGTAGGGCTGCTGAATAAGGGCATCTGCTCGGATGTGCTGGGTAGCCGTTAAACCATCCATGTTTGGCATCTGTAGGTCCATCAAGACAACGTCATAGCTTTTACGTTGCACGCACGCCAACACCTCCAAGCCATCGCAGGCCAGATCAGGCGAAATGTTGACTCGGTTCAAGATCTTGCTCACCAACAAGCGGTTAATTTGATGATCTTCAGCCAAAAGTACGCGTAAGTGCCCCATGTCTTGTGCTGGCGCAGCCAGCGCTTTTGCGAGAGTAGATTCGCCTAGCACCGAGCTTGCTTTGAAGGTAAATCTAAATGTAGATCCGCTACCCAGCTCGCTCTCGAGCCAAATGCGCCCGCCCATCAACTTGACCAGCATGGCACTGATCACCAGCCCCAAGCCTGTGCCACCGTATTGTCTTGTGATGGATGTATTGGCCTGCGTAAAAGCTGTAAACAAGCGGTTTTGAACTTCTTCGCTGACACCAATTCCGGTGTCTTTGACGCTGACTTCATACTCATCACCCTCAACATTTCGCTTCACACCGATTACCACATAGCCTTGGTGCGTGAACTTAATGGCATTGGCAATCAGGTTCGAGAACACCTGTCGCAAGCGTGTAGGGTCGCCATTGATGGTGGGGGGCAAATCGTTTGTTGGCGACAAAATCAACTCCAAGCCTCGGGCTTGCGCTTGAATTGTGAAGGTGTCTCTTAAATCAGCTAAAAACGATTGAACGTCTATGGGAATGGATTCCAATTCCAGCTTACCAACTTCAATTTTTGAGAAGTCTAAGATATCGTCAATGAGCGTCAACAAGGTGCGACCGCTCGACTGCAACACGCGCAACAGCTGCTTCTGCTCTTCAGTCAGTGGGCTATTTGCAAGCAACTCCGTCATGCCAAGCACGCCATTCATTGGCGTGCGAATTTCATGGCTCATGGTGGCCAAAAACTGACTTTTTGCATCAGTAGCCTCTTTGGCATGTGCCAAGGCTTGTTCTAGCTCAAGCGTGCGTTTGACGACTTTGTTTTCTAAAGTAGCCGTCAAATCTTCCAACATTTTGTTTTGATGCGCCAATGCCACTTGTGCAGCTTCTGCTTTATTTTTGGCCTCTAATAGCTCACGCTCTAAGTTGTAGCGCAGCGTCATATCTTTGGCGCTCACCAAAATCTGCTGCTTGTCGTGCATCAGAACCATCGACATGTTGACAGTAATGCGCCTGCCATGCGCGACGACACAATTCTTCATGAAGTCTGAGACGTAGCCACACTGCAGCACTCTTTCAAAGGCCTGCTCACTCGCGGGTAAGCTTTCTGGAGATGTCAGCGCCATGCAACTGATACGCAGCAACTCTGTGCGCGTATAGCCCGTCAACTCTAAAAAGGCAGGGTTTGCATTGAGAAACGCCGTGGTGTGCACATCCAAAATGGCAATACCGTCAATGGAGTTTTGAAAGATTGCCTCAAACTGTTGTTTTTGCACCAAAATTTCTTGCGTGCGCAAATGAATGTTTAAATTTAGTCGTTCCTTTTCTTGCGTCCAGGCTTGGTAGAACATCACACTGTTGACAGCATGTGACAAATGAACAAACATATTGTTCAACGCGACCAGTGCAGCTTCATCTTCCACAGGCTGATTCACAGTGTGTGCGTTGCGGTTGCCCACCACGACAAAACCAAATGGCACATTTGCATCACCACCAAACACAGACAAGACAGCCTCTTGCAGGCGTATTTGTTTAACCAGCGACTCAACCGCTGGGACTGGATTTGTCTCAGTGTGCACAATGGGCTCATTGCTGCCACGCAGCGTCTCTACAACCTCGCCGGACAACAGCGCTTGCACAATACGCAGCACTTGCAGGTCTGCGCTGTCTGAGTAACCTCGGTGAAAAAGCGGCTTAAATAATCCTGTGTCATCTTCATGCACAAACACGACTGCACATTCATAACCCAGCTCATCAACCATCATCTCCAAGGCTAAATTGGCGATTTCTACCAGCGTGTGTGATTCGCCAATCTCACGCCAACGCTGATACAGCCTCTTGTAGTAGTTAGAGTGAGATTTCAGCTTCAAGGTAGTCATCTCCGCATGCAATACTTTTGAGCATGCGCGTCTTGTATTTCGCTTTTGAGCGACGCATGTTGCGAAAACCTTCTTCTGTGTTGATCATCTCACCATGGATCAAGTCAGTGTTGTAAATCAACTGCATCAATCCCGTAAAGCCTCCGCTGTTTGCCCAGTGCACGGGCTTGTCAGCGACTCCGTACATGCGCAAATAACTCAAATCTTCAAAGTCGTTGTAGTTTCTAAACACCGCCCGCTCACGCGAGAGTTCAACAATGGTGTGATAGCCCCAGCCCATTGTGTTGATGAGTGAAGCCAGCCCTCTGATCCAATCCTCTCTGGTTTTCAAATAGGGTTTCACATAGGTACGCCACTCATCCGAAGTCATCACGCCTGCGTAGGTGAAAAATCCACATGCGTGCCCTGCCTCAAGCAGCAACTCAGAAGCAAGTAACTCACCGTAGTCGCCACCCACTTTTTTCATGGCACGCATGAATTCAAACTGCAAACGATTGATGAAATCGCTCAAGTTGCGCGCAATGTAAACACCAAATGCGGGGATATACCCCTCTTCATTGCCAACCATGTTTTCATGGGCACCCAAGAAGGAGCGCGTCACGACCTCTTCATACTCCCAACCAATTGGCAACTTTGGACTATCGTTAAAACGCAGCGGATTTTTTGGTGGATAAACAGAAAAATTGCCCTGCCCCACATGCACCTCATGGGCGTTATACGAGTCACCGCACGCCATGCACATGACTTGCGCGGCATTCACAGAACCCAATGAGTGCCCATAAATCACAGCATAAGCCGCAGCGATGTAGCCCGTTGTGAAATAGTCAACAGGCTTGGCACTCGAGCCAAACTTCATCACCCACGTCTTAGAGTAAAAACTTTTATAGGTTTCGACACGCCCGCCCTGGGCGGTGAGCGGGCCTAAATCAATCAACCCATAGCCAAACGTTTTATAAACTTCGGCCGCCATTTGCTTTGCATCATCAACTGACAAACCGCGACACAGCTCACTGAGCTGTTGATACACCGCATCAGCAGCCGAGCCCACAATAAACGGACGACTATCAATGTAGTCCGCATCCAAAATTGAACGCTGTAAATAATTGAGGTAGTGATGACAATGAAACACCATTGCCTCGCCTGCAATCACAAAACAATTGCGAGCCTCATCGTAGGGGTAGGCACGAATATCAAACATAGGACTACGCATTTGAATCATCCACGCACTGACGCCCAACCAACTCCTCAGCCACCTTGCGAATGTAAGCATACAAATCGTCAGGCACCAAGATCTCATCAGCAGCCTTGATACCGTCCGCTGTTAGTTTTTGGTCATACTTCATCAAGACTGGCAACACTCGTACCAAAATTCGATCAACGATCATGGCCTCGCTACAAGCCGTGGCGCAACTAAAAATATATTTGACGTTTTTCATGTGTAACGCACCGTTTTTGTAAGTGCCTCCACTGTGCCGTTAAAACTCTATTATTTTAGAAAAATGTAAGAGAAATCGGAAAAAAATACCTGATATTTAGTACAAATATCGCACCTTGCGTTGCGTACATACAGTACGTTTTTAAAAATTGGTTGATATAAATTTTTGAAGACCTAGATCAAAATAAACAGGTTCAAAATGAAACTCATGCTGAGAGGCGAACGGTTTATACCAATGTGAAAGCGGATCAAATTTCAAAAAATCAAACAAATAATGATTCAAAGTATGGATAAATTCTGCAAATCCTGCTGGTGCAAACCGCAAATCAACTGAGGAAATAACCCATCGCAAATCAGTTAACGATTCACAAGCAATCACTACCTCCGCCTTGTGCCAATAAGACATACGACCATACAACTCGAAGTCATACAACATAAGCCCCACGTACCTTTGTGAGTCATCACTATGCGCAACGATGGAACGTGGAAATATTTTTAAATAAGACATCGTGTTAGTCCGCTAAAACGAACGGGTTGACGCAATGTCAACCCGTTCTTTTATGGCAGCATTTCTGCTGTCAAACTCAAGCTCACAAGACCTTGAACTGTTGGTCTGCCACCATCTGCTGCACCAGCGTATCGATGATCACATTACCTGTCAGGCCTTGCGCCGTCGCGGCCACTGTGGCGTTGTTGGCCAACACCTCGTTACTGCCGTTGACACTCAAGTTATCCAGCGTCGTGAACCAAGTCTTCTCGAAGGCAGAGCCGTTGGCCTTGCCGTCAAAGTCCACCTGTACCTGCACCTTGCCATTCACATTCACCGCACGGATGAAGTCAGACAACGTGCTGGCGTTGGTGTAGCCCTTGAGCAAGGCTGACAGGTCAATCACATCAGCCTCAGCAGCACCTTGGCCTAAGCCGGTGCCACCCTTCAAGCCGAAGTCGGTGATGTGTTCATTGGCATCCGAGTTCATCAACTGCTGGCTCAGCCACTTGAAGGTGTCCTTGCCGCCACCGCCGGTGAGCGTGTCGCCTTGACCATAGGTAGGCGTGGTCGCCGTAGCTGTACCGTTGTAGCCAATGATGGTTTCGTCTGACGACGTGCCCAGCAAAGTCTCGATGGATTCAGTGCCCGTGATGTACTTGACGCCTCCCACTGTGGCGTTATCGGCCACCGGTGTGATGCGCAAGCCGCTGTACACATCCACCGTGTCGCCCAAGGCGTCGGTCAGTGTGAACGTGATGGCGCGGTCCAGTGCCAATGGCGCGTCGGTGTTGCTGGTTAGCTTGAGTGACTGCATCACTGCTTGCACTGCAGCTGCCTGCTGCGCCTCGGTGGTGTAACCGACGGCGGCAGAGAAGTCGAAACTCATCGACAACTTGCCCACCGCACCCTCACCATTCAAGGTGCTGTCCACAGTGGCCACCGTAGTCCCTGCAATTTTCACTGCATGGGTCGCTGCGTCGTAGGTCACCCCGTTCACGCTGCCAAAACCAATCGTGTCCGCTGCTGTCGCGCTATCCAAGCTCACCACCAACTTACCGGTGGTAAAGCCTGCCGCCCACTGCCCTCCCTCGGCCACCAGCGTAGCGGATGCAGCCAGCTGAATGCCCACTTGAGAAGCCGCTTCAGTCACGGTTTGGTCGGCTACCACACCATTCACCTTGACGCCACCCAAGTGCACAAAGCCACCGCTGACCAACTGGCTCAGTGTCTTACCTGTGACGCCGTTGAGCGTCACCAAGTCGACAAAGCCCGAGGCCGCGCCGCCTGCACCTGTATGCGCATCCACTTGCAAAGTGGTCTTGCCCGCGGCATCCACCAGCTTGACCCAAGTGTTCTCTGTGGCCGCTGCGGTACGTGCACCGGTGTAGCCCACTGCTGTCAGCAAGGCACCCATGTCAAGGGTGTCTGCCTCGGCACCTGCTGTGGCCGTAAAGTCGGTGATGGTGGCGCCCGTGTTGAGCACTGCCTTCACGTCAAACACATAGCGGTCTTTACCACCGTTACCAGTCAAGGTATCGCCCACCTCGCCGACGCGTGCGCCGTTGGGCTTGAACACGTCTGCCCCAAGGTCGCCCACCATCTGGTCGGCCAGACCTGTGCCTTGCCAGTAGCCGCCAGTGGTGCTGGTGGCATGGTTTTCCTTGGCCACCCACACCACGTCTTTGCCGCCAGGAGTCACAGCAGTCAAGCTGCTGTCCACAATCTGGTTGAGTGCATTGGCATTGATGCCTGAGACGCCCAAACCAGCTTTACCTGTGAGCACCGTCACTTGCTTGTCGCTGCCTGGGTACACCACCACCACGTCGTAGCTCTTGGCTGGGTCGAGGCCGAAGAAATCGGCGCCATATGTGCCTGCAACGCTCAACTCAGCATCGCCAGATTGAGCAACAGACCTAGTTGCCACCAGCACACCCGTTGCATGGTCATACAAGCTGACTAAGGCGCCATAGGCATTCAAGCCCCCGTGGTCGTTAGCCACCATCACTTTGAGGTAGGTGTTCTCAGCCACAACTGTGTTGTTGATAGAAATACCCGTTCCAACGTTGATACCCCCAAAACTTACAAAGTCCAAGGCGCGGTCATTGTTCAAGTCTGCCAGCAGACCTGAGCGAACAATCGTGTTGCCTGAAGAAACACTGGCAACGTCCCAACCGAAGGCTGCAGCAGCGTTGTCAGTGCTCAGTTGTCCTGAAGCATTGGCCAAAGAAACAACGAGACCACCCGCGGCGTTGTAGTACACAACATCAAGTTTGCCATCTGCATTGACATCGGCAACCATGGGTGACTTAGCGCCCGTGAAAGTGCTAGACAAACCGAGCGACTGCATGCGGAATGTGCCATCGCCCAGCCCAAAAAGCACTTGCCCGGTTGAACCCACCACATCGAGCTTGCCATCGCCATTCAGGTCTGTCAGCAACGCACCTGGCGTGGCCGTAGCAAAACCACTGTAGACGCCTGACAGCTGGTAACCCCCTCGGCCATCACCCAACAAAACGCGCAAGGTCGTGGACTGATACCCATTTTGCACACTGAAGGGTGCTGACTGAACAGCCACAACCGCATCCAAAATGCCGTCTTGGTTGACGTCAGCCCATTGCACGCTGCCATCGTTGTACTGATCCGACAACGGGGCCTTGGCTTGTCGCCAGACACCTGCCGCTGTAGACAGCATGAACGTCGATTTGCCATTGCCATTGCCCGAGGCGACTGTGCTGACAAAGTCCAATTCA
>Ga0213920_1001369_pt1 | contig 13600 bp, 13 predicted proteins | sample McNCre1117MG_FD_161054 | JGI IMG/M metagenome (GOLD analysis project Ga0213920, IMG submission 161054) | Freshwater microbial communities from McNutts Creek, Athens, Georgia, United States - 11-17 MG | ecosystem: Environmental > Aquatic > Freshwater > Creek | place: USA: Georgia | collected...
TGACCCCTCAAAGAAATACTGGCCGAAAACAAAAAGACCCGAGTAAAAACTCGGGTCTTTTTAAACCGAACCGGGGGTCCGGTTGTTAAGTATCTCTCGAGACTTAACAATAGTGCGCTTGGAGGGACTCGAACCCCCAACCTTCTGATCCGTAGTCAGATGCTCTATCCGTTGAGCTACAAGCGCTGGGCTTATGTTGCTCCTGAAAGCAACCTCTATAGTTTACCGATTTTTGGCGGGATTGTCTAATGGTGGTTTTAGGCTTTGTTTATGAGCATCGATGATTTCAGCGCTTTTCTCGCCAGCCGCCGTTCTACCCGCGATTTTCTGCCCACCCCGGTTGACCCCGAGGTGTTGAACCAGCTGATCACCGATGGTCTCACCTCGCCTTCGTGGAGCAACACCCGCCCCATCATGGTTGGGGTTGCAACTGGTGCAATCCGCGATGAAATCGCTGCCGATATGCTCTCGCGCTCTAAGTATGTGATTGGGTTGCGCATCGGTGGGCTACTAGACAAACTTCGTTTTGCGCTCAAGCCAAGCGCCTGGCCAGTAAGCGATTACTCGATGATCAAGCCATACCCAAAGGAGCTGCAGCCAAGGGCACGCAGGGTGGGCAAAGAGCTCTACGGTCACATTGGCGTTGAGCGCGGCGATAAAAAGGCGCGCGAGGAACAGTGGGCAAAGAACTACAACTTCTTTGGGGCACCAGCCGAGATCTTCGTGTTCATTCACAAGGACCTGGGTGTTTTTGCGGCAAACGATGCCGGCATGTTTGCTCAAAACCTCATTTTGAGCGCGCACTCGCGGGGCCTCGGAACCTGCGCCCAGGGTGCAGCGGTGCTCTGGGCCAGCGCTGTGCGCAAGCACTTCAACGTGCCAAAGGGCTACAAGCTTCTCTACGGCATTGCCGTTGGTCATCCATCAGAAAAACCGGTGAACGCTTTTGGCGCCCACCGGTTATCCGTGGAAGAAGTTAGGCTGCTGCCTCAATAATTCCCTTGAGGGTGCGCAGGCCATCGGTGAAGTTCTTCACCATTGCCTTGTCAAACTGGAATAGCGCCATGAAGATGCGCTCGTTGAGCTTGCGCTGGCCGCTCATGGCCCAGGTCACTTCGGTGCCTTCGCCATCGCGGGTTAGGCGCCATTCGCTGGCGTCTTCGCGCTTGTTTGGGCCAAGGAACTCCATGTGGAAGATGATCACGTGGTCGTAGATGCCGCTGATGGTCATGCGGCCCTTGCCAATTCGCTTGCCATCCCACTCGTAGTAGGCACCTTCGCCGGTGCTGTTCTCGCTGATGGTCACCTTGGCCTCTGGGTCCATTACGAGGAATGGGCTCCAGGCGCTGAGGTTGTTGAGGTCGTTTAGGTAGTCCCAAACTTTGCTGCTTGGGGCGTCAATGTGCATCGAGGCACTAAATGCATAAGGCTTAGACATGCACCTAGCCTAACCACTAGCTCACGTGTACGCGAGGGCGCTTTTTGTGATTCGGCTCAGCCTGGCGCAGCACCTCGCGGGTAACAACGGCAATCTCGCCGCCACCCGTGATGAGGAACTTGGCCATATTGCTAATAGGGTTTCCCTCGCTCCACTCGAAGTAGATGTCTGGGATTATGCCGTATTCATCGCGGATTGCCAGCAAGACTGCCGCTATTGCGTTTGGAATGGAGCTGGACTTCACCCGCAGAGCGCGGTGGCCAAAGAGGTCCACTCCCTGAACCGCCAGGTCCTCAATGAAGTCGGAGGAATCGGATACCTCAACCTCAAGGAACAGGGTGTGACGGTTCCTGGGGATATTGCTAAAGCGGCGTTCATCCTTGTTCTTGGCGTCGTATTCCTTGCGGCCCTGGCCGTGTGGCTCGTGGGCAATGATCGCAACACCGTGCTCATCGATGGCATCGAAGGTTAGGTAGGTGTGCGCTTCGTCATCGAAGGAAACGGTGCGCGAGCGCAGTTGGAAGGCGCGGCGAACGCGGGAAATGATTGAGATGGTGAGAATGGCTGCGATGAAGAACCCGGCAATGCGCACGCCATCGGGGCGCTCAATTATGTTGGCAACGGTTGTGTAGGCAAAAAGCAGGGTGATTGCGCCAAAGAACCAGGTGGCCGCCACTTTCTGCTTTTTGCGCACCAGCAGGGTGGCCGCGAGCGAGGCGGAGGTGATGAGAACCAGCACACCGGTTGCGTAGGCTCCAGCCTGGGCATCCACGTTGGCATTGAATGCGGAAGTTACATAGATTGCAACGGCCGTGAACACAAAAACCAGCGGGCGAGAGTAGGCGGCCCACTGCGGCGCCATGCCGTAACGCGGCAGGTAGCGCGGCACCAGGTTGAGCAGGCCGGCCATTGCGCTGGCACCGGCGAACCAGAGAATCAAAATGGTGCTTGCGTCGTATGCGGTACCGAAGACTGGTCCCAGATATAGGTGCGCTAGGTAGGCCAGCGCGCGGCCGTTTGCCTCACCGCCGGGCTGGAACTGCTCCTGAGGAATGAGCAGGGTGGTTATGAAGCTAGTGGAAATGAGGAAGAAGCTCATGATCACCGCAGAGGTGGTTAGCAGCTTTTTGGTGCCGGCGATCCGCTTTGCTGGGCGACCCTGGGAATCAAGCTGCGAACCCTTGATCTGAGGCATAACCGCAACACCGGTTTCGAAGCCGGAAAGGCCAAGGGCCAGCTTTGGGAAGACCATGAGAGCAATGCCAACCATGATTAGCGGGTTGCCATGCTGCTGCACCAGTGCGGTCTGCCAGTTGGAGAGCACCTCCGGGTGTGCCAGCACCTGTGCGACGCCCGAAACCACAACAACAACGTTGAGGGCAAGGTAAACGCCAACCAGCCCAACGGCAATGCCAATGGCCTCGCGGAAGCCAACCAAGAACACAATTGCCAAAACACCGATTAGCGCCAGAGTTAGCCCCATTTGGCTTAGCCCCAGAGGCTGCAAGATTGGGTTAGAAACCGCGTGAGCGGCGGCATCTGCGGCCGAAAGCGTGATTGTGATCATGAAGTCGGTTGCGGCAAAGCCAAGCAGCACCAATACAAAGAGCTTGCCGGCCCACCATGGAAGCAGGCGCTCTAGTAGCGAAATGGAACCCTCGCCTTTAAAGCTGGCGTTGGCCACGCGGCGATAAACGGGAAGAGCGCCAAACAGCGTGAGCAAAACCAGCACCAGGGTGGCCATCGGTGAAAGAAGGCCCGCGGCGAGCGCCGCAATTGCCGGCTGGTAACCGAGGGTTGAGAAGTAGTCAACACCGGTTAAGCACATAACCGCCCACCAAGAGTTCTTCTTGGCGCCGTGGTCGTGGTCGCTGTCATCGCGGTGCAAAACCCAGCGGGCAAAACCGTTCTTCAGATTCTCGTCTGGTTCATGCAGCAGCACCTGGGTGTGTGCGGCGGTGTTGGTGTCTTGCGTCATTAGTCGGCGGTCCTAGTCGGAGAGGATTAGTTGAAGCAGTTGGGCGGGAGATTCAATGATGTGGTCGGCTTGAGCCCATTCGGAGGCGTTGCCGTAACCCCAGGTAACCAAAGCTACCTCTAGGCCGTGATGACGAGCACCATCAATATCGTGGATACGATCGCCAATCAGGATGATCCTCTCGGTGTCGGCTCCCATTTTGGTGAGGCCACTTAGTGCGTAAGTGAGGACGTCGGTCTTGGTGTAGCGTGCCTCGGCGGCATCGGCAGTGCCGAGAAAATCGAACAGGTGCAGGAAGTTGAAGTGTTCGCCAACTACCTTGGTGCCGGGCAGAGCTTTGGAGGTAGCGAGCGAATTGGTGCGCCCCGATGCCCGGCTGGCAGCAATCACATCAACGACGCCCTCATACACGGTGGCGTTTAGAGCGCCGTGGGCGTGGTACTCATCGCGGTAGATCGCGAGTGCGCGCTCGGTTGTGGCGGCATCGAAACCCATCGCGATGCCAAAGGTTTCGCGCAGTGGCGGGCCAACAAAGGTGCGCAGCTGTTCATCGGTTGGCTGTGCAACGCCAAGGGCTGCAAAGGTTTTGCGGAAGCAATCGAAAACGCCCGCGCCCGAGTCGATGATTGTGCCGTCTAAATCCCAGAGGATGGTTGCATATTTCATTTGCTGATCGTTTTAAGAGTAGTTGCTCAATGTTAGGTTTGGCTCATGAGTATGCACGGTGGGCCGATGGGTCGTTTCGGTATTGACCCAGACAAGACAAGGGCGGCAAACGCGGCGGCGCCTAAGATTCCCAACCTACTCAGGCGCATTGCCGAACTTTTCGCACCATATAAAGTGCAGCTCGGTTTCACCGTTGGCCTTGTGCTGCTGAGCGCGGTGTTCACCATCATGCCGCCACTGTTGATTCAGGAGGCCTTTAACAAGGGTCTGTTCCCCGCCAATGGTCACCCCAACTTTACGGTGCTGATCAACTTCGTTGGAATCATGATTGGCATTTGGCTAATCAACGGCGTGCTAGGCGTCTACCAAACCTACCTAACCGCAAAGGTGGGCAACCGGGTTATGGGGCAGTTGCGCGTGCGCCTGTTCTCACACCTGCAGCAAATGGAACTAGCATTCTTTACGCGCACCAAGACGGGCGTCATTCAGTCGCGCCTGCAAAACGATGTTGGCGGAGTTGCGAGCGTTTTATCCAACACGGTTTCGACCGTTCTGGGCAACACCGTCACCGTATTCGCCGCCGTTGTGGCAATGCTGCTTCTCAACTGGAAGCTAACCATCGTTGCTATGGTGATTCTGCCGCTTATGGTTTTGGCACAGCGCAAGGTGGGGCAGCTGCGTGCGAAGATCGCAGGTAAGACCCAGGAGTCGCTGAGCCAGATGTCGGCCATCACCCAGGAAGCGCTAGGTGTTTCGGGCATTCTGCTGGCCAAGAGCTTTGGCCGCGAGCGAGGCGAGGTAACCCGTTACGCCCAGGAGAACGAAAACCAAATCGCGCTTCAGGTGCGCCAGACCATGAGCGGCCAGGGATTCTTCACTCTGGTGCAGATCTTCCTTTCATCGGTGCCCGCCATTATTTACGTTTGCGCCGGCTGGCTAATCACCCAGCACGAACCGCTGTCGGTGGGCACCATCGTTGCCTTCACCACCGCCCAGGCCCGCCTGCTGTTCCCCATGATCGGCCTAATGCAGATTGCCCTCGACCTCCAAACCTCGCAGGCACTTTTTGCCCGCATCTTTGAATACCTAGACCTAAAACCCGCAATCACCGATGTAGCCGAGCCGGCGGAAATCCGTACCGAGAACCTGGGCGACGTTGCGTTTGAGAATGTGAAGTTTGCCTACCCTGGCACAAGCCCAGACATCGAGCCGATCCTCCACGACCTCAGCTTTGAGGTTAAGGCGGGTCAATACGCCGCTTTCGTTGGCCCTTCCGGTGCGGGCAAAACCACCATCGCCTACCTGCTGCCTCGTTTCTACGACGCCACCGGTGGTTCGGTGAAATTTGCGGGTGAGGATGTACGCAACCTTCGGCACGAGGACCTGGTTTCGCGCATCGGCATTGTGAACCAGGAGACCTACCTCTTCTACGACACCATCCGTGCCAACATTGCCTACGCCAAGCCAGAAGCCACCGATGACGAGGTGATTGCCGCAGCCAAGGCCGCCAATATCCACGACACAATCATGAGCTTCCCCGATGGCTACCAGACCCTGGTTGGTGAGCGCGGCTACCGGCTCAGCGGCGGTGAGAAACAGCGCATCGCCATTGCACGCGTGCTGCTAAAAGACCCACCGGTTGTGATTCTGGATGAAGCAACCAGCGCAATGGACACAGTGAGTGAGCGCGTGGTTCAGGCCACCCTCGATGCAGCCACCGCCAACCGAACCACCATCGCCATCGCCCATCGCCTTTCAACCGTGGTGAATGCCGATATCATTTTCGTTCTCGAAAAAGGCAGGATTGTTGAGCGCGGAACCCACACCGATCTCCTCGCTAATGGCGGCTTGTACTCCAGACTCGTTTCCGAGCAGGCCGCGCACTTAGGCTAGCCACCGCAATAATCAGGGATGTCCAAACCAGGGTGATTGCAAGGGTGCCGTAACCGAGGCCACCGCGCTCAGACGGCAGCGCCAGCCAATCGGCGATGGATGCGCCCATTGGACGGGTAAAGGTGTAGGCCAACCAGAATGCCAAAGTTGCGCTAACCCCGGGTACTCGCTGCAACAAAAGTGGTGCAGCAAAGGCAGCAGTAAAAAGCACGGAGCCTGCCAAGAATCCCAGGCCAAGACCCATGGCGATCCAGTCGCCAGCGGCGGTGCCAAGCGCAAATGAAATCAGCACAATGAGCCAATAAAACAGTTCTCGGGAACGGGTGTTGATATGGGCCATTTCGAGGTTGCCGTGAGTTCGCTTCCAGGCGGCAAACGCGGCAACTAGGGCAACTGCGAATGCCACGGTACTAACCCAATAGGGCACACCGATCACCACGTGCACGGCATCTGCTGCCAGCGTTCCGAAGACGCTCACCATGGTTACGGCTGTCCAATAGCGCAGTGCTGAATACTTTGGAGAACTCAGTTGCCACACAAGTGCAAGCACCAGTGCAACGAAGGCCGCCACAACAACAATCACAGGTTCATAGGTGTGATCCAGGTAGTCTGCGCCTGTCTCACCCATCCCTGTTGTGAGAATCTTGATGACCCAAAACAGGAAAGTCACCTGGGCTACGCGGGAAGTTTTCACCGTGCAAGCCTAGGAGCCAAACCTGAGAACTGGTTGAAACTACTTCCAGCTCTTGCCGCGCATTTCGCCAAACCTACGCCAAACTTCGCTCGCAATCACAGCGATTACAGCGACGACCAAAACTATGAGTAGCCCATAGCGCGTGGCGCTACCGAAGTGATCGTAGATAAGGCATTTGGCCGGTTGGTAGACGTTTGGCTTGGTGGACCTACAAACGTAGGCCGCCACGGGAAATAAGGCCATCACGGCTAAATCCACGCAAGCGAGCAGAATTGCGGCAGAGCGCACACGAACACTTAGCGGTGGCTGCGCGTCATTAATCGGCATGTTGTTCCCCCAAACAAAAACCTGTCTGAGGAAACTCTATAGGACTTTAGTAGCCCACGGTGAAGCGCTGGTTGATGTGGCCCTTTGCCTCAATCTCATCAACAAACGCAGTTGCAAAATCTTCGCCAGAAATGAACGACTTACCGTCGGCATCTTTCACAACGATGTCGCCACCCAGCCGGTAGGCACCGATGCGCTCGCCCGGAGCGTAGCTTCCGTAAACCTGAGCCGGGCTCACATAGAACCAGTCGCAGTCGGCGCCTTGCAATGCGTTTAGTGTGTCGAAGGCGGCGTGAGCCTCGTGCTTATAGGCATCTGGGAACTCCGCGGTTTCAAAAACACGTGGGCCACCATCGGTGGTGAATAGGCTACCCGCGCCACCAACCACACCGATGCGAGCACCCGCCGATTTAGCCGCTGCGGCGATTGCCGGGATGAGCTCCGAGACCTTGGGCTCTCCGTGACGAATGGCCAGCACCAGGGTGTTGGCCCCCGCGATGATGCTGTCGAGTGCCGCGGTGTCTGCGATGTCGCCGGGAACCAGAGTTGCGCCAGCGATTTCTTTGCCCGCAACATTGCGTGCAACACCAATAACTTCGTGGCCACGAGCCACCAGTTCGCTAGAGATATTGCCACCCGTGTAACCGGTGGCACCAAATACAACGACCTTGCTCAAAACGTATCTCCTAAAACTTGCGGCTCCCTGCCAATGCTATTAGCAGGGAGCCGCAAGTTCGCTTTCGCTAGACCGATTTAAACCATCGGGCTAGCTCAGTTTGAGTCCTAACAATTTGAGCGCTTTTTTCAATGTCCCCGGCGGGAACGCACTGATGAGGATTGTTGTTGAGAGGCTCAGGCTGGCATCGGCGCTTGCCGTGAAGGTTGCTTCAAGTACCGTGCCGTCGCTGTTGAGCCTAAACGTTGCCTTACCCTTACCGCGTTCGTCACCTCCCGAACTAATCTCGGACAACTCGGCCACCAAGACCCTGGTATCGGAATCAACCGCGAGCCACTTCTTCGCTACAGCTTTATTGGTGGTGTAGCTAAAAGTGGAGTTGTAATCGGTGGTTGCGAATTCGCTATTTGGGTCGGACTTTACAACAACGCCAACAACGTGGCCGGCTTTGTCCACTCGCACCTGCACTTTATCGCCAGTGTAACCCTTGAGCGAATAGGTGCGCTTCTTGGTGTTGTAGGTTATCGACTTAGGGCCAAATCCTGTCATGCCAAAGATTCGAACCCAGAGTTCGTCGAACTGGCGCAAACTTGAGGTGTACTGCACACCAATCACCCTGTTCTTGTCATTCAGTGCTGCGGTGACGGTTGTGCCTGCCTTCTTCGAATACGTGGCGATGCTCTTCGCCCCAGGTGTTGGGTCTGTGACAGTGAGGCCCTTCAACATGGCGAAGGTGTTGCTCACTTTGAACGCATGTGTAACTTCGGCTGCCATAGTTTGAACACTCGGATCGAAGTGCATCGCATTCCAAGAAGTCCAGGCTGCGCTCCAATCGGCATCCAGCTGAGTTTTATCCGTCACAAACTGCACCGATGAATCGGTAGATTCCAAATCGGACTGATCCTGGAGCGTCCAAAATTTGGTGTTCACTTGGATGTCATTTACATAGCCGTTTGCCAATGTAACCACTAGATCTTCAGTTGCATACATTGGGTTATTTACCGGGTCGGCTGTGTTTTCCGCCGCATAATGCACCAGGTAGTGCGTGTCGTCCTGCTTGGTGAGGCTGTAATCGGTGAGAGTTGAAGCCCCCGCCATGAGCATTGTTTCTGGTGCCAGACCACCGATGGTGAAACCCCAAACCTCAGGTTCAAGAAGTTGCTCAGTCTGGTAAAGCACCTGATCAATAGACAGGTTGTTCTGGTTGTAACCCTGGTTTAGACTCCCTTGGTCCTGGCCCAGTCCAACCGCGTACACGTTCTGTGGAAGCCCCATTGAAAACACCACGTTTGCGGGGATATCTCCGGTTGGTTGGTGGAACATGAGGTAAGAAGTGAGATACCCGTTGCCATTGATTACTTCGAGTGCCGACTGATTTGCGAGCGCTTTGGTGGCCGCCAGAGCGGTTTCGACAGCTGGATCCCCGGTTACGTTTGTGTCTGCATTTGCTGGCGCAATCTGTGCCCCAACGATTACCACAGCTGCCATGATGCCGGCAGCGAGCATTTTTTGTATTTTCAAAATTCCCCCCAGAATTTCGATTGATTGTGTGCCCACGGTACTTCCATTGCTGGGGGAAGTCAACACAAGGGAGTGATATCGTTGACTTATTCGCACCCACACCCGAAAGCAGCAGCCTTGAAAAGCCTCGTCAAGAAGTGGTTCCCAATCGGCTTCTACATTCTTGTCGCCATCTTCATCGGTGTGTACATTTCCACAATCAAGTGGGATCAGATGGGCAAAATTTCGCTCGACCCAGTTTGGTTCGGTGTTGCAACACTCCTGGCTTTAGGCTCGCGTTTTTGGTTCGCCGAAATCTGGATGTTCCTGCTGCGCTCGCTCGGGGCAAACCTCGATGGCCACCGGCCAGCTCTGTTCATGGTTTATAGCAAGTCTTGGCTTGGGCGTTACATTCCTGGCGGAGCCGCCTGGATTCTGGGCAAGATCTACTTCGCAAACAAACTCGGCGTATCCAAGTCGAAGTTGGCTGTGTCCAGCTTCCTAGAGGGTATTCTGCAAATCATCGTGGTGCTAATCTCGGCATCCACACTTTTGGCGCTGGATTCGCGCGCTTCCGCGCTCGGCGGCCAGTGGGTTGCGCTGCTTGTGGCAATCAGCATCGGTGGTTTGGTTCTTGTAAACCCTTTCGTCTTCAACCGTCTCGTGAAGTTTGTCTATAAGCGCTTCCGCAAGGCAGAACTCACCGATGAAGACCTGCCCACCCACAAAACAATTTGGGCCGGCATCGGTGTATTTGCAGTTTCGGCCCTAGTTGGCGGTCTCTCGTATTTCTTCCTGGCCAAGGCATTTGTGCCAGATCTGTCGTTCTCAAATCTCAGCTTCGTGGTTGGTGCAACCAACCTTGCCTCGGCCCTCAGCATGCTGGCCGTTTTCGCACCCGCGGGGTTGGGCGTGCGCGAGACAGTTCAGCTTGCAACCCTAACCGTGGTTATGGATCCGGCTCAGTCGCTGCTGGTAACGGTTTTCCTGCGCCTCTGGAGCATCGCAGTGGATGTTCTATTCTTTGGAGCAGCTTACGGAATTGAGCGCCTCAGTGGCGCTAAGCGTAAAGGCTAATTAAGCACCCAGGATGTCGTGCTTGAAGCCCGACAGATCGCGGAAGTCAAATAGGCGGGTGTTCACCAGCTGCAGCTGACCCGCGTTGGTGAGCAGCTTCTCAATCACAGCGAGTTCCTTGGCAACAGCCGCGGCCTTCTGGCTGGCATCGAGAATGTTGTCGTAGAGGCTGTCGTTTAGGTCCTCGGAGTTGAGGATGATGGTTGCCAGATCGCGCACGTTCTCGTTGGAAACCGCGTGCTTCTCGTGCTCGCCTTCCTTCTTCAGGAACACAATCTTCTCAACCTTGGCAGGGTTTCCCTTGCGGAAGTTCGGGTACAGCTGTTCGGCGTGGATTCGAGTGGAGATCAGGAACTCTTGACGGGTGAGGGTCTCCAGAATGATGCGAAGGATGTCCTTCACTTTCACCTTGAAACTGAACTCCATCGGTACGGCCGCCCCGCGCAGGGTGCGCACGTTGTATGTGAAGATGTGCAGCGGGCGCAGGTATGGGTAGACCTTTAGGTTGTCGGCTTCAACCAAGAGGAGGTCGTCGCCAAGAACGCCTAGGCCCTCACCCATGAGGCCGAGCGTGAGTGTGGTCTTGCCGGTGCCACCGTAAGCGGGGAACAGGTAGCCCTTGCCATCGGCTTCGGCTCCAGCTGCGTGCATAAACAGAACGTTGCGGCTCAGCAGCTTGTAGTAGAGCACCGGCTCAAGAATCTGGGCCTGCAAAAACAGGGTTACGGTCTTGGAGTAAAGGCTTCCCCAGAAGATGTTCTTGAAGTAGATGGTTACGTTGTCGGTCTCAAGACCGTCAATCCAGTACTCGTAGTGGAAGATCTTCTTGAAGGTGAGCTTGCGGTGAATGCGGTCTGCCGAGGCAACCTTGGGTTCACGTGAAACAATTTTGGCGGTAACCAGAATCGGGTTGGCGGAAGACTCATATCCGGACACACGCTTGTACTCGTTTTCAAAGTACTTGCGGTAGCTAGGGTTTCCGGTTTCAATGGCAATGCGTAGTTCCGGGTGGAGCTGATATTCCATGTCTAGAAACCTTCTGTGTTTGTCTAACGCCAACCCGTTCAGTTTATCGCAGGGCTATTTTGCCTCGATGAGGCCCATCATTCCCAGATCCTCATGATCCAGGATGTGGCAGTGGTAAACCGTTGGCCCCGCGTAATCAGTGAATTCAATGCGCACAACCACCGATGACTTCGCCGGCACGTTCACTACGTCCTGCACCCGCACCTCTGAGAGTTCATCGGTGCCAACTTTGAGCACCTGTTGAGGCCAAATGTGCAGGTGGAACGGGTGGGCCATCGTTGATTTATTCACGATCGTCCACTCCTCAACCGTGCCAAGCGCCACGGTTGTGTCTACGCGGTTTGGGTTGAAGCTCTGGCCATTGATTGTGAACGAGTGCGAGACACCGCCCATGCCAGGCATGTTTTCCATGCCGCTCATGCCACTCATTCCGCTCATGGAGTTGGAATTACCCGACATCATGGCGTTCATTGTTGGCATGTTCAGCACAAAGGTTCGCTTTGCGGCGGTGGCCACATTGCGCAGGTCGGTCTTGCGCTGAGGTACAAACGTCGGCACTGCAATTGCGGCCTTTGCTGCATCTTTAGAAACACCTATGGTGGCAAGCGCGTAGTTGCGGTAGGTGGTTTGTGCCTGCCCCATATTCATGGAATCCGGGTGTGGGACAGTCGTGTAGTTGAGGCGAACCTCTCCAGTTTTGCCCGACCAAACTAGGAGATCAGTTCGGTTTCCTGGTGCCAAAATCATGCCTTGTGCCGGGGCTGTTGCTTCTAGGTCGTGTCCATCAACCGCGATCTGTTCGGCCTTCCAAGCGCCATCAACCGAAAGATTGAGGTAGCGCGAGGTGCAGGCATTCACGATTCGCCAACGTTCGGCGGTGTCTGGTGCAATGCTGCCCACCGGCTGCACGCTGCCGTTCACCAAGATGTAGTCGCCCTCGCGCCCCATCCGCTTAGACATCATGTTGGCCCCAGCAACTTTGCCATCGGTGGTGAATGAGGTGTCCGAAATAACCAAGACGCGTTCGTCCAGGCCAGGCTCATCGCCAATCATCACCTCGATGGTTCCGTAGAGGCCAGCAAATACCTGGTTGGCGGTTTGGCCGTGGTGGTGCGGGTGGTACCAGAATGTGCCGCCAGGGTGATCCTGTGGAATTCGGTATTCGTACTGGAAGCTCTCGCCGTCGGAAATCATCAGCAGCGGGTTGTCGGCGTTACCGGTAGCCGGCACGTGCAGGCCGTGAGTGTGCAGGTTGGTGGTGGCACCAAGCTGGTTAACAAGCTTCACACGCAGCAGATCGCCCTGGTGCAGGCGCAGGGTTGGGCCTGGCACAGATCCGTTGTAGCCGGCCATCGTCACCGTTTTACCCGCGATGGTTTTCTCCACCGGTGCTGCGGTGAGGGTTATGTCCAACACTCCATCGGTGGCTGCGATGATTTCTGGCTGAGTTAGTGTGACTGTGCTCGGGGCTGGTGGCTTAGTGATTTCGTAGGCGACTGTTGCGCCTGCGATGCCCGCGGCCGCAATTCCGCCACCGATGATTAGGTTTCGTCTGGTGATGTTTTTCGAGCCCATGGCTTCAGCATAGCCACCAAGCCTGAGAGGCATCTGGGAGCGATTCACAGGGAGTTTGGGAGATTGTTTTGCCAGGCACAAGCAAAAACCCCCGGCTAGCACCGAGGGTAATTGCTTGACGCCTAGAGGCGTCGTGACCAGCCACTAAAGCTGAGAACTGACTGTTCTAGGTTGCCATGTGTTTGCCAAATACACAAGCACATGGTGTGTGGGTGGTCCCCGCTTTATTAGTCGCGCCTAATAGAGAGGGGGTGGTCATGAACTTCATGACTATCGAACTTTGGATTCTTGCAATCAAGGTGATCATTTTGATCATCGAGATTGCACTTCTAAAGTAATGACCCCGGGGTCTGCGTTTCGGCGCAGGCCCCACCACACCAAAATCCTATACCCTTGCCATGTGGGGAGATAGATGAAGATTTTGAAACTTGCTGGCCTGGTTGCAATCGCGGCTTTGGTTCTCAGCGGTTGCTCTGTCGTTCATCAGGGAGCTCCTAGCGGCACTATCGAACGCTCGTCGAACCCACAGGTTTTGGCCCAGCTCGCCTACGCGAAGAAATACTTCACGAGCCCAAATGCAACCGAGTTTGGCAACCTTGGGGGCACCGATTGCGTGAACTTCAAGAGTCAAACCCTGCTTGCCCGCGGATGGAAGATGACCACCGACTGGGCGCACAGCAACACGGGTGAGCCTTATACCCGAGCCTGGATCTCATCCACGGCCTTGCACGATTACCTTGCTGCACACCC
>Ga0213920_1001371_pt1 | contig 13588 bp, 8 predicted proteins | sample McNCre1117MG_FD_161054 | JGI IMG/M metagenome (GOLD analysis project Ga0213920, IMG submission 161054) | Freshwater microbial communities from McNutts Creek, Athens, Georgia, United States - 11-17 MG | ecosystem: Environmental > Aquatic > Freshwater > Creek | place: USA: Georgia | collected...
GCAATTTGGTGCAACTCGGCTACGGCTCACGTCAACGCCGCATCTGGACCGCAGAGACCGATCGCACCAGCGCCATCGCCGAAAGCATCTCCAGCGACAAAGACTTGACCAAGCGCTTGCTGACCCAATGCGGCATTCCCGTGCCTGAAGGCCAAGTGGTCAAAACAGCGGACGAAGCGTGGGCTTCCGCACAAGACATTGGCTTGCCCGTGGTCGTCAAACCATTGGATGGCAACCGTGGTTGGGGCGTGTCCCTCGACGTGAACACCGAAGAAGGCGTGCGCAACGCTTGGGCCGCCGCCGACAAAGAAGGCAGTGGCGTGTTGATCGAACGCTATGTGCGCGGCGACGAGCACCGCGTGCTTGTGGTGGGCGACCGTGTGGTGGCTGCCACCCGAGGCGAAACAGCCTGCGTCACGGGCGACGGCCAATCGACCGTGGAGCAGCTGATTGAGTTGCAAATCAACACCGACCCACGTCGCGGCGAAGCCGAAGGCTTCCCGCTCGATTTGATTCGCTTGCACACCGCACGCGGCGAAATGTCGCTGCTTGAAATTCAACGCCAAGGCTTAGAGCCCACCAGCGTGCCTGAGAAAGACCGCATCGTGGTGGTCCAACGCAATGGCAACCTGAACAACGATGTGACTGACTTAGTCCATCCCGATGTCGCCGCCGTCGCCACCCTCGCCGCCCGCGTGGTGGGCTTGGACATTGCCGGTATCGACATCGTCACCCAAGACATTTCGCGCCCATTGGAAGAAACCCAAGGCGCGATCATCGAAGTCAATGCAGGCCCCGGTTTGCTGATGCACGTCAAACCTGCGGTGGGTCAGCCCCGCCCAGTGGGCAAAGCCATTGTCGAACACCTGTTTGGCGTCAACGAATCTGGTCGTATTCCGGTCGTGGGCGTGGTCGGGACGCATCAAACCACCGAGTTGTCGCAGCTGGTGTCTTGGTTGCTGCATTTGTCGGGCCGACGCACGGGCTTGGCCTGCCAAGACGGTCTTTACATGGACCAACACCATCTGGGCAAAAAAGATGCGCGCGGCTTTGAGTTCTCAGAACGCTTGCTGATCAACCGCGCCTTGGATGCTGCTGTGTTCGAGACATCGCCCTCGCACATCCTGAATGAAGGTTTGGCCTACGACCGCTGTTTGGTCGGCGTGGTCACCAACATGCCTGAGACCGATGACGCGCTGATTCAGCAGCACGACATCCAAACGCCAGAGCAAATGCGCACCGTCATTCGCACCCAAATCGATTTGGTGTTGCCTGAAGGTGCGGCCGTGCTCAACGCGGACGAAGAAGCCGTGGTGAGCTTGGCTGAGTTGAGCGATGGCGAAGTGGTTTACTACGCCAAAGAACACAGCAATGCCACTGTCACCGCACACCGTCAACAAGGCGGTCGCGCGGTGTATTGCAAAGAGGGCCATGTCACTTTGGCCCGTGGCGATCAAGAAACCCAGCTGTTCCACTTAGATTTGGAGTTGATCGCGCGCTTGCTCAAAGGCGGTTTGCACATCTCCACCCTGCTGGCTGCCGTGGCGGCGGCTTGGTCACTCGACATTGCACCGTTGCTCATTCGCGCCGGTTTGAAGAACTTCGGCCAAAACAACCAGAACACGGCCAAAAACATCGCTAGAAAGATTGCGTAATGGAAGTCTCTCGTACCCGAGCCCTGCGTGGGCCCAACCTCTGGACCCGTCACACCGCCGTCGAAGCCATGGTGCGTTGCGATGCTGCTGAAATCGATCTGAGCCAACACCCGGAATTCGAAAACCAATTGCGCAACCTGTTTCCCGGCGTTGGCAGCCTCCGCCCCACAGGCAAGGACGTCAAGCTGAGCATGGCCCACGCGCTAGAAGCAGCGACCTTGCATTTGCAGATTGAAGCCGGTTGCCCTGTCACATTCAGCCGCACCACCCTCACCACCGACGAAGGCTTGTTCCAAGTCGCCGTGGAATACACGGAAGAGGAAGTGGGCTGCTTGGCGCTGAAATTGGCATCTGAACTGTGCGCCGCTGCGTTCAACAACACGGCCTTTGATGTCGATGCCGCCATTGAACAACTGCGCAACTTGGACGAAGACATCCGCTTGGGCCCCTCAACCGGCTCTATCGTTGATGCCGCCGTGGCCCGTGGTATTCCGTTTCGACGCTTGACCGAGGGCAGCTTGGTGCAACTGGGCTGGGGCAGCAAACAACGCCGCATTCAAGCCGCGGAAATTGACTCCACCAGCGCCATCGCCGAATCGATCGCGCAAGACAAGGAGCTCACCAAAAAGCTGTTGCATGCCGCGGGTGTGCCCGTGCCTCTGGGTCGCCCTGTGCACAGCCCCGAAGACGCGTGGGCTGCCGCACAAGAAATCGGCTTGCCCGTGGTGATCAAACCCCGCGACGGCAACCAAGGCAAAGGCATCTCTGTCAACGTCACGACCGAAGAAGGCGTGAAAACGGCTTACACGACGGCAGTGTCCTTTAGAGACGAGGTCTTGGTTGAGCGCTTCTTACCGGGCAGCGATTACCGTTTGTTGGTGGTGGGCAGCAAGCTCGTTGCCGCCGCACGTCGCGAACCGCCCTTGGTGATCGGCAACGGCAAAAACACCGTGCGTGAGTTGGTCGACATCGTCAATGCAGACCCTCGCCGCGGCGAAGGACATGCCACCTCTTTGACCAAAATTCGCTTTGACGACATCGCCATTGCACGCCTCAAAGAACAAGGCTTTGACGCCAACTCCGTGCCCGCCAAAGGCGCGCGCGTGATCTTGCGCAACAACGCCAACCTGTCCACCGGCGGCACCGCCACCGATGTGACGGACGATGTGCACCCCGAAGTGGCCTTGCGCGCCATCGCAGCAGCCCAAATGGTGGGCCTCGACATTTGTGGTGTGGACGTGGTGTGCGAGTCTGTCCTGCGCCCCATGGAAGAGCAAAGCGGTGGCGTGGTGGAAGTCAACGCCGCCCCCGGCCTGCGCATGCACCTGAGCCCCTCGTTTGGCAAAGGCCGCGACGTGGGCGAAGCTGTCATTTCCACCATGTTCCCTGATGGCGACGATGGCCGCATTCCCGTGATTGCCGTGACAGGCACCAACGGCAAAACCACCACCGTGCGCCTCACCTCTCACCTGCTGCGTGCCAATGGTTTGCGCGTGGGCATGACCAACACCGATGGCGTGTACGTCAATGGCCGTCAAACCGACAGCGGTGACTGCAGCGGCCCACGCAGTGCCCGCAATGTGCTCATGCACCCAGACGTTGATGCTGCCGTGCTAGAAACGGCACGGGGCGGCATGTTGCGCGAAGGCTTGGCCTTTGACCGCTGCCAAGTGGCCGTGGTGACCAACATCGGCATGGGTGACCACCTCGGCTTGAACTACATCTCCACCGTCGAAGATTTGGCGGTTTTGAAGCGCGTCATCGTGCAAAACGTGGCCCCCACAGGCACCGCCGTGTTGAACGCCACCGACCCGATCGTGGCAGCGATGGCAGGCAACTGCCCCGGCCAAGTGACCTTCTTTGGTCTCGACTCGCACCACCCCGTCATCGCCACGCACCGCGCACAAGGCAAGCGCGTGTTGTTTGTGGAAGACGATCAAATCGTCTGCATGCAAGGCAATCACTCGGTACGCATTCCGTTGTCCGATATTCCTGTCACTCGCAGCGGTGCCATTGGCTTTCAAATCGAAAACGCCATGGCCTCCATCGGTGCGGCATGGGCCGTCGGCGTACCTTGGAAAACCATTTGCAAAGGCCTCGCCACTTTTGTGAGCGACAGCAACGCCGTGCCCGGCCGCTTCAACGTGTTCGACTACAAAGGCGCCACGGTCATTGCCGACTACGGCCACAACCCCGACGCGATCAAAGCCTTGGTGCAAGCCGTGACCAACCTGCCCGCGCAGCGCCGCAGCGTGGTCATCAGCGGCGCAGGCGACCGCCGTGACGAAGACATCCGCGAACAAACCCGCTTGATTGGTGAAGCGTTTGACGACGTGGTGCTCTACCAAGACGCCTGCCAACGCGGACGCGTCGATGGTGAAGTGCTCAAACTCTTGCGTCAAGGCTTGGATGGCGCGAAACGCACCACACATATCGACGAAATCCATGGTGAATTCTTGGCCATCGACCGCGCGATGGAGCGTCTGCAAACAGGTGACTTGTGCCTGATCTTGATTGACCAAGTCGAAGAAGCCTTGGCACATATCACGCAACGCGTGAACTCGGCAGCTTTGACTGGCTAAGTTTTCGTACTTCCACCCGTAAAAAAGCCACTCGTTTGAGTGGCTTTTTTCATCAGCCCCGAAGCCAAGGCGATCAGCCAGTGGCGGGGACGGCGACGTGAAGAGCGAAGCGAAGGAGTCGTCCCCGCCACTGGCTGATCGCCTTAGCGGAGCGCAAGAAAAAACCAAACGCTCCGCAAGACGGCAAGCTTAGAACGACCCTTTGTACTGCTCTCGCAACAAGTTCTTCTGAACCTTCCCCATGGTGTTGCGCGGCAACTCAGCCACCACAAAACACTTCTTAGGAATCTTGAAATTAGCCAGTTGTGATTTAAGCGCGCCGATGACCGCATCCGGATCCACCTTCGCGCCAGGCTTGGCAATCACCACCGCCACACCCACTTCGCCAAAATCAGGATGTGGGACACCGACCAACGCACTTTCAGCCACGCCCGGCATCTCGTTGATGTAGCCTTCAATTTCTGCGGGATACACGTTGTAGCCACCGCTGATGATCAAGTCCTTGCTGCGTCCCACGATGACCACGTAACCACGCTCGTCAATTTTGCCCACATCACCGGTTTTGAAATAACCGTCGGCCGTGAACTCCTCTTTGGTCTTCTCGGGCATGCGCCAGTACCCCGCAAACACGTTCGGGCCTTTGACTTGGATGCCGCCGATTTCGCCCACGGGTAATGCCTTGCCATCGTCGTCTTGCACGCGCAAGGCAACACCCGGCAAGGGGAACCCCACGGTGCCGCCACGACGCTCAGTTTGACCTGGGTATCGGCTGTCTGCCGCATAGGGATTGGAGGTCAGCATGACGGTTTCGCTCATGCCATAGCGCTCCAAAATAGCTTGCCCCGTGCGCGCCTGCCACTCCGTGAAGGTTTCCAGCAGCAAGGGGGCCGACCCTGCGATGAACAAACGCATGTTGGACGCTTGCGCTTTCGTCAAACTAGGTTCCGCCAGCATGCGCACGTAAAGCGTGGGCACGCCCATGAACACGGTGGCTTCGGGCATTTTGGCGATGACGAGTTTGGGGTCGAACTTGGACAGCCAAATCATCTTGCTGCCGTTGAGCAATGCACCGTGGATGGCGACAAACAAACCGTGCACATGGAAGATGGGCAAGGCGTGAATCAACACATCGCCCGGCTTCCAGCCCCAGTACTTTTTCAAGGTTTGGGCATTGCTGAGCATGTTGCCGTGCGAGAGCATCGCCCCTTTGCTGCGGCCTGTGGTGCCGCTGGTGTACAAAATGGCAGCCAAGTCGTCGGCCTTGTTTTGCACCACTTGGTGTTGATCTGAGCAATGCGCCGCACGCTCGAGCAAGCTACCCGTGCGGTTGTCGTCCAAGGTGAACACGTTTTGGGTTCCAGCTTTGAACGCGATCTTGCTGACCCAACCGAAATTCTTGCTGCTGCACACCACCACGGCAGGTTCGGCGTTGCCGATGAAGTACTCGATCTCGGCGCTTTGGTAAGCCGTGTTCAAAGGCAAGAACACATAGCCCGCGCGCAAGGTGGCCAAATACAACATCATGGCTTCGACCGACTTCTCCACTTGCACGGCTACGCGAGAGCCTTTAGGGATGTTGAGCGAATCGAGCAAATTGGCCATCATGGCACTGGCGCGCTCTAAATCAGCCCAGCTGTAGAACTGGCCATCGTCAGTTTCAACGGCGGTGGCGCTCAGGTCTTTCGGAAAGGCCGCGCGCAAGGCGGCGTAAAGGTTGTGGTTCATGATCAGTTTTTGAAAGTGCGATGCGTTGGGTTCAATCAATCTAATTTGGCGCCAGAGGCTTTCACCACAGCCGCCCATTTTTTAATTTCAGCGCTGACAAACGCGCCGAATTGGGGGCCCGTGAGGTTAGGAAACTCAGCACCGTTGTTGGCCCAGCTTGTTTTGATGTCGTCAGTGGCAGCGGCTTTGCGCACTTCTTCGATCACGCGTGCTTGCACATCGGCAGGCGTGCCTTTGGGTGCCCACAAACCATACCAAGTGTTCACGTTGTAGTCGGGGAGCCCTAACTCAGCAGCGCATGGCACATCAGGGAATGCGGGGTTACGTTTGTTGCCCGACACCATCAAAGCTTTGACACGTCCACCTTTGATGTGTTGCGCCGAGGAGCCCAAGCCATCAAACATCATGTCCACGTTGCCCGCGATCAAATCTTGCAAAGCGGGGCCTGAACCACGGTAAGGGATGTGGGTGATGAAGGTTTTGCTCTGCAATTTGAACAACTCGCCAGCCAAATGGTGAGAGGTGCCCCCACCTGCCGAACCATAGTTAAAACGGCCAGGTTTGCTGCGAATCAAAGCCATGAAGGACTTGAAATCGCCGGGCATGGTTTTCGTATTCACCACCAACACATGGGGCACGCTGGCCACCAAAGCGAGCGGGACGAAGTCGCGTTCCAAGTCGTAATCGAGTTTGGGGTACATCGAGGGCGCGATCGAGTGATGAACCGCCCCCATAAACAAGGTGTAGCCATCAGGTGCGGCTTTGGCGGCAATGCCTGCGCCCAAGTTACCGCCTGCACCACCTCGGTTGTCGATCACCAGAGTTTTGCCTGACAGTTTAGAAAACTGGGCAGAGAAAGGACGCGCAAACGCATCCGTGCCACCGCCCGCTGGGAACGGCACGATCAGGGTGACAGGTTTGCTGGGCCAGCTTGGGTCGGCATGCGCACCCAAGCTCAACGCGGCGAGGGCTGCAACGCCCATCCCTAAAACGTGACGGCGTGATGACGTGTTCTGAAATTTACTCATGTGGGTCTCCTTCATGGTTTTAATAATGCGCACAACTTATTTGAAATACAGGGCTTGCACATCGCTAGAAGCGGGGGCCTCGCCGTTTTCGAGCATGTGACGGTGTTTGTCCAAGCGCTTTAAATCGTAGAGGTAGTTGACCATCAAGCCGTGCGACTGCTTGACGCCTTTGGTGGACGGATCGGCAAACCAGTTGATGCGTTCGATGCGGGCGCCATTGCCCAAATGGAAGCGCGCCACAGGGTCGAGCACTTGCTCGCCTTGGCGGCTTTGTCCCAAATATTGCGCGGCGCAACGGGTCAAAAACAAACGCAACGGTGACTTGAGTGACAAAGCGCTCAACACCAAAGGCTGCTCAATGGCCGCCAACACATGGGTGGCCGTCGGCGGCTCAAAACTCAACTCACGCCCCAAAGCCGACAGCTCTTTGTCGTTCAAGTGCGTCAACAACTCAGGCAGCTGACGCACCAGCCAAGGACGCAAACCGGGGATGGGTGACAAGGTGGCGAAGGTCTTGAGCTTGGGAAACTCAGCGCGCAAGGTCTCGACCACGCGCTTGATCAAGGAGTCGCCAAAACTCACGCCCTTCAAGCCGCCTTGGGTGTTGCTGATGGAGTAAAAAATAGCCACGCTGGATTTTTGCAAGTCCTCGGGTGCCGCCCCCTCGTCTAACAACGGCATGATGTTGTCGGCCATGTCGTTGAGCAAGGCAACTTCCACAAAAATCAAAGGCTCGTTCGGCAAGCTCGGGTGAAAAAAACCATAGCAACGACGGTCACTGTCGAGGCGGTTTTTCAAGTCGGCCCAGCTGCGAATGTCGTGCACCGCTTCGTATTTGATGAGTTTTTCAATCAACGAAGCGGGGGAATCCCAGCTGATGGTGCGTAGCTCTAAAAACGCGACATCGAACCAAGTCGAGAACAAATTCTCTAACTCGGCATCGAGCGCCAGCAAGCGCTTGTTGCCTTTGAGTTGGGGCAACAATTCAGCGCGCAGATCCACCAAAAACCGCATGCCACCGGGGTACGCCGCAAAGCGTTGCAACAAACGGGTGCGCGGTGAAACCAAGGCACGGCGCAGGCGAATTTCAGCCGATCCTTCGTCTGCCGTGCCAAGCGCTGCGTCGTAATCATCACGCGCGGCGCGAACCTTGACGGCATCGGGACCAAACTGCTCACTGATCAACAACCACAAGTCTTGGCGCTCATCCACACTGGCCTTGGCGTACCAATCGGCCAGCGCTTTGGCGCGACGACCGCCTTCAACTTCGCTCACACGCGGATCGACCACGGCCTGCAACTCGGCCAATGTGCGGCGCAAAGAGCGAGGCGATAAGGCCTCTTTCTTCTGACGCAGCGTAGCGTCTAGGCGCTCGCGTGTAGAACGGTTCTCTTCTTTCGGCGCTTCAGCAGCAAGGGCCGAATTGCGCAATACGTTCAATTTGCTATTGAGCCAAGATGTCGCAGTCATGGGTTTCTTTCTTCAAATCTCTCAAGCGGTCAAACCAACCAAGCTTTGGCTGCGTGTTAAGTCGCGCAAGGCTTCACGTTGTTGCAGCAAGTGGTGTCGCATGGCTTGTTCGGCGGCCTCGGCATTGCGTGCTTTCAACGCCTCAAACACAGCCATGTGCTCCGTCAAACTTTGCGTCAAGCGCCCTGGTGCATGCAATTGCTGCAGCCGAGCCAACTTCAAAATCTTGCGCAAATCTGCGATGGATTGAGCCAACCATTTGTTATTGGCCAATTGAATGATGGCCTCATGGATGGCGTAATTCGCCTCGTAATAATCATTGATGCGCCCAGCTTGGGCATGACTTGCCAAGCGCTCATGCCATTGCGACAGCACGCGCACATCCGCCTCACTGGCGTGGCGGGTGGCTTCAAAGGCACAACGCCCTTCTAAGAGCGCAATGACTGGAAAGATGTCGTCCAAATCTTGTTCTGTGACTTCGCTCACGAAACAGCCACGGCGTGGCTCATGACGAACCAAACCTTCGGCCGTCAGCACTTTGAGCGCTTCACGCAGTGGGGTGCGTGAAATCGACCATTGGGTACACAAGGCCGCTTCATCGATGAAATTGCCAGGCGTCAACTGCCCATCAAAGATGGCAGCACGCAGCCGTGAGGCGACGTCATCGTGCAATGAGTTGACAAGTGGACGCATGGTGTGGGTTGGCTCGTAATTTCCTGTAATTACGCGTAATTATGAAAGCCAAACACCCATGCTTGCGAGGTAAAACGCTAGGACTTTCCCTTAAAACCTGTGAAAAATCAGCTGTTTGTGCGGTGACGAACGGCTCGCCACCAAATGATCAAACCCAGCACCACCATGGGCACGCACAACCATTGGCCCATGCTCAGCCCCAAGGCCAACAGGCCTAAGTGTGCGTCGGGCTCGCGGAAATACTCGGCCATGAACCGAAGGCTGCCATACCCGATCAAAAAGACGCCAGACACCGCGCCCACGGCCCGAGGCTTGCGGGCGTAGAGCCATATCACCACAAACAGCAACAGCCCTTCGCCCAAGAATTGATAGACCTGCGAGGGATGACGCGGCACCAAGCTGCCACTTTGTGGAAACACCATCGCCCAAGGCAAGGCTGGGTCAGCCGCCCTGCCCCATAACTCACCATTGATAAAGTTACCCACGCGGCCTGCTGCCAACCCCGTCGGTACGCAGGGTGCAATGAAGTCAGTCACCAAAAACCAAGCCCTTTGGCGCTGCCACGCAAACACAGCCATGGCAGAAATCACCCCCAGCATGCCGCCATGAAAACTCATGCCGCCTTGCCAAACCGCGAACACCTCGAGTGGATGAGCGGCGTAGTAACTCGGTTTGTAAAACAGGCAATACCCCAAACGCCCGCCCAACACCACGCCGACCACGCCGTAAAACAACAAATCTTCAATGTCTTGTTTGGACCACAACCCTTGCGCGACCAACTGCGCATATGGCGCTTGTCGCAACCGCAACTGCGCCAGCCCCATGAACAAGGCGAACGCGGCAAGGTAGGTCAGACCGTACCAATGGATGGCCAGAGGGCCCAATTGCAGGGCGACAGGATCAATCGTGGGGTGCATCAACATAGCTGGGCATTGTGCCTTCACAAAGGGGACTCAGCAAAGCGAACTGCCGCAGTTAAACTTGAGGCTTAACCAAATTTCAGAGTCAACATGGACATTAAAACCATCAAGATCAACCGTCGCTCGGCCAACATCACCGAGGGCAAGTCACGCGCACCTAACCGCTCTATGTATTACGGCATGGGCTACGAGGAAAGCGATTTCGCCAAACCCATGATCGGCGTGGCCAATGGCCACAGCACCATCACCCCTTGCAACAGCGGTTTGCAAAAATTGTCTGATGCAGCGGTGGCCGCGATTGAGGCCGCTGGTGGCAACGCGCAAATCTTTGGCACGCCCACGATTTCCGACGGCATGGCCATGGGCACCGAAGGTATGAAGTACTCGCTGGTCAGCCGCGAAGTGATTTCGGACTGTATTGAAACCTGCGTACAAGGTCAGTGGATGGACGGCGTGCTGGTGGTCGGCGGCTGCGACAAGAACATGCCCGGCGGCATGATGGGCATGCTGCGCGCCAACGTGCCTGCGATCTATGTGTATGGCGGCACCATCTTGCCCGGCCACTACAAAGGCCAAGACCTGAACATCGTCAGCGTGTTTGAAGCTGTGGGCCAAAACGCCGCGGGCAACATGAGCGACGAAGACCTCAAGCAAATCGAACAACGTGCCATTCCAGGCACAGGCTCATGCGGTGGCATGTACACGGCCAACACCATGTCTTCGGCCTTCGAAGCCTTGGGCCTGTCACTGCCCTACTCGTCCACCATGGCGAACCCACACGACGAAAAGCTCAACTCGGCCCAAGAGTCCGCCAAGGTGCTGATCGAAGCGGTCAAAAAAGACCTGAAGCCACGCGACATCGTGACCAAAGCCTCGTTGGAAAACGCTGTGGCCGTCATCATGGCCACCGGCGGATCAACCAACGCCGTGCTGCACTTTTTGGCCATCGCCCACGCCGCCGGTGTGGAATGGACGATTGATGACTTTGAGCGCGTGCGCCGCAAAGTGCCCGTGATTTGTGACTTGAAGCCCAGCGGCAAATATTTGGCCGTTGACTTGCACCGCGCTGGCGGCATTCCCCAAGTGATGAAGACCTTGTTAACCGCGGGCTTGCTCGACGGCAGCTGCATGACCATCACTGGCAAAACCGTGGCCGAGAACTTGAAAGACATCCCTGACGTCCCCCGCGCCGATCAAGATGTCATCCGCCCGATCAGCAACCCCATGTACGCAGAAGGCCACTTGGCCATTCTCAAAGGCAATTTGTCACCCGAAGGTGCCGTCGCCAAAATCACGGGCTTGAAAAACCCTGTCATCACCGGCCCAGCGCGTGTATTTGATGACGAGCAATCCGCCCTGCAGGCCATTTTGGACGGCAAAATTGTGGCGGGCGACGTGATGGTCTTGCGCTATCTCGGTCCCAAAGGCGGCCCCGGTATGCCTGAAATGTTGGCGCCCACAGGCGCTTTGATTGGCGCGGGCTTGGGCGAGAGTGTGGGCCTGATCACCGACGGTCGCTTCTCGGGCGGTACTTGGGGCATGGTGGTGGGTCACGTGGCGCCTGAAGCGGCAGCGGGTGGCAACATTGCATTCGTCAACGAAGGTGACTCGATCACCATCGATGCGCGTCAATTGCTGTTGCAACTCAACGTCGACGAGGCCACGCTGGCCAAACGCAAAGAAGGCTGGAAAGCCCCTGCGCCACGTTACGTGCGCGGTGTGCAGGCCAAATTTGCCTTCAATGCATCGAGCGCCAGCAAGGGCGCTGTGCTGGACGACTATTGAACATCGAGGAGATCCTTATGAAACGCACTTTGTTGGCTTTGATTTCTGCCACCACGCTGTTGAGCCCCGCGTTTGCGGACCAAGCGCTGGCAACGTCAAAGAACTGCATGGCCTGCCATGCACTCGACAAAAAACTGGTCGGCCCGTCCTACAAGGATGTAGCAGCCAAATACGCGGCCGACAAAACGGCCGTTGACAAACTGGCCACCAAAATTCAAAAAGGTGGTGCTGGCGTGTGGGGCCCTATCCCCATGCCTGCCAACACGCAAGTCAACGATGCAGAAGCCCACAAATTGGCCGCTTGGATCTTGACGATCAAGTGATCGCCCCAACGATCGACACCAACCCGCTGCTCACCCAGCGGGTTTTTTTATAGGTGACAGTTGCAAGCCTTGCGACAGGGGTATTGAGTAAACTCTGTTGCTGTTTTATCTCTGTCACCAAGCCCTTTCCAGGACCCTGAACATGACCACCATCCGCCAAAACGATTTGATCGAATCGGTCGCTGCAGCACTGCAATACATCAGCTACTACCACCCTGCCGATTTCATCAGCCACTTGGCCAGCGCCTACCAGCGCGAGCAAAGCCCCGCAGCCAAAGACGCCATCGCACAAATCTTGACCAACAGCAAGATGAGCGCGATGGGCCACCGCCCCATTTGCCAAGACACCGGCATCGTCAACGTATTCGTGAAAGTGGGCATGGACGTGCGCTGGGAAGGCTTCACAGGCAGCTTGGAGGACGCCATCAACGAAGGTGTGCGCCGTGGCTACAACCACCCCGACAACATGCTGCGCGCCTCGGTGGTGGACGACCCTCAGTTCGCCCGCAAAAACACCAAAGACAACACGCCTGCCGTGATCTTCACGCAGATCGTGGCTGGCGACAAAGTGGATGTGACCGTGGCAGCCAAAGGCGGCGGCAGCGAAAACAAGTCCAAGATGTACATGCTCAACCCCAGCGACAACATCGTCGATTGGGTCTTGAAAACCGTGCCCACCATGGGCGCGGGCTGGTGCCCTCCCGGCATGTTGGGCATTGGCATTGGCGGCACCGCTGAAAAAGCGGTACTCATGGCCAAAGAGAGCTTGATGGACGACCTCGACATGTACCAGTTGTTGGAGAAATCCAGCAAGGGCGAGAAGCTCAGCCAAGTCGAAGAATTGCGTTTGGAGCTTTACCACAAGGTCAACGCCCTCGGGATCGGCGCACAAGGCTTGGGTGGCTTGACCACGGTGCTCGACGTGAAGATCAAGATGTACCCCACACACGCGGCCAGCAAACCCATCGCGATGATTCCAAACTGTGCGGCCACGCGCCACGCCCACTTCGTGATGGACGGTTCAGGCCCTGTGTTCTTGGAAGCCCCCTCACTAGACCTGTGGCCCGATGTGAACTGGACGCCTGATACCCAAAAGAGCAAGCGCGTGGACCTCAACACCCTCACCAAAGAAGAAGTGGCGAGCTGGAAGCCCGGCCAAACCCTGTTGCTCAACGGCAAGATGCTCACAGGCCGCGACGCAGCGCACAAGCGCATTCAAGACATGTTGGCCAAAGGCGAGACCTTGCCTGTGGACTTCACCAACCGCGTGATTTACTATGTCGGCCCAGTCGACCCCGTGGGCGACGAAGTGGTGGGCCCAGCCGGCCCAACCACCGCCACCCGCATGGACAAGTTCACAGAGATGATGCTGTCGCAAACCGGCTTGATCTCGATGGTGGGCAAGGC
>Ga0213920_1001377_pt1 | contig 13560 bp, 12 predicted proteins | sample McNCre1117MG_FD_161054 | JGI IMG/M metagenome (GOLD analysis project Ga0213920, IMG submission 161054) | Freshwater microbial communities from McNutts Creek, Athens, Georgia, United States - 11-17 MG | ecosystem: Environmental > Aquatic > Freshwater > Creek | place: USA: Georgia | collected...
CCAGCGACATAGCTGCTGGGGCTGGTGTAAGTACCCAATCGGTTTCGCCTGAAACGACTGAAGCAACGCCTTGACTACCACCACGGTAGGGGACATGCAACGACTCAAATCCCCCAGAAACCTGCATGGCAGCCCCCGCCAAGTGGCTGACCGAACCAATGCCTGCTGATGCCATTTTGGTGTCGCCATTTTTGTTGCGTACGTAAGCCAGAAATTGCGTCACCGAATTAACAGGCAAGCTAGGGTGGCAGACCAGCACGTTCGGTAAAAGTGCCACGAGCGCAATTAAATCAAAATCTCGAAGTGGCTGGTACGTCACGGCCTTTTGAAGGAAAGGGGCCACCGAAACAGCGCTACTCGATCCGATCAAGACGGAATAACCATCGGCTAAAGCGGAACGTGTGGCTTCTACCCCAATCGCACCCGCCGCCCCCGCGCGGTTGTCGATGACGAGTGGCTGGCCGATGAGCTTAGATACTTCATTCATCACCAAACGACCTATGGTGTCAACCGAGCTGCCAGGTGAGTTTGGAATGATTGTCTTGATTGGTCGATCGGGGTAGTTTCTTTGCGCTACGAGGGCCGAGCTAAACGAGCTGCCCAAGCTGCATATCAACAAATCTCGGCGTGAAAATAAGCAAACGTTATTTGGTGTCATTTTATGAACGGGTGTTTGCATCAACCTTTGCAGTACACCAAGTGTGATGAAGTGATCTTATTATGGAAGGCTTAATTTGTCAGATGAAAATCGCCCCAAGATACGGCAAGGGCCTACAGAGCTGTTCAGCTTCTGGACCGGGGAGCGTATCCGTTACTGGAAACTAGCGAATCACATTTGAGTTTATTAGCGAAGATGCCATCAACGTTAACTCAAAGGACTATCACTGATGAAGTCTTTACGCAATCTAGATCACAAACCTACTCACTCTAGAGCCGTGCTTCGGGAGGATGTGTTGCCAGAGACTGGTTGGACCCAAACAGAATTGGCTTCTCGCTTGATGGTTAGCAGGCAAATAGTCTCTGATTTGTTGCACGAAAAAAATCTGTCACTGCCGAAGTGGCAATTCGCATCGCAAGGGCAGTTTCAGTACACCTTCTAATTCTTGAGTTAAGTTAGTGAAGATATTGTTTTTAGGGGGCCTTATGAGTGAACATCCCTCGAAAATCGTTCATCGATGGTCGTAAGAATGGGTTCGTTTTGATGGTTTTAATATGGTCTTATTCCTTGAAGACGAGCGTCAATCATCATCCTATTTTTAGGTTCACATTTTTCGTGTAAGTGAACTCCAATAGCTCTGTGAAGCATTCCTCGCGGCCGATACCCGACTGTTTGACGCCTCCAAAGGGCGCACCCATGAAATGCTGACTCGCATTGTTTAGCCAAACATAGCCTGTATGAATGCGGCGTGCAGCAAGGTGTGCGGTATTTAAGTTTTGTGTCCAGATGGATCCGGTCAGGCCAAAATCTACGCCGTTAACTTGTGCCCATAAGGCATCTTCGTCAGACCATTTGAATACAGACATGATTGGGCCAAAAACTTCTTCCTGTGCTAATCGCATATTTGGTGTCATGTCGGCAAAGACGGTTGCTTCGTAGAAGAAGCCATCTTTCAGTTCGGCATCGTCGGGTTGCTTACCGCCACAAACCAAGCGACCGCCGTCTTCAATACCTTTAGCTACGTAGCTCTTTACTTTGTCAAGTTGTGCGCGACTGACCAGCGAACCCATTGTCGTTTTAGGGTCAGTCGGTATGCCTGGCTTGTGACGCTGGGGCAGGAGTGCTACCACCTTGTTGAGCACTTCGTCATGGATGGACTCATGCAGGAACACTCGGCTGGTGGAGCCGCAACTTTGTCCTGACCAGGTAAAGTTCATGCCGGCAATGATTCCGTTGACTAGTTTGTCGATATTAGCGTCCGGATAAGCGATCAATGCGTTTTTGCCGCCAAGCTCAAGAAGTACTGGTTTGAGATTGTCTGATGCGGTCTTCATCACTGCTTTTCCGGTGGGTACGCCGCCAATTAATGTGACCTTGCGTACGAGTGGGTGTTGTGTCATGGCTTGACCGCATTCACGTCCACCACATAAAAAATTGGCAACGCCGGGTGGGAAGATGTCGCCTACCAGTTCCGCTAACCGCAGAATCGACAAAGGGGCTTGGTCTGGAGACTTCAGCACTACGGTGTTACCCGCAGCAAGCGGTGCGGCGAGTTTGGCGGCCGCAAACATCAGAGGATGGTTGTATGCAACGATACGGGCTATTACACCCAATGGCTCCTGTATGGTGTAGTTGAAGTTTCCATCACCCATTGGTATGGTTTCGCCCTTAATCTCCGTGGCTAATCCTGCAAAGTACTCGAGGCAGTCGGCAGCAAAACCAGCATCCATCGCAAGAGCTGAGACAGGATTACCGTTGTTCAGTGCATCTAAAAGGGCAAGTTGCTGTGCATGCTCACGCAGCACTGTCGCTGCGCGCCTGAGATAGCGGCCACGCTCGACTGGCAATGTTGCCGCCCATGCTGGGAACGCCGCATGTGCAGCCTGAACTGCAGCATCTACATCGTCAGCATCAGCGACTGGTACTGTCGTGATGACTTCGTTGTAGCAGGGGTTGAAAGTCTCCTCCGATCCACCGGCTTTTGGCTGGTGCCAAGCACCACCGTAGTAAAGGCCACGCTTGACCGGCAGAATGCCTTCGGGGATGTCTTTTGCTCGCATGCGTATCTTTCAGAATGAGATTTCGGGTTGTGTGGACGACTGAAGGAAGTTAGTCGGATCGAGTTAGACCGGCCGTCATTGATGGGCTGTAGCCTGTTTGGACTATGGCGTCGATGACTACAGTGGCACCCCCTTTGACTAAAGCGATGGCCTCTATGAGCGTGCGTTCAAATTCAGCTGAATCCTCGATTGGCCCAAAGGCAGTCAGTCCCTGAGCGCGAGCCATCATGGCCAAGTCTGGTTCAGGGTTGGCAATGCGCTGACCAATCCAACGGTTTTCTACTGGTCGACTGCGCTGTCGCGCCATGCGTTCCTGATGCAGTTCATCGTTGAAGAATGAACGGTTATTGCACACGACTAGCAGCATCGGAATCTTCGCGTTTGCAGCAGTCCACAACGCGTTAGATCCCATTAAGAAGTCACCATCGCCAATCACCGCAACGGGTAGGCGATCTGTTCCCTTTAATGCAAGGGCGGAGCCGATCGCCATGCCTGGGCCTGATCCGATGCCACCACCACCGTCATACCCCAGGAAGTCCAGTGGATGCTCAAAGTCCCAGAGGTCACCGCTCCAGCTCAGAGGAAGCCTCATCAGGCACACTTTTTGGTCGCCTACTGCACGGCGCAGCGTGCCAGCCAAGATCGGTACAGTCATTGGACCGGGGCCAATGATGGCTGGAGTAGGAAGCGGTGCTCTTAGCGGCGCTGGCGTGTCGCGCTTCTTTACATGTTGCAGAAGCAATTCAACAGCGGGCTCAGGTTCACTGGCTAAAAATACGTCTACAGGAGGTAGCCCCTGATGGTCCATGCTCCATCCGTTGTGGTTGTAGTGGTCAACCGAGACCTGAATCACCTGACTGCCAACTGGCTCGTTTTCCCAAGCTTGCTTTAATGTGCCTGCTAAGTCCAGCCAGTCTAGACTGAGCACAACATCAGCGCCGCGCAGAACTTCACGCGAGGTGGGATTTAAAAAATGCCCGCTTGGCGCCGCGTGCAAGGGATGTGCTGTCGGAAATGCACATCCAATTTTCATATCAGTCAGTACTTCAGCATTCAACATTTCAGCGAGTTCAATGCGTTGTTTCCATGCGGATGTGTCACGGTTGACACGGCCTGCCAAAATTACTGGGCGGCGAGCATTAGAGAGCAACTGGGCTGAGCGACGAACTTGCGCATCGGCTGGCTGAGCAGGAGGTGGTGCCAGATAGCGCAATGGGTTGGGCATTGGGGGCGCTTCGCTAAGTTTGGATTCCTGTAAAGCTGCATCAAAGCAGACATACACAGGCCCTTGCGGAGCCGTCGTGGCGATCTGATTTGCACGGAGTAATGCTTCCTGTGCCGCGCCAATGGATGCTGGCTGACAGTCCCATTTAATGAAGTGTCGAACTAACGCAGCTTGGTCCTGGGCTGTGTGAATCCAGTCAATCCAAGGGCGTCGCTTGGCAGCATCAACTGGGCCGGTAGCCCCCAGAACGATGACTGGTACACGGTCAACCCATGCGTCGAAAATTGCCATTGACCCGTGCATCAAGCCAACGTTGCTATGCAATATTGCAGCCAAGGGTTTTCCTGCCACTTTGGTGTATCCATGGGCAATTGCAACCGCATGTTCCTCATGCAAGACAAGAATCATCTGCGGTTTCTCGTTGCCAAGGTGGTTCACGATGCTATCGTGTAAACCACGAAAACTTGCCCCCGGGTTTAATAATACGTAAGGTATGTCGAGTGCACGTAGCATGTCGGCAATTGAATCACTGCACCAAACTGTCGTATCTGGTTTTGATGGGATAGGTATGTCTCGGTGCACTGAGGCAGTGGAATGTTTGGTCATAAAAGTTCGAGTCAAATGGAAAAATGGGGTACAAGGTTAGTGGTTTATTCTGGCTTGATGTCTGCAGCTTTGATGACAGCTGCCCAACGTTTTTGGTCATTTGCGATCAGTTTTGTGAAATCAACTGCACTGCTGAATTCTGCGTCAATGCCCTGATCTGCAAGCTTCTCTTTTACATCGGGAAGCATAAGGATGCGTCGAAGTTCTGAGTTGAGTTTGGCGACTATGGCTGGTGGCGTTTTGGCGGGCGTGACCATTCCAATCCAGATGTCACTTTCGTATCCAGGTACGGACTCTGCGATTGTTGGTACGCCACCAAGCAGAGCCAGCCGATTGAGACCAGTTGTTCCGAGTGCACGTAGTTTTCCACTACGGATATGGGGAAGAGCCGAGTTAATAGGGCAAAACATGATATCCACGGTGCCACCCAGTACATCAATGAGCGCTGGGGCCGAACCCTTGTAGGGAATTTGCGTCACGCGAGTGCCGGTCATCGATTTAAAGACTTCAGCGGCCATGTGTTGTGGGCTTCCAGAGCCCGCCGAAGCATAGGTCAACTTGTCTGGCGCAGCCTTAGCCTGCGCGATCAGTTCTGTCACCGTTTTGGCAGTGACCTTAGGCGACACCACCAAAACCATTGGAACCCGTCCTAGCATGGAGATGCCCTCAAGATCTTTCACCACGTCGTAAGGTAACTTGGGATAAAGAACAGGGTTGACGGCCACTGTTTGATTTGGGGCAATACCAATGGTGTAGCCGTCAGGCGCTGACTTAGCCATGAGTTCGGTGGCGATATTGCCTGCTGCTCCTGGCTTGTTTTCAACGATCACAGGTTGACCGAAGCTTTCCGACATTTTTTGTCCTAATAAGCGTGCAAGCACGTCATTGGACCCTCCAGGTGGAAGCGGAACAATGATTCTGATGGCCTTGGATGGGTAATCTTGCGCGTGGGCTGTTTGAGCAACGAGAGCAAAAAAAGTGCAAGCAGCTATGGTTCGCAGGTAGCTGGTGATGTTCATGCGAGTCTCCTAATTTTTGGATACCGCACAAATGCTATAGACAAGCTGACATTGATTCAATCTTGAACATTCAATCAATGTGAGAATTCTTTTTTGCAGCGCTCTGGGCGTGGGCTCCACCAGTTTCATTCAGCGCGCCTTGTCTGCGAAGTAATGAGGTGTGAGCAATACCTCAGTTGTCTTGTGATGGACTCACGAATTGGGCTCGCGGCCTCAGTAATGTGCCACTCGCACTCTGCTCGAGTGCATGTGCTACCCATCCTGACGTGCGGCCCAGCGCAAACAGTGCCGCGGCTGCTTGCCGGGGTAAGCCCAATGCTCGGCAGACTACAACGACAGCTAGCTCTTGACGGGGTAGCAAAGCGGAGCTTGCTTTTATGTCATCGATGAAATCGAAAATACTTCGGAGTTCTCGGCTACCGCTGCAAAGGGGGCGTGCAATGTCTAGAAGTAAAGCTGCACGCGGGTCACCCTTTGGGTAGAGGGGGTGATCAAAGCCGGGGACCCGTTGGCCTGCGGCGTGCAACTTGTTCGCACGTTTTTCTAATACTGACCCGCTTTGCGGGTGACCGAGAAAATCTTCGACACGACCATACATTCGACCGACATCGATTCCCGCGGTCGCGCATAACGCAGCCGCTATACAGTTGTGAACTGTGCCGCCACTGGAGGCAACCACGCGTGCGCTTAGTGTGCCTGGTGACAACTCATGATCGGCTAGCAAGATAAGGACGGACCGAAGTACTTCGCGATTTTCTAAACTGTCATTAAGGGCTAGCGATTGGATCAACCCATCAACTAGGCCTTGTCCCTTCTGCATAGGCTGAAATGTTTTGCGAGATCCGATAAAGCCGCAACAACTTACCAATGTTTGCAAGATCTCACGCGCAGATGCTAGCGTATTTAACGGTTCTAAATATATAGCGGCCTGACTGCGTCTGATACCCAGCATCAGTACGACCATTGAAAATACCTCTAACAGATTGTTACCGCTATCAATACCGGCGAGCGTCTGCATGAGTTCCGTCAGCTCAAGTTCGGAATTTGGCACAGCCCAAGGTTGCGTATCCTTAGCTTCATTTGGTAACTTGCCTGTCCAAAGCAATTCTGCCACCCGCTCAAACGCAACACCTGTATGCACTAGGTCTACTGCTAGATAGTTGCGGTAGTGTGGACCCTTATCCGTGATTTCGGTGATAGATGTTGCAAAGATGGGTTCGCCCCAGTTCATGGCTGAGGCGGCGACAGGCCCATGGCCTGATCGCGCTAGTGATCTGTTGTTGACGCGGGCGAGATCCTCTCGTAAATAGAGCTTTTCCTTTAACCCCTTTTGCGCAACGCTGCGTATCCAGCCGCGGCTGACATAAGCGTAGAGTGTTTGTGGCCGTACTTTAAGCAGGGTCATTGCTTCGGCTGCAGTAGCGTAATCAGATAGCATTTTTATGCGAGATGGTGCGCACTCTAGGTCGTAAGATCATGAGGGAAAACTATTGCACAAGATCAAATGAATTTAACATTACTTCCGCTTTGCGGCGTAGGTCAGGCGATATCGTCATCTTCCCGAAGCTAGACCGAGGCTTCCGCAACAGCCGTGAGGCTCAGAACGTCACACACGCTGAAGGAAAAAGGCGTTAGCGTCCATTCCATCGACTTAGGTGGTGATATGGCATTCCCCCAAACCTCTAGACATATTTCATAGCCAAGTTTGACGCTGTCGGTCACACTCATAAAGGCTGAGTTGATCTAGATGCTTGTGGCGAAGCTGGGTAATGTTCGCCCAAATCATTCCAAACTTCTTGTCGGGCAAGTTGACCAGCGACAACTTCAAAGCGATCGATGAAACGGATGTTGTCAAACGCTGTGCCGTTGGGCCAGACACCGTTCAAGTTTCCAGCGCAATAGACCACAGTGCGGTCGCCTTGCCATGATTCGTCAAAGTGCGTAAAGGTTTTTTCGATGCGTTGGTAACGGGTTGTTGCCCAAGCCACGAGCTCTTCGAGGCGATGGAAGGTTTGTCCACCTGGAAACACCATTTGAAAGTTGGCATGTAAGTGGGTTTGGGCTTGTGCTAAGTCGAGCGCTTGCATCGCGACTAGAAAGCTTTTCACCACTTCGGTGGCGCTACTAAGTGCGACATTACCTTGGTCAAAAAAACGACCATCGCGTCGGTAGGCAACGACCTCCTGAATGAAAGTCGTTGTACCTGCCTCTGGGGCTGGTATGACCGATCGCACCGCTTTAGATACATGGTCGACCAAGCGCTGCTGAGCTTCTTGCTCATAGCCTCTGAGTAGGGTGATTTGTGTAACGGGCACGGGCGTAGATCTTTCTTATCGTTCGTGTACAAGCGGGAGCGGCGAGGTGAAGCGCACACTCTCAAATTGGCTGGATACTAAATTATCCAAAAATATAGAAGCCACAAAAAAGGTGACGCAGGGGACCTTATGCCAACGTTTGAGGGTAACAGTTAGTACAAATACGAAAATTAGGTGGCTATTCTGCACGGTTGGGATGCTCTGAGTCGATAAGCTGCCCAGAAACACTTCGTGGACTTGTTTAGGCTGTCGATAAGTGCTTGATGGTTAGCAGACAAACAGTTTCTGATTTGTTGCACGAAAAAAATCTTTCACAGCCGAAATGGCAATTCGCATCGCAAGGGCAGTAGGTTGCACGTCTGAAAGTTGGCTTCGTATGCAAGAAGCGCTCCATCTTTGGGCTGCTGAAATGAAGTTCTACCGACTTTGCCCATATTCATCTACCATTGATTTTTGGCGACTTTCTAAATCTAGAAGTTCAATGCTTTAGCCCGTTTTAGCTCAATCAATCTAAGTTGTGTCAATTTTAATGAATATCAATGCTGATTTTGGCCAGAGAGTGGTGATCAATCATCATGACCTTCCATGGATACCAAGCCCTGAATCAGGGGTTGAGAGACGAATGCTTGAGCGACAAGGAGATGAGGTGGCTAAGGCAACTTCTATCGTTCGATACAAGCCAAGCTCTAAGTTCCAAATGCATCAGCATGATCTTGGGGAGGAGATATTAGTTTTGGATGGGACATTTAGTGATGAGACTGGTAACTATCCTGCCGGCACATACATCATGAATCCCCCTGGGTCCTCACATGCCCCATTCAGTGAGTCGGGCTGCACGTTGTTCGTGAAATTGCGACATCTTGGCCCGGACAATGTGGTGCGCGAAATCATTGATACGACAACAGCCCATTGGTACCAAGGTATGGTGCATGGACTGAACGTCATGCCGCTTATGCAGCAGGGCAGTGGGTCGACGTTAGTGAGATGGGCACCGCTAACTTATTTCAATCCTCACAGACACTATGGTGGTGAAGAAATTTTTGTCGTTGAAGGTGTGTTTGAGGATGAACACGGACGCTATTCAACTAAACATAAAGCTCGAATGCGACAGCTTGAACCTTCAGAAAAAGCTTGTAGCCGCAGGTGGTATCTATGCCATCGTAGGTATGAGCGCTGTTCGCACGGCTGTTGCTAAGCGTGAGCTACAAGCCTCTCGAATTGTCCAGCCGAGCCTAGATCGAAACATCGTACTGAGACTTTCATCACACTCCGCGCCGACACAAGCATGCGAGGCCGTTCATGCCATTGTCCGAAGTCATGTGAAAGCAGTCTTTGCTGCACTCTCTTAGTGGATGGCCGCCTAGGCATATCTCCAGAAGCATGGGGTTATTGCTTTTAGAGGCAATAACTTACGAGTGAACTCAGCATACGATCACAAAGTGTCTTAAATCGTGAGACCTGTTTCTGCACATCCATAACGGAGACCCCACATGAATTTTTTCACTGACCGATTGCAGTGTTTCAGCGAGCGCTTAACCGAAGTCCCTTTGAATCGTCGCAATTTACTCGGCGCTGCATCCGTAGGTATGGCGTCAGCAATTTTGCCCAGCACTGTTTGCGCGCAATCCACTTACCCGACCAAACCTATCACGCTGATTGTTCCTAACCCTCCAGGTGGGAATACGGACATACTCGCCCGGATTTTTTCTGTGCAACTGGGCAGGGCACTCGGCCAGCCCGTTATCGTAGAAAACCGCGCAGGCGCAGGTGGCGTGATCGGAATGACGGCGGCGGCCAGAGCTCCTGCCGATGGTTACACCATTGGTATCGGCAATCTGAGCGACCTTGTCGTCAGCCGATACGCGCAGTCTAATGTTTCCTACGATCCCGCAAAGGACTTTGTTGCGGTGTCGACCTTGGCTAAAGTCTCGATCGTTGTGACCGCTTTACCTTCTTTTCCCGCGAATACATTCCATGACTTTTTGGCATCCGCAAAGGCTAATCCTGGCAAGTACAAATGTGGCACGGCAGGTAATGGCACCATGGGTCATCTCTGTCTTGAAGCGTTACAGGCAGCAACGGGCGTGGATATAGTTCATGTGCCTTATCGTGGGGGCGCACCAGCGCTAAATGACTTGCTAGGTGGTCATATCGACTTGCTGATCGATGGTGGTGCACTCTCTCAGGTTAGGGCCAATAAGCTCAAAGCATTGGCCGTGACCGCTGATCGGATTCCGGTACTGCCGAACGTGCCAACAATTGCTGAATCTGGTGTGCCAGGTTTTTCGTTTGGCAACTTCTGGGGCTTGCTAATGCCGATCGGTTCACCTGCAGCTGCTGTGACTCGAATTAATTTAGAAATCAAGAGGCTGCTTGACCAATCTGAAATTCGCCAGCAACTGGAAAGCGCAGGATTCGCTCCACTTGCATCCACACCGGTAGAGTATGGCCAAGCGCTGCAGAAGTCGTATGACCAAATAGGTCAACTCGTTAAAAAGGCAAAGATCACGTTTGATTGATTCTGGATGCCAAGCCGAGCACATTTAATCCAATACCTATGGCAAAAAAAACAAACGTACTTCTGATCCTTGCCGATGACATGGGGTTCTCCGACATCGGTTGTTACGGCAGCGAAATTGAAACCCCTAATATCGACCGACTGGCTGCCTCTGGTGTGCGTTTCTCCCAGTTCTACAACACGGCTCGTTGCAGCCCCTCAAGAGCTTCGCTGTTGACCGGGCTGCATCCGCACCAAACAGGGATCGGCATTCTCACGAAAGACGACCGCCCGCATGGCTACCCCGGCTCTCTCAATGACCGCTGCGTAACCGTTGCAGAGATCCTATCCGCCGCAGGGTATGCGACATCCCTTGTCGGCAAGTGGCATCTAGCCTCGAATATCCGACATGCAAACGATGCATGGCCCACACGACGCGGGTTTGATCACTTTTACGGAACGCTTGCGGGGTCATGCTCATACTTCCAACCAGCCTCCCTTACCCGCGGCGAAGAGAACATCGAAGCCGAAGCCACTGGTCAGTCTAACTACTACTACACGGACGCCATTTCGAAGGAAGCCTGTACCTTTGTGCGTGAAAAGTCGCAGCTCAACCAGCCATTTTTTATGTACGTTGCATACACTGCGCCGCATTGGCCGTTACAAGCCAGCGAAGAGACCATCGCTAAATACCATGGACGTTACGACGAGGGCTGGGATGTACTGCGTGAACGGCGAATGCAGCGACTGCGTGAATCCGGGCTGCTCGCCGACGCAGTTCAGGAGAGCGAGCGAGATCCTGAAGAACCAGCGTGGGAGCATGCAGAGCACAAAGCATGGGAAGCTCGCCGTATGGAAGTTTATGCTGCCCAATTGCACCTGATGGATAAGGGTATCGGCAACATCCTCGATACATTGGAGGAGACTGGACAACTTGAAAACACCCTTGTATTTTTCATGTCGGATAACGGGGCTTGTGCTGAAGTCCTTCCGCTCGATGGCAGCGCAGAAGCCTTCAAGAAACGAAGGCCTGATCTAGATCGCCTTAAACCACGAAACGGTAGCGATCTGCAAGTCGGGAACGAACCCTCCATCATCCCGGGTCCTGAAGATACTTATGCGAGCTATGGCCGTGCCTGGGCGAATCTATCTAATACGCCTTTTCGACTCTATAAGCGCTGGACGCATGAGGGCGGTATTTCTACGCCATTGATCGTCCACTGGCCCGCAGGTGAGCTCAACAACGGGGCAATTGTCCGGGCACCCTTCCAGCTTACCGACGTGTTGCCGACGATCCTTGAAGCGACAAATGTTCCGTTTCCAGAAAACGACTCCGATCGAAACATCCCAAAATGCGAAGGATCTAGCTTCTTATCTGTTCTGCGTGGCAGCAAAGCGACCGAACATACCTTGTATTGGGAGCACACTGGCAACGCCGCTATAAGGCGTGGTCGCTGGAAGCTAGTACGCGAGCACCCCAGCCCCTGGGAGCTTTACGATATGGATACCGATCGGGTAGAAAAGAAAAATCTAGCAGGATTCAACCCAGACATCGTTCGTGATCTGGTCACGCAATGGGAGGCCTGGGCTAATCGTGTAGGAGTAATGCCGTGGGATAACGTGCTGGCGGGTTATCGCGCTGAGGGTAAGAATGAAGCAGAGGCTTCTGGTTGATGGGTAAGTAACGCGAGATCAAGCCTATTGAGCTAAATTACATCGCAGGGCGCGAACGATCATGACATACGTGAATGGAGGCGTCTTGTCGCCTTGAATATTCATTAGTTCGCCCATCCGCACAATAGCTAGTTCCCAGTCTTGATTCATCATCGCCAATAAACTGGTAATTGCCGAAATGTCTTCGCTATGTTGATAGATCGCTAGTTCGCGTCGTTGTGAGACATTCGCAAATCTAATATGAACTATGCGCTACATCGATTGCGCGCATGGTGACATCTTTCTATATTGCGCCTAACGAAGGTGTCCGCCGGGCACTTCAGCGAGGAGATTGTGTGAGCCGAAAAGTTAAACCACTTCAGTCAGAGATGGGTTGGAGTAATGCCACCAGCATAACGGTCAAAGGCATGAGCCTGACAGGGGACATCCTAGGTAAACTCAATTTGGGCGATTTTGCATTTCTAGAAATTCAAAGCCGCTTACCCACACCTGGTGAATCAGTTGTCTTCAACGCCTTGCTTTCCACCTTGGTTGAGCACGGCATGACGCCCATGGTGATCGCCTCGCGTCTGACCTATTTGGGGGCCCCCGAGTCGCTGCAGGGTGCCGTGGCCGCAGGTATCTTGGGTATGGGCACTACCTTTGCGGGCACTGCCGAAGGGTCTGCACGCATGTTGCAAGAGGCCCTGTCTGGCGAGGCAGCTAATACGCCGATGGATGCACTGCCTGCCATGGCCGAGGCCATCGTGCAGCGCCATATCGCCACGCGCACAACTATTCCTGGAATTGGTCACAACCTGCACAAGCCTATCGATCCTCGAACACCGTGCCTGTTCGACTTGGCTACCCAACACGGTCTGAGTGGCAAGCATGTTGAATTGATGAAACATGTAGCCTTGTCGGCTGAACGTGCCTTGAACAAGCCCGGTCAATTACCCATAAATGCCACTGGTGCAATTGGCGCCTTGTCGTCGGAATTGGGAATTCCTTGGAGGTTGTGTCGTGGATTGGCTGTCATTGGGCGGACTATTGGCATCGTGGGCCATTTGGCGGAAGAGTTGCGTAACCCACTTGCACGTGAAATTTGGGAGCGAATCGAAGAAGAGGCCTCAGCCCACGCTCAAACTTTGGCTTGACCAGCTGGTCTATTTGATATCCAACAACTTAAGCACTTGCCCGGAGAGATGCGCAGATGAAAGATTACGGACTGACCGAAGAGCAACGTCTCATACGCAACAGTGTGCGCGACTTGGCTCGCGACAAATTTGGCCCCCATGCGGCAACAGCCGATAAGCAATACCAAGCGCCAGTGCATAACCTCAAGCCGTTGGCAGAAATGGGCTACACCGGATTGTTCATGCCTGAGCAATACGGTGGCGCTGGGCTGGGCGTGATGGAGAACGTGTTGGTCGTCGAGCAAATTGCGCGCTATTGCGCCAACACGGCTATTTTGTATTCGTGTACCGATGGGGCTACGCCTCGCGCCATTTTGGCATTGGGTAGTGA
>Ga0213920_1001378_pt1 | contig 13556 bp, 16 predicted proteins | sample McNCre1117MG_FD_161054 | JGI IMG/M metagenome (GOLD analysis project Ga0213920, IMG submission 161054) | Freshwater microbial communities from McNutts Creek, Athens, Georgia, United States - 11-17 MG | ecosystem: Environmental > Aquatic > Freshwater > Creek | place: USA: Georgia | collected...
TCGTCGCGGTGGGCGTGATTGGCATGGTGCCGCGCTGGTGGAAACACCGCCGCTTGGCCCAATTGGTCAATTCCACTGCAACACCTAAAACCACACCGTCAGCCACCTCTTCTGCGGACCCCACACATGGAATTTGACCTCAGCTGGATTTTGCTGGGCTTGCCCCTCGCCTTTATCTTGGGCTGGGTGGCATCGCGCATGGACTTGCGCCAGCTGCGACTTGAAAACCGCCAAACGCCTAAAGCCTATTTCAACGGCTTGAACCACTTGCTCAATGAGCAGCAAGACCAAGCCATCGACGCCTTCATCGAGGCCGTACAGCACGACCCCGATACCTCTGAACTGCACTTTGCCTTAGGCAATTTATTTCGCCGCCGTGGCGAATACGAGCGCGCTGTGCGTGTACACCAACACCTGTTGTCACGCGGCGACTTGAGCCAAGCTGATCGTGATCGGGCACAACATGCCCTCGCCTTGGACTACCTCAAGGCCGGCTTGCTCGACAGAGCCGAAGATGCGCTCACCAAACTCGAAGGCACGGCACACCAAGCACAAGCGCACCTGGCCTTGCTAAGCATTTATGAACGCTCACGCGATTGGGCCAAAGCCTCCGTCATCGCCAAAAAACTAGGCGACAGCGACCAGGGTAGCTTTCAAGGCCGCTTGGCGCATTACCTGTGCGAAGAAGCTGAGAGTCTCGACGTGACGCAACAGGCAGACCAAGTGGTGGGTTTGTTAAAACAAGCTACAGAAGCCGCGCCACAAAATGCGCGTGCACGCATGGCCTTGGCCAAAACCTACGCACAAACAGGTCGCATCCCCGAAGCCTATGCCACGCTAGAAAACTTAGCCACGCAAGTGCCTGCCTCTTTGCCATTGCTCGCACCGAAGCTCGCAGATTTGGCTCAAACACTGAACTGCAAAACCAAAGCTTTGGCGTTGCTGGAAACCAGCTACGCCAAAACCGCGTCACTCGATGTCCTCAACGCCATCGTCACGTTGCGCAAAGCGCAAGGTGAAACCAACACCGGTGGCTTATTTGCCAAACACTTAGAACGCGAACCGTCGTTGGTCGCTGCCACACAGTGGATTGCCAACGAAAAATTCGAACACGAAGAATTTCACCCGCAAGTCCAACGCGCACTCGAGCGTGCAGCCAAGCCGCTGCAACGCTACCGCTGCGCGGCTTGCGGCTTTGAAGCCAGCCAACACTTTTGGCAATGCCCCGGCTGCCAAGCTTGGGACAGCTACCCCGCACGACGCGTGGAGGAACTATGACCCTAAGCACCTCAGTCACCCAACAGCAACTCAGCCAAGCCCACGTCCTGGTCGTGGGCGATGTCATGCTCGACCGCTATTGGTATGGCGCCGTCGACCGCATCAGCCCCGAAGCGCCCGTGCCTGTGGTACGCATCACCCGCGAAGAAAACCGTCTGGGTGGCTGTGCCAACGTGGCTTACAACGTGGTGAGCGTGGGGGCGCAAGCTTCTTTGCTCTCAGTGGTCGGTGATGACGAAGCCAGTCATTTGCTCGAAGACTTGGTCGCCAAAACCGGCATCGCGCCGCACTTAGGCCGCGACAGCCAACTCAAAACCACGGTCAAGCTGCGTGTCATTGGTCGCCAACAACAGCTGCTGCGCGTGGACTTTGAGAACACCCCACAAAACGAAGTGCTGGCCTCGCAAACCGACCAATTTCTACAACTGCTGCCCGCACACACGGTGGTGCTGTTCTCGGACTACGGCAAAGGCGGCTTGGCCCACGTGTCGCAAATGATCGCTGCAGCCCGCGCCGCCGGCAAAGCCGTGATGATTGACCCCAAGGGCAGCGACTACTCGCGCTACGCGGGTGCCACCTGCATCACTCCTAACCGTGCAGAGTTGGAACAAGTCATTGGCAAATGGGCCAGCGAAGCAGAGCTGGTACAAAAAGCCCACGCCTTGCGCGAGCAACTCAAACTCGATGCCCTGCTGCTCACCCGCAGCGAAGAAGGCATGACGCTGTTTGACGCCGACGGTGAATTGAGTGTGTCCGCCCAAGCACGCGAAGTGTTTGATGTGACAGGTGCCGGCGACACCGTGATTGCCACCTTGGCCACCTTGGTGGCCGCAGGTTTGAGCTTGCGCGAGGCCATGCCTTTGGCCAACAAGGCTGGCGGTGTGGTGGTGGGCAAGTTTGGCACTGCCACCGTAAGTTACGAAGAATTGATGGCCTAAACAGCCAAAGCGCATCAGGAGCAAATTATGAAAATCGTCGTCACAGGCGCAGCTGGTTTTATCGGCAGCAACATCATCAAGGGCTTGAACGCTCGCGGCATCACCAACATCATCGCGGTCGATGACCTGACCGAAGGCGACAAGTTTCGCAACATCGCCGATTTGAAAATTGCCGACTACCTCGACAAAGATGTGTTCTATGAACTCTTTGCAGAAAATGCTTTTGGCAAAGTCGAAGCTGTGTTCCACGAAGGTGCATGCAGTGACACCATGGAAAGCGATGGCAAGTACATGATGGACAACAACTACACGCTGTCGTGTGGTTTGTTCAACGCCTGCCAACAAAGTGGCACACGTTTGCTCTACGCCTCATCCGCTGCCACCTACGGCGGCAGCGACACGTTTGTAGAGTCGCCCGAGTACGAGCTGCCTCTCAACGTGTACGGCTACTCCAAGTTGTTGTTTGACCAGCGCATGCGCTTGGAGTGCAGCAACAACTTCAAGAAGTTCAAGCGCCAAGTGGTGGGCTTTCGCTACTTCAACGTCTACGGCCCGCGCGAGCAACACAAAGGTCGCATGGCCAGCGTGGCGTTTCACCAATTCAACCAATTCAATGCAGAAGGCAAAGTGAAATTGTTTGGTGAATACGGCGGCTATGCCCAAGGCGCGCAAATGCGCGACTTCGTCTTCATCGACGACGTGGTGGCTGTGAACCTGTGGTTCTTGGACAACCCCGACAAGTCTGGCATCTTCAACCTTGGCTCAGGCCGCGCACAACCCTTCAACGATGTGGCTTTGTCCGTGGTCAATGCGATGCGTGCCAAAAAAGGTGAAGCCACTCTTGATTTGGCAGGTGCCGCCAAAGCGGGCTTGATTGAATACGTACCCTTCCCCGACGCACTGCGTGGCAAATACCAGTGCTATACACAAGCCGACCTCGCCAACTTACGAGCCAGTGGCTGCGACCACCAATTTGCCGATGTGCAAAGCGGTGTGACGCAATACATGGCGACTTTGAGCAAGTAAGCCGTCAAAGCATGAATACCTTGCCAGACAAGTTCTGCATTGGCTCGGTGTTCAAAGCATGTCAACGCTGGGTAGGGCTAGGCGGGATAGTCTTGGTACTGGTCAGTACCTCCGCCTTTGCACTCGATATCAACCAAGCCAATGAGGCTGAGTTAGACAGCGTCAAAGGCATGGGTCCCGTGCTCAGTGCGAAGGTGCTCAAAGCCCGCACACAAGGCCCCTTCAAAGACTGGCCCGACCTGATGCAACGCGTCTCAGGCATTCGCCAAAACAAAGCACAACAGTTTTCAGAACAAGGTTTGACCGTCGATGGCCAAGCGCTCAACCTCAAGCCGTAGATGCCGTCTTAAGCCTCGCAGACACCAAAGCCTCTAACGCATCTTCACGCCAGAACGTCGCTGCTGCGAAGAACCCCTCCCACACACAGCCATTGCAACCACGCCCACAGCAAGTGGTGGGCTCGGGTGGTGTAGCTCTTAATGTGAGGCCTTGCTCTATCGCCAAGCGTTGCGCATAGGCAAACATGGCTTGTGCGCTTGGCGCATCCAACAACGGCATTTTGAGCAAGACATCCACAGACATGCAGGCATCTTATCCGCCACCGCGTTGCATGTAGAGGTCAAAACGCCGCATGAAGGTGTAGCGCTGCGCATCGTTCAAGCCATCAAACTGAAAGCTCACGAGCAAGCGTGGTATGTGCATCAGCGCAATTCGTCGTGGTGGGGCTTCTTGCCAGCGGATGTTCAACTGCCCCTGTGAACCATCGGCATTGTGAATCGCCACCCTCGCGGCTTGTCCGTTGCGATGCCAGTGGTGTTGCCCCATGGCGGCAGGCAACCAACCCAGCCACTCGGCCTCGGTACAGCCCATCTCACGGGAAAAAGTAGCTTCGTAAAAAGCTTGCACAGTGCCTCGTCGCCCGTGCGGATTTAACCGCCGGCAATCGGTGGCCAAATGGCCAACACATCGCCGTCAACCAACACCTTGCTAGCCCTGTCTTCTGGCGGAATGTAAGTGCCGTTAACCAACACCAAATGCACCAGCTTTTCAGGCATGCCAAAGGGTTCGATGACTTGTGCAATCGTCACCTCATCGTCCACCTCGAGGTTCATCACATTGCTGCGGCGTGCGCTCGGTGGCAAATAGTCAGTGAGCGTGGCGAAGAGTTTGAAGGTGATGTCCATGAGCCAAGGTTAACGCATCCGCCAAGTCATCAACGACGACGCGTATCGCCTGCGCCCGTCCATGCACCTTGGCCTTGTGCGCTGGCAAGGTAAGCGTCCATGAGTTTGGTGGGGTCTTGTTTGAGCTTGTCTTTCCACTCGCCCAAATGCACTTGGCCTTCGACCAAGCCGCGCATCACACCCACATGCTCTGTCCAGCCCACACTGTTGCAGCCCACCAGCACATCGTCTTTGAACTGCAAACTCAAATGACGACCCGCGGCTGTCAATGACACCTGATCACCACCAGGCACACCTTGCCAATTTCCAAAGCTGGTAGAAATCAAACCCAAGGTGTCGAGCACGTTGATTTGCGTCACACCTTTGAGTTCAGCTGTCTTGCCCACCATGTTCAAAGCCGCCACACGCGCTTGTTCAGCGGCGTTGGGTTGAATGGCACTGACGATGGTGGTGCCGCTGACCTTGTCAAAAGCTTCCGCACAATCACCGGCGGCATAAATGCCGGGCACATTGGTTTGCAAATGCTCGTCTGTCAAAACACCTTGCAAACAGGTGATGCCTGAATCTTTCAAAAAGTCGATGCAAGGTTTCACACCGGTGGCACTGATAACCAAATCTGCAGGAAGTTTTTGTCCTGTCGACAAGCGAACTGTGACAGGTGCATCGCTAGGCTCATCGCCCAAGCCCACAGCATTGGCGAGCTTCGCCAGCAAGCCTGGATTTTCACTCCCATTCGGCACAATGGCTTCCACCTTGGCACCGGTGAAAACTTGAACGCCCTTGGCCTCACACCAATCGCGAATCATGTTGCCCGCCACGGGCCCCATCATGCGTGGCACCATGCGGTCGCCCATTTCGACCACGGACAAAGACACTCCACGCGAAGCCAAGGCTTCCATGATGATGCAGCCAATAAAGCCAGCGCCCATTTGCACCACACGCGCCCCGGGCTTTGCCAACGCCATGATGGCGCGTGCATCCTCCAAGGTCCAGCAGGGGTGAACTTGCGGGCTGTCCATTCCAGGAATGGGTGGACGCACAGGGCGTGAGCCTGTTGCAATCAGCAACTTGTCAAACCGCAAGGCTTGACCGTTGTCGAGTTGAATCGTTTTGGCTTTGCCATCCACAGAAACTGCGCGCGCGTGGACTTGCTCGACCTTTAAATCACCAAAGTGATTGGCTGATTTACGCAAATAAGTACCACGCTCGTCGATGTTGCCAATCAGCAAGTAGGGAATGGCCATGCGCGAGTAAGGCGGCTCGACCTCATCACCCACGAGGGTGATGCGGTCGTTGGGCGCGTGCTTGCGAATGGTTTCGGCGGCAATCACGCCAGCAGGGCCAGCGCCAAGAATGACGTGATGGGTCATGGTGTTTACAGACCGAGGCGTTTTTTGGTTTCAGCAGTTGGGCGGCCTTCGCTGTCCCAGCCACGCGCTTGGTAGTACTTGGGCAACATGGTGGGCAACATGCTCACTTTGCCTTTGGCTGGGCCGGTTTTGGCGGCCTCGGTCAACAAGCGCTTGGGCAAGCTGTCGTCTTTGGCGGTGAAGCCTGCGGCGTTGTTGAACTCGCGCTCCATGTTCCAAATGCGTTCGCCAATTTTTTCCAACTCTTCGGTGGTGTAGTCCTCGTTGCACGCGGCTTGCATTTGCGGCGCCAAGTCGGCTAAGCCCCACGCGAAGGTGGTGAAGATGCACAGGCCCGACGAGTCAAAGGCAGCCGTCGCGTCTTGGAACACCTTGACCAACTCAGGCTTGCCTTCGTGCTCTAGCGGGTCGGTCTTGACAGGAATGCCCAACACTTCAGAAGCGATGGTGTAACCGCGCAAGTGGCAAGCACCGCGGTTGGACGTTGCGTATGCCAAGCCAATGCCCTGAATGGCACGGCCGTCATAGGCAGGGAACTCTTGACCTTTCACGCTCATGCTCAAGTCAGGGTGACCGTACTTGGCGGTCAAACGCTTAGAGCCTTGACCGATTTCAATGCCGAAGCCACGGCCATTGACCGTTTCTTCTGCGAAGAATGCCAAGGCTTGGGCCGAGCCAAACTTGGCATCAATGCCAAGTTGTTCTTGGGTGAGCACACCCATTTCGTACAACTCCATCACCGCACCCACGGTGGCACCGAAGCTGATGGGGTCAATGCCCTCTTCGTTGCACAGCAAGTTTGCGTATTGCAGCGCTTCCAAATCTTTCACGCCGTTGGCTGCGCCCAAAGCCCAAGCGGCTTCGTACTCCAAGCCACCCGATGCACCCCAATATTGAGGTTTGTTTTGCACGGTGAAGTGGGTCTCATCCATCTTGCTGATGCGACCGCACGCAATGGTGCAACCAAAACACGCTTGGTTGGTGACCAAGTGTTTCTTGCCATCGGTTTCACGCGGCGTGGCCATGGCCTCGGCAGAAATGTCTTTGGCACCTTCAAACTGCACATCGCGATGGTTGCGTGTGGGCAAAGCGCCCACCTCATTGATGACGTTCATCAGCACTTGTGTGCCGTAGGCAGGCAAGCCTTGGCCAGTGACCGCGTTGTCGGCCAAGATCTTTTTCTTCTCGGCCGTGACCTTCATGAAGGCTTTGGGGTCACGCACATTGCCCACACCCAAAGTGCCGCGCACGGCCACCGCTTTGAGGTTTTTGCTGCCCATCACGGCACCCACGCCTGAGCGGCCTGCAGCCCGGTGCAAGTCATTCACGATGGCCGCATACAACACATGGTTTTCGCCGGCCTTGCCGATGGACGACACCCGCGTCAGTGGGTCTTGCAGGGTCTTCTTAAGTTCAGCCTCTGTTTGCCACACACTCTTACCCCACAGGCTCGACGCATCACGCAACTCGACCGTGTCGTCATTGATGTACAGGTAAACAGGCTTGGGTGATTTACCCTCGCAAATCACCATGTCCCAGCCTGCCATCTTCAGCTCAGCGCCAAAGTAACCTCCTGAGTTAGAGCAGGCAATCGCACCGGTCAGCGGACCTTTGGTGATGACGGTGTAGCGGCCACCGGTCGAGGCCATGGTGCCTGTCAGAGGACCCGTCGCCCAAATGATTTTGTTCTCTGGCGACAACGGATCGACCTTCGGGTCGATTTCGTTGATAAGGTATTTGGAACCCAAGCCACGCGAGCCCACGTAGTCGCGCGCCCATTGCATGTTGAGGGGTTCGGTTTTGATGTCACCTGTCGTCAGGTTGATGCGGAGGATTTTTCCAGCCCAAGTCATGATGTGTGCTCCTAATTCGGATTTAAGTGGCTGAGGGTTGGTTACCGAGCTTGTCGGCCCACTGTTTCATTTTGTCGAGACCCGTCCAGTTGGCGTCCACGAAAGTGATGGCACCTGTGGGGCAAGCCGATGCGCAGGCGGGGTCACCGCCACACAAATCGCACTTTTGAACTTTGCCTGTCTCTTGCACGTAATTGATGGTGCCAAACGGACATGCGATGGTGCAGACCTTGCAACCCACACAGGTGGTTTCATTCACCACCATGGCGCCCGTGACTTTGTCATGCGTGATCGCCTCGACAGGGCAAGCATGCAAACACCAAGCTTCATCGCATTGGGTGCAGGTGTACGGCACTTTCTTGCCTGTTTCATGGAAGTCAAACACCTTGATGCGTGACTTAGCAGTGGCGAAGGTGCCGTAGTTTTCAAACGAGCAAGCCATCTCGCACTGCAGGCAGCCAGTGCATTTGTCGGGGTTAATGTGCAAGATTTTTTGCATCTGCGTCTCCTAAGGCTATGTAATATGTTGCATAGGATTTTGTGAACAACGCCCAACACCACCGCTCGGGAATAACCCTTAACTTCGTAGGTATGCCCCTCAGAATTTCTCAACTTGAGACAGCTCAGACGCTACCTAGCTCAAATTTGGACAAAATCGCAGCCATGAATACCGTGCCCACATCTGCCACCCGCTTGAGTCGTATTGCACAAGCACGCCAACAAGTGATTGAGCAAGGCACAGGCTTACAAGCCCCGCTGGTGGCGCGTTGGATTGAGCGCTCATGGCAACGCTGCATGGCATGGGGCCACACCCCCTCACAGCAGGTGGCGTTTGAAGCGGTGAGTCGCGCCCAGATTCAACGCCTGCAAGAGATCAACCAACCCATGTTGCATGCCGCCAAGGAAGAACTTGACCGCCTAAGCCGTGCCATCGCAGGCACACGCTACTTTGCGCTGTTGACCGATGCACACGGCATGGTGATTGACACCCGCGGGGAATTTGACAAACACGACCCACGCGCCAGCCGCATTGCGCGTGTGGGCATCAACCTGTCCGAGCAACACGCGGGCACCACCGCCATTGGCGCGGTTTTGGCCGAGCACCAGCCCATTTGGCTGCACCGGGGCGAACACTTTTTCAATGACAACACCGCCTACAGCTGCGCTGGTGCCCCACTGTTTGGTCCCACAGGCGAGTGCGTTGGGATGCTTGATTTAACCGGTGTGGATGTCCCTGAGAGGCCCGAACTGCAACACCTCGCAGCGCAATCGGCGCGCAACATCGAAAACAATTGGGTCAAACAAATGAGCCCAGCCTTGTTGCTGCGGTTCAATTGGGCGGGGTTGTCGATTGGCAGCGAGGGCGATGGGCTGATGGGCTTAGATGCCGATGGACAAATCGTGTGCGCCAACCGTGCCGCACGCGCCATCACGGGTTTGAATTTGCAAAATACCGAACATGCGGGCGATGTGTTTGCCACGGCATGGCAATCGCTGTTTGATTTATCACCTCAGCAACGCCTGGAAGTGCCACTGTGGACAGGCTTACAAGTGCAAATTCAGCTGGATGGCAGCACCCGCACATCGCCCCTCACAGCGCAACCCGCGCCTGTGCTCAAAGCCATCGAAACCGACCTGATTCGCCGCGCCATGCAGCAAGCACGAGGCAACGTGGCAGAGGCAGCACGACGCTTAGGCATCAGCCGTGCCACGCTGTATCGAAAAATATCGCCTCAAAAATCAGGCAACAAATAACTCACTTGTTGGCATTGGCAAAAAACAGCTGCTCGCCACCAATTTTGTAACCATTGATTGACGCTTGACCGGCAGGCGAAATCACCCAGTCGACGAATTTTTGAGCCAAGTCGACTTTGACATGCGGGTGCTTGGCGGGGTTGACCACCATCACACCGTATTGGTTGAACAAGCGGTTATCCCCCTCCACGAGCACTTGTAAGTCTTGGCGGTTCTTGAAGTTCAACCATGTGCCGCGGTCGGTCAGCGCATACGCACCCGTGGATGAAGCCATGTTCAACGCGGGACCCATGCCGCAGCCGCACTCTTTATAGCCTGCGCCTTTGTTCTCCAAACCAGCCTGCCTCCAGTAGCGCAACTCAGCAGCATGTGTGCCGCTCTTGTCACCGCGCGACACAAAACCGGCTTGCGTGCTGGTCACTTTTTGCAAGGCCGACACGATGTCTTTGCCGAGCACTTTGGCGGGGTCATTCGCAGGGCCAACCAACACAAAGTCGTTGTACATCACAGGGTAGCGCTTCACGCCAAAGCCTTCGGCCACAAACTTTTCTTCCGCCGTTTGGTCGTGCACAAACAGCACATCCGCATCACCGCGACGGCCCGTGTCCAAAGCTTGGCCGGTACCCAAGGCCACCACCTTGATATCAATGCCAGAGGCTTGCTTGAAGGCTGGTAACAAGTGAGCAAACAAACCCGATTGCTCAGTGGAGGTGGTGGACGCCATCACGATGCTGGGGGCTTGCGCCTGCGCAGCGCTACTGCCCAAGAGCAAAAACGCAGTCAACCAACTGGTCAACGAGAACATATACGTGCGTCGTGTCATCCCAACTCTCCTTTTAAAAACAAATGCGCCTCGGGATGTGTCTCACCCAAAGGTCGATTGAAAAACTCATTCACAGGCAAATCCGCCAACACGCGACCCGCTTCTAAATAAATCACGCGCGTCGCCAAGCGTTTGACTTGGCCCAAGTTGTGACTGCTGAACATCAGGCTCACATTTGAGGCGGCCACCCAATCTGCCAACAAACGCTCGACCTCGCGTTTGGCATGGGGGTCTAGGCTGGAAGTGGGCTCGTCTAGCAACACAAAATCGGGCCGCAAGGCCCATGCGCGGGCCAGCGCCAAACGTTGCTGTTGTCCACCAGACAAAGTGCGTGCTGAACGTTCCGCCATGTCTTGCAAGCCCACACGTTCCAAGGCCTGCCCCGCGCGTACATGCGCGTCACGCCAAGACGTGCCTTGTAGCCACAAGCCCCACACCACAAAACGCAACACCGAGGTGCGCAACATGTGCGGTCGCTGAAACACCATGGCTTGGTTCACCTCGCTCGCCACCGACACTTGGCCGCGCGACACCTTGAGCAAGCCATGCGCCACACGCAACAACGTGCTTTTGCCACAGCCGTTTGCCCCCACCAAAGCCACACGTTCGCCCGCTTGCATGGACACGTTGACCCCCTGCAAAGCTAGGTGCGTGCCGAATTGCACCGACACATCTCTGAGGTTCAAAGCGGCACTCATGCCAACACCCCTTGCACGGGGTCAGACCCAGAGCCATCCGTGCGTTGTCGCCAACGACGCAATGCGGAAATGCACACGTTCAGTAGCAGCACCACGCTCATCAAGACCAAGCCCAGCGCCAAAGCCAAAGGTAAATCACCCTTGCTGGTTTCCAGCGCAATGGCCGTGGTCATCACCCGGGTGAAACCTTCAATGTTGCCGCCCACCACCATGACAGCACCGACTTCCGAAACGGCACGGCCAAATGCCGCAATCAATACAGTGAGCAAGGCGTAACGCTCATCCCAAGCCAACAACACGCTGCGCAACCAAGGCTTGGCCCCCAGAGATTGCAATTGCTCGCCATGGCTGCGCTCAGCATCTTCCACGCATTGGCGCGTCAACGCCGTGACCACCGGCAGCACCAACACAGCTTGCGCCAACACCATCGCCTTGAGACTGAATAACCAGCCCAAAGAACCCAATGGCCCCGTGCGTGACAACAGCAAATACACCAACAAACCCACCACCACCGAGGGCAGTGCCAGCAGCGTGTTGAGCACGGTCAACCACACATCGCGTCCAGCAAACCGTGCAACCCCCAGCCAAGCGCCCAACACCACACCCAAACTGCAGGCAATGGCTGTCGCTAGCACACTCACCCAAAGGGAGCGGCCGACAATAGACCAAAGCACGGGGTCAAGTTCAGTGAGAAGGTGTAAGGCCGTAATGGCGGTATCGGTGAAGGTCGTCATAAAACAAATAAAACTTCAGTTATCGTAGCCAGCTACCTAAAACCCCACCATATGTTTAGCCGTGCATAGCGTTCACCTTCACTACACCCTCAGCCACCGCAGCGATGCTGAAAGCAATGTTGGCAAAGAAGCTGCATTGCTCAGCCATCCGCTTATGGGACTGCTACAGGCCGTGGCTGAACAGGGATCTATTTCGGCCGCAGCACGACAACTCCATCTGTCCTACCGCCATGTCTGGGGGGAACTCAAACGCTGGGAAGAGCTGATGGGCCACGAACTCATCGTTTGGGAAAAAGGCCAATCCGCCAGATTGACTGAATTTGGTGACAAACTGATGTGGGCTGAACGCTTGACCCAAGCCCGATTGGCACCCCAGCTCGAAGCGCTGCGTGCCGACCTTGAGCGAACCTTTGCCGTGGCGTTCGACCCCGCCGCCCATGTGCTCACGCTCTACGCGAGCCATGACGATGCCCTTCCGCGCTTACGCGAACAAGCAGCCAGCACAGGCTTGCACTTAGACATTCGCTTTTGCGGCAGCGTAGACGCCATTCGTGCCCTCAACGAAGGGCGTTGTACTTTGGCCGGTTTTCACACACAAGCGCATCCCAATCCAGACTCGCACACGGCTCGGGCCTACCAGGACCTGCTAAAGCCAGGGCTACACAAAATCATTGGGTTTGCCACACGTACACAAGGCCTCATCACTGCCAGTGGCAACCCAAAACAACTCCGTAACTTGACCGACGTGGCTCGCAGCCATGCCCGTTTTGTGCAGCGTAGCCCAGGAACCGGTACGCGCGTGTTGCTCGACGATTTGCTCGCCAAGGACCAGCTCACCACGAACGATCTGAACAACTGGCCCGATGAAGAACCCTCGCACAACGCATTGGCAGAGGCCATCGCCTCCGGCCGTTGCGACGCAGGCCTGGGCATCGAAAGCACCGCGCGTGCGCGCGGCCTTGGCTTTGTGCCCTTGGTGCAAGAGCAGTTCCATTTGGTTTGCTTGAAATCAGCCTTGGACACCCCCGCAACGCAAGCCCTGCGCACGTTGTTGCAAGAAGTCACTTGGCATGAAGTCCTCAACGCCCTGCCTGGCTACCAAGCCCAAGACAGTGGCCAAGTGCAATCCCTGAGTCAGCAACTGCCCTGGTGGAACTTTAAAAACCGCCTGAAGAAAATCAGTTGATACCCTGTATTTATCGTGAACTAATTTCAAACACCTAGAGAAAACTTCAATCCAATGGAGGCTGAAAAAGCCTTAGTCTTGTTACCATCATGGGTTGGCAAAAAACGGAGGCACTCAGTGTCAAAACTTCTTAAATTTGCATTAGGCGTTGACAGCATCAGTGAGCAGTTTGGCCACGTTGCGGCATTCGGCGTATTGGCAGCCGCGCTGATTTCAGCAGGCAATGCATTCATCCGCTACGGCTTTGACATCAGCTCTAACGGCTGGCTCGAAATTCAGTGGTATTTGTTCGCGGCCACGGTGATGTTGGGCGCACCGTTGGTGCTCAAACTCAACGAACATGTTCGCGTGGACTTGCTTTACGGCAAGCTCAAAGGCAACGGTCCCGTTTATGTGGACTTGTTTGGTTTGGTCGTGTTCCTCTTGCCCGTCATGGGCATGTTGGCATGGTTGAGCTTTCCTCTGTTCGTGAAGATGCTGGTCACCGGCGAAATGTCTAGCAACGCAGGCGGCCTGATTCGTTGGCCCGCCATGCTCCTTCTTCCCTTGGGCTTTGCATGGATCTTTCTGCAAGGTGTGAGCGAAATCATCAAGCGTGTGTCCTACTTGCAAGGCAAGTTTGAAATGGACACGCACTACGAAAAGCCAGTGCAATAAGGACTCACGATCATGCAAATGGAAAACTTCGCACCCATCATGTTCGGCGGCCTT
>Ga0213920_1001380_pt1 | contig 13542 bp, 20 predicted proteins | sample McNCre1117MG_FD_161054 | JGI IMG/M metagenome (GOLD analysis project Ga0213920, IMG submission 161054) | Freshwater microbial communities from McNutts Creek, Athens, Georgia, United States - 11-17 MG | ecosystem: Environmental > Aquatic > Freshwater > Creek | place: USA: Georgia | collected...
GGACGTCACCGCCCAGATGCTGTCGTCAATACCCGACGCTTCGTCAAACACGACCAGCACACCGTCGAAGTTGTGAACACCCGCGTAAGCGTCGGGATTCTCTGCTGACCAGAGCCTGCCCTCGACGCCCCAGTAGCGCGTGCCCTTCTTAAGATCACGCTCGACCAATTCCGTGAGCCACTTGGCTGGCATCAGTCGTGTGGCTGAGACTTCAAACCAATGGCTGTTGATGGCGGTTGCCAGCCATTTGGTAATCTCGGCCCATGTGACTGACCTTAGCTGTGACTCACTGTTGGCCGAGATGATGGTCGTTGAGCCAATCCGCGTGGTCAGCATCCAAATCGTGATCCAACTGACTAACGCGGATTTCCCAATACCACGGCCAGATGAGACGGCGTGGCGCAAGGTGTTGAAGTCTAGCTTGCCTTGATTCTCTTTGATGTGGTCAGCAATATGCTGCAAGACCTCGCGCTGCCATTTGCGTGGGCCTTTGAAATGTTCCAGTGGCGTGCCTGGCTGACCCCAAGGAAACGCAAACATCACAAACGCCAACGGATTGTCTTTGATTGCTGGCGCCCACAGACGGGACATCAACTCTTGCTCATCTTCAGCGCTGTATATGGTCGATTGCATGCGGGGTGTTCTCTAGTACTTGTGCGTCGCTCACATCAATAACTTCCAACGCGCGCTTTTGCGCCTCGGCTAGCGCGCCAGTGATGGAGATGCGCTGATCGACCTCGACAGATATGGCCTGCTTGGCTACCCAGCCGTGTTGATGTTTGAGGATTTCTAACGCTGCTTTGGCGTCGCCATTTGCGGCGGCCTGATGGAGTGTGCGGGAAAGCTCGATCTCGCCGTCAGCTTTGCCCTTTTGCGCGGCGAGTTCTACCACAGGGTCAAGTTGCGTGAGTTGTCTGTATTCAATAGGCAGCATGCCTGCGGCGAGCGCCAGTGCGTCGCCCTTGAGGCCCAGCTTGGCCGCGTCGTATACCGCCTTCAAGCGCGATTCTGTCGCTTCGACCTTGCGCGGTGTAAATGGAATCGAATGGAACATGTGTTCTCCTGCACCTCGATTAAAAAGTGTGTGCTGACATTGTATGCCGTTTTGCAAAAAATAAAAAATTGTTCGCAAGCGCTACGTTTTCGTTGGCCCTTTGCCGCCGGCCCTACCCCCTCCCCCTCGAGCAATATCCCTTTTGCCAGTAGGGTTTAGCTGCGTGGGTCATTGTGGGCCATGACTTTTTGCGTGCGGCATTGTGTCCGCGTGGTCATGCGGCCTTATGCTTTGTGGGTCATTGTGGGTCATGACTTTTGCATAGCACACAAACACCCACGCGGAAAAGGCACGAACTTTGTGTTTTCAGTTTGTGGGTCATGTGAGCCATTGTTCCCCCCTACTTTCAGTCGCGCTGTAAACGTAACGCCCTACCAACTTAACATAACATAGTAAAAGTTTAATAGATGAAGATATCCATAACCCACAATAACTCACAAACAGAAAAAAGCCTTGCGGCATATAGCTTTAACCGTGAGTCATTTGCACGTCAAAAAGCCGCCCACACTTCGCACACCGCAACCCACATTTTTTAAATGTTAGGGTTTGTCCCTAGAAAATAGTTGTTGACAATGCAAAAGAATCTTTTACAATATATTCACCGGCGCAAACAATGCAACGGTAAAACCTAATCTAAAGTAAAGGCAAAACATCATGAAATTCGCATTTATTCCTAAAGGCCAATACACCATTGGGCAAATTATCCAAGTGCAAGGGCGCAGCATGCGCGTTGAAAGTTACACACACACTGGAAAAAATGTGGTGGCGCATACTTTAGAAAACGCGCCTAAGTTTGAACGCGTCGTATGTGTTTGCACTGATTCGCCCGCTATTCAAGGGGTGACAGCATGACTTATTTCAACGCCGGTCATCCAAAAGGCACCATTTGTGTTTTGCGCCAGTGCGCGGGCACATGGCACGCGTTAGCGTTGCCCGTTACCTCATGGCGCGAATATAACGGCGCATTTTCAATCTGGAGGGCTTAAACATGGAAAAATTTTATGACATCGCCGCCGCCGTAGTTATCGGCTTACTTTTAACCGTAGGCGCTCTCGCTTACTTTGACATTCTTTGGAGCTAATCATGACTGACTTATTTCAAACATTCCAGGGCGCTGACATTGACCGCCTCGTTTTGTGCATCCAAGCGGCGCGCGCTGCCGGTTTGAGTATTGATAAATACACTTCCGCCGGCATTAATGACAATTCCGGCAATGTATGGTTAGCGTCGGAAGACTGGACGGGTTGCGTTTACTGCTCAATAGGTTTTGACGTTGCGTGGTGCTACACGTGCATGAATTGCGGCGAAGAATACGACTTTGGCTCTTACGCGGCGATGATCGACTTTGAAACGGCTCAATATGAGAAACACGGCAGCGAATGTGACGCATGCACCACAGAGACGGAGGCAGCATGAAAACGTTTGAAATCAGCTTCAAGTATGAAACTTGGGCAAATTACACCGTAGAGGCTACCGATCAAGCCGAGGCCGAAAATATCGCCCTTGAAATGTTGCAACGCGACGAGGGCAGCTATCTACACACGGGCGAATGGACGGACACGTTAATTGAGGAGATAAGCGAATGACCTACGAAGTGCAAACCCTGACTTATCTCAACACATGGGCGAACACTTGGACGGACTCATTGGATGACACGCCGGTTAAGTTTGACACCTATCAAGCCGCACAAACAGAACTAGAAGACCATTTGCGCGCCATGGCCTACGCAGTAAAAGAAGGCTATTTAGAAGACTACAACCCCTCAGACTACCGGATAAAAAAGATATGAGCCATTACGACCGCACAAAAATAACCTTTCACAGAGGTAACGCATTCACGCCCGAGGGCGTAGACGCGGAACCGTTCGCCACTTTCACGATTGACGACCTTGTAGACCATAGATTGATCGAGGCCATTTGCACACTGGTGCGCGCTCACGTCAACGAGGCGCACAAAGATTTTTGCAATATCAAATTAACTACTGAAGACTGGGATATTTAAAATGATTATTTTTGAACACCACGGCATAACTGTTAAATGCAAACCTGAGCGCGCCCTAGAATACCGGCGCTTGATGGACAAGCCGCCCAAAGCCCGCGCAGTGGCTGAAAAGCGCGACTACCCCGCTTGGAATCCTACAATGACCACGGGCGACTATTTGCGCGCCTATATTCGACTGAATGAGCGCCGCAAAATGATTGACTGCGCCCACGACTGCGCGAATTATTACGGCACGCCTACGTTATACGACGGCACCACGGCTGAAGTGTTGGAGGAATTAGACGCGGATTATGTGCCGGTCATAAAAACGCGCAAAATCACGCCCAAACAAGCCATTGTGCAAGCCCTCGACGCCCTCAAAGCGGGTGACATCGACACGGCGCAGTGCATTTTGTCGGAGGCGCTCAAATGAACCCAGTTATTGCCGAGGCGCTCGCGCCTTTTCGCCCTCTCACCTATACCGAACATTATTATGTTGACTTAGGCTATCGCCACGAACGCGGCAAGGCCAACGAGCACGAATACAAACGCGCTCAAGCCGAAGGGCCGGAGGCGCGTAGGTTATTGAATCGCGGTGCAATGGAGGCTATGCAATGGTCTTGACAATTGCGTTTATACTGGCAGGGCTACTTGCAATTCTCCTTGACTTGTAGCGGTTGCCAAACCTTTAAAGCCCCCATCACTGGGGGCTTTTTTTTATTTGACTAATTTCATAAGCGGCGACTTGCCGTCAGGCTCGCAGGCGTCCCGCAGTTCTGACTTTGAACGATTGACCATATCAGGGGCGCAGAAAACGTGCTTTTTGGTCGTATGAGCGCGCGATTTCAACAAGCCCATGTCAACCCAGCCCGCCTCACGGAACGCATGCAACAAGGCCGCCACGGGCAATTTCATACCGGCGGGGGCCACGCCAGTGAGACGGTCACACGTTGACTGCCACGGGCCGCCCAGCACGCCAGACGCAAACTCACCCAGACGCGCGCGCATCATTTCAACAAGGAACGACTCAGCACCACTCATGCCAGTCTCGACCATGATGGCCTTGGCCTCGGTCATCGGAGGGGCCGCGCCAGCATTAAACGCCGACACGTCACGAGCGGCAAGCCACGCAGCCACGGATGCAAAGCCGCCCGACTTGTACCACGCCCACATGCGAGACGCGGCGTCAGCTTCCATGCAAAGGGCGTCAGACCACAAAACAAACCAGCGACGGTCATTAGAGGGGATGGTGATCGCCATGCGCTCGTTAGAAAAGGCCACCACTTGCAAGCGGTTGACGGCCTCGTAGGGGGCGAGTCCCTTACGCTGAATTGACAAGAACTCAGGCGGGGCGGCGATCACGGGCTTTAAACTATTCTCAAGGGCGCGGCGGTCAGACGCCTCGGGCTGGCGCAACTCATTGATGATGAGCACCTCACATTCGAGGTGATAGCCCCACGGTGTTGACAAGTCTTTGTTGTCCAGCTTTTTGACGTTGGCAAGCGACTCACCACCAATGGCCCAAAAGAACGGTGCCCACATGGTGTCTTTGCCCGAACCTGGGTGGCCGCCATGCAGCACAGCGTGATTGACCTTAACGTTGGGGTTTTGCAATTTGAACGCCATTACATTCAGCACATGCTCACGCTCGATGGCGTCAGGAATCATGCGCTCGACGTGTTTGAGCCATGGCGACGCGTCAGCACCGGCGGTCACAGACGGACGGGCATCGCGCCAGCGGTTGCCGTACACTAGACCCTCACGGGCGCAAAGAATTGTCTCGCCGGGAGCGTAGGTCACGCCCACCAGTGTCTTCGCGCCCTTGGCTTGGCGGTTCTCATCAAAACAAACAGACGCCTCAATCTTGCGCTGATTGTGAATTGACTTGCATGAGATATGACGGAACAAGGCGTTAAAAGTGCTACGCCCGATCTCACGGCGGTCGTTCATGTCAAAGTAGGCGTCATCGTCTTGAATGTAGGCAAAGCGCTCGTACCAGCCTTCTTTTTCAACGCGGCCCAATTCCTTGCGCTCGACCTCGGCAACGATGGCAGCGCCAGCATCGGGGAAAGCCTCAGTCGGGTTCAGTTTAGAGAGCGCCTGATCCATGGCCATGGTCAGCAATTCCTCACGTAGTCCAGGCGCATGCTTGGGGCCGCCATTGTCAGCGACCCATTGCAAAAACACGCCTGAGTCAATGTCAAGGCAGTGGCTATGCAAGCAGCAGTAGGCGCGGTTGGCGGGCATGTAGCGGCCCTCGGGGTTGCCGTCGGTATGCTCGGCCGAGTTAGGGCAGATCACGCCAGCCCAGCCCTCTTGATTGGGTTTAGACAAAAGCAAACCTTGGCTTGACAGCCACGCCATCACATCGTCAGCACCATCGTCTGATAAGCGGATCGGGCGCACGCCGATAGAGTCGGCAGGCGCGGGAACAACACCAAGGGCGTCGCAGATTTCATCAAGAGTGAAGTCACGCTTAGGCTCAAACTCGACCAGCTTGGCGGCAAAGTTCTCACGGCCGGGCTTGAGGTTGATCGAACCTGGCAGACGGAAGTTACGCACAGCGTTAATGGCGCCTGCATCGGTGTAACCGGCGTCGGCAATGGCTTTGATGGCCGCGCTGAAGTCGGCCTTGGTGGGCTGTTCTGAGAAGGCGTAGCCCCATTGGAATGAGCCGGGCGACGTCTCGATTTTCCAAGTAGGCTCAAGCGGCGGCACTTTGGCTTTGGTGCCTACATCGTCCAGCACCATGACAAGCACATATTCGCAGTTGGCGGCAGACGCAGACACATGCCCATCTTTGAAGCGGTCAACAATAAACGACGCGGTATTGCCGTAGATCGCCCAGTCGGGTTTGATGCGTGCGTCTGGCAACATGGCAGGCCATGTGCATTTGATCGCGCCATCTGCGTGGAATTGTAACTCACCATCCTTGAGCATGGGTTTCTGACGCACGATCAGCGCAGTCTCACCCTCGGGAGCCAAGGACATTAAAAATTCAAGAAAGTTCATATTGTTGCCGCAGGGTTATGAGTGTGATATTTTGCCGCTGCAACTTTGTACGCCGCAATAGCATCTTCGATATTGACAAAACGACCTAAATGTTTGCATTTAGAAGCGTGATAAATAGACGCCGCCCATTTACCGCGTGATTTATCCCACGAAACACCTTTGTGCCCCGAAGAATTGTTTTTACTTAACACTCTATTTTGTTGATTTTGACTGGCGCTGACTAACCTAAGATTGGCCAATCGGTTGTCATGTCGAACGCGGTTTATGTGATCGACCGCGCCTTCGGGCCATTCGCCGTAACAATATAGAAAAACTATTCTATGCGCTGCATACCGCACTCCATCTAACCAAAGATGAACATAACCTTTACTGGTTACAGTGCCCGCGTCTTTTCGCACGCGGTTGGTTAAATGCGTAAACGCCCCAGTGTAGGGGCAATAGTGCAACAGCTCTTTAAGCCGTTTTTGATTCATGTTTTTAACTCCGCCAAGCTCCCAGAAAAGTGACCGACAGCAGGCGGGGAGTACGCTTTTCAGCACGGGGATCAATCCGCGCCTAGCTGGGTCTGTGTAAATCATACCACTACTTACCATAACGCGTCATTGTTTGCGCTTCAATGTTCAGAGGCAACCCCGCCGCCCATTCTGGGGGCGTTGTCATTATTTCCTGCATAAGGCGCTCAACTTTTTCAGGCGCGTCTGTTTCTATGACAACTTCATCGTGAACATGTAAAACGGTTTGCAAACCCGCATGTTCAAACGCGCGCAACGAATGACGAAGCAAATCATTGGCCACTGCTTGCGTCACGTTTTCGCAAGCCAAGCCTTTCCAAAGGCGGGCACGCGGCCATTCTTTTGCATCTTGCGCGGGCTTCCATGCCGCTTTGGCATAAGTGACGCCCTCCGATTCCAATTTGGCATAGGGGTAGCACAAGATGCGGCCAGAGGGTAGGGCATACCATAGGTGCAAGCCGTCAAACAAATATGTTATACGGCCAGCCTTAAATTCACGCCCCTTGTTTCTCATTGCGCGAGTGTATGCCTCCTCCAGCGCTGACCAATAAGGAACACTCCAAGGATTAGCACGGCGCCAGCCGTCGACCATTCGCTTTGCAACAGGTTCAGGTAAAGAAATGCCATAAGCGCGGCCCATGGCAGCAAAAGCTCCCACACCACCAGCGAAACCACAGGCGAGTTCTTGAACCTTGCCAATTTGTCGCTGATCCTTGTTAACATCGTCGACGCGGATGTTGAATGTCGCAGCAGCATTGACTTTGTAGACGTCTTCCCCAGTTCGGAATAGTTCCAATTTATCGTCTCCACGGCCGGATAACCATGGATTGACCCGAGCCTCAATCGCGGCCCAATCTGCCACGACGAAATGTTTGCCTTTAGCTGGGATGAGCGCGGGTCTGAGCATTCCTTTAAGTACATCGGTAACGCGCTTTCCATACCGAGGCACGATTGCATGTCCTCTGACCATGGCTTGCCTAACGTCTTCTGGTTCGTCTGCGCACTTGCGTGTGAAGTTGTGGACTTGGGCGCCGTATGAACTGGCGCGGCCAGTCGCTGACCCTCCAGCAAATACGAACGCTCCGCGTACCCTCTGATCCTCCTCGTCCGCCAGACAGCTAAGTCGGTTGAACTTCGCCACAGACGACGCCCAGAGGTCGTCGGCGCATTGGATAACTTCTTGGACATCGGCAGGGACTTCATCGGGGTTCTCCATGAGTAAAAGGTTGGCACGGACTGTTTTGTCAATGGAGTACTTGCCATCCTTCTCCATCAACTTCTTGGCTTCATCACCCACGCGCTCAAGCACCCACTCACGCATGCGTGGCGACCTGACGCTAGTGATTGCGCCGCCGGTGACTTCCTTGACGATCTGCTCGATCTCAACGAGTTCATCGGAGGCAAATTTAACTGCCGCTTGGCACAGCGGCACATCGACCAACACGCCGCGATCATTGATGCGTTCGTTGACGTGATAGTCTTCTAATTCTTCGGCTGACAAGTCACGCATGGCCTTGCTCACAGCTCTCATCGCCTTAACATCCATCTCACAGTATTGGATCATCTCGGCCATGAGTTCAGGCGAGTCTTTGAATGGCGGCACGCACATCAAGCGAATTAACTGCGCGCCTCTGTGATCTTTCTTCATAGACGCGCCAGCGAAGCGGCCAACGTCCTCAAGACTGCCAGGCGCGCAGTTGGCGCGGGCTTGTGTTGCAGTGCAGTAGAACTGCTCCAACTTGAAGTTAATTTGCAACACATACCAAAAGATCAGACGCTCGAACGCGGCGTTGTGCGCCCTGATCTGGCCGGTGTAGTTGCGAACGCGCTCGGGGAAGGGCTGGGACGGTACCCACGTCACCACTTCCTCATCGTCGAAAGCGTAGGACATCATTAAGACGTCAGTCGTGCTATCCTGCGCGTAGTTGTATACGCCCTTAGAGCGTAAGTCGCATGTACTGCGAGTCTCGAAGTCGCACCAAAGCATCATTTAATCCCGTGTGCGGCTTCAATGGCTTGAGCAAACTTGACAATATCTTTAGCCAAAGTTGGTTCTTCTGCCGGATGAAACGGCCAGAATCGTTGGTATTCAAGCCAAATAACTTCATTTGTAAGCGGAACGGGTTGCACCAAGGCTTCTTTAATGGCGGCGCAAACTTGCGCGTGTATAAGCACGGGCAAACTACCCTCGCTAATTTTTGGTTTGCGCGCGTCAAGATACTCTAACGCCAGCTTCAACGCTTCTGTTTGTTGTGTCATACACATCTCCTTTCCAAAGCCCCCTGTCACGGGGCTTCAGAAAGTTAAGCGCTACGGCGGCGACGTGCAGGCGCTGCTTCTGATGTTGGCTCGACTTCAGGAGTCTCGCCATCCATGCTGACCCACTCGACAATCTCAAAGACTGGCGTGTAAATCTTGCCGTAGGACTTGTGGCTGTAATGGTCTTTCTTCAGACGCACGACTGGCACTGGCTTGCTTTGGTCTTTCTCGACTTGTTCAGCCAGAGCCACAGCCAAGGTTTGAACTGCGCGTTTGCCGCCCACTGACGTGGTGGTGAAGCGTGCTTCCATTCCCTTGTCTTCGCCGCTGATGCACTTCAGGGACATACCAACTTGGCTCTCCCAACCCTTCTTGGCTTGAGGGGGTGCCTCATCCAAAGCAGGCAGTGGGTTGCTGACGCTGGTCATTTTTTCGCCCAACACTTCGCCATCGCCCCAAGCAATAAAGCCGTGGACGAAAGAGAAAGGATTGACAGCCCAAACAGCGTCGTCTTCAACTTCGGTTTGATCTGCACCAAAGACCCAGTGACCAGTTTTGTCCATCTTGAGGATGACAACACCGGCTGGGCCGACTTCGGCTTGGATCGAACGCAAAGCGCTAGACAAGGTTGAAACGGCAGGCAAGTTTGCTTGAGAGAAGGTTACTAGACTAGACATGATTTTCCTTTACTGGAGTTTAGAAAGGGCAGCAGATAACTGTTTGCCCAAGAGCATCACTTCGGGTCGTGGATCATCCACGCTTGCCAAAGTGTTACCTGACGAGATGGCGACCACGAGGTCTTCTGGTAGGCCGATCTTGCGTTTCTTCAACGCCTTCTCGGCCTTCGCAGGGGAGACGACAGAGGACTCCATCACTTCAGATTCTGTGAGGCCGTATGCGAACAAAGCGACTTTCGCTTTCTCCTCATCCGACCATGATCTGATGGCACGCTTAGCCACCAGTTTGTATTCGGGCAACTTAGCGCCAGACTCAAGCATCTGTAATGCAAGGGCGCGCAAGTCTTTGATCCACTCCTCAAGCATGTCAGCGTTCTTGAGGTATACGCTGATCTGCTGGGCAGGCAACGCTTCGATCTGCACCTTGAGCGCGCGGTCAACAGCGCCGGTCATCTTGGGGCAGATTGGCTTGGCCGCGCACCAACGGCAGTGGTCACCGACAGACAAATGCGCGTCAGGATATTGCGACCGTTTGACGGCTTGCACCAATTCAAGTTCAAACGCGGCAATGCGCTCAGGCGTTGTAACCCAGCGACGCACTTCAGGCGGCTGGACAATGACCATCTCAATCTCTGTTGCGCCTTCAAACGCCCACTGCGCTTCTTTGGTACGCATAGCGGCTGCGGCGTAAAACATCAACTGAGGGTTTTCTTCCACCTCAACCATGACACCATCACCAAATTTCCAATCCAACACAATGGCACGATTACCAATCCGGCCAATAAGATCAGTAGACCCAAACACACCAGGCAACAGATCGCCAAAACCAACCCGTGTTTCGACCTCATACTCCATTGTTTGATCGGGGTCAATCGCATCAAGAGCCTCCATGGCGGGTTTGATTTTTTCGTCGATCAAATCTTGCGTGAGAATCTGATCTTTGTAGCGCGCACCGATAAAAGATTCTGGCGCATCACCTGACACGAGAATTTCTTCCATCATGTTGTGAAGGAGTGTGCCACGGTCAGCGTGTTCGCTAGAGGGCTTGGGCGGCATCTTTTGCACCAACGCCACACTGCCTGGGCAGTTGATGACGCGCTTGGCTGTTGAGCCGCCTACGATGTTTGAGTGTTGCACTTTACTGTCCTTTAGTTAATGAGATTTGATATTAGCACACAAATAATTGTTGTGCAAATCTTTTTTACATGTATACTTTGCGGCATGCGTGAAAAAGAAATTGAAATTTATTTTGACTGGGCGGTGCAGCGCATCGGCGGCAGGACTTGGAAGTTTACTTCGCCTGGACGCAAAGGTGTAGCAGATCGCATTGCGTGTTTACCCGATGGGCAGACATGGTTTGTGGAAGTCAAAACCAAAGGCGGCAGACTGTCTGCGCTCCAGAAATTATTTGAAACCGACATGATGCTGTTGCGTCAAAACTACGCATGTCTTTGGACTAAGGAACAAGTTGATGCTTTCATTGCGTCCGTATCAAGAGACAGCCGCTGACTTTCTCTACGAGCATGACCGCGCCATGATCTTGGCGCCAGTCGGTGCTGGTAAGACTGCCATCACGCTGACAGCCATGTGGGAGATGATCCGCGACGGCCACGTCAAGCGCTGGCTGGTGTTGGCGCCCAAGCGCGTCTGCACGGACGTATGGCCAGTCGAACGCCCCAAGTGGGCTGACCGCCTGAGCATGACTCTGTGCGTTGGCACACCTAAGCAGCGCCTAGACGCCCTCAAAACCAACGCTCAAGTGGTTGTGACCAACTACGACAACTTGCAGTGGCTGGCCGAGCAGAAGCTGAACTTTGATGGCGTGGTGTTTGACGAACTCACACGCCTCAAGAACCCATCTGGCACACGCTTCAAAGCGTTCCTCAAAGTCGTTGACCCGATGACAACGCGCTGGGGCTTGACTGGCTCGTTTACTAGCAACGGCCTTGAGGATGTCTTCGGTCAGTGCAAGATTGTTGACCAGTCCCTGCTTGGTCGTTCCAAAGGCGCGTTCATGCAGCAGTACTTCGTGCTGATCAACAAAGACTTTGGCGAATGGGCACCGCGTGTAGGCGCGCTTGAGAAGGTGATGAACGTGATTAAGCCTGCCACATTTGTCTTGGAGGCAGGTGAGTATAAGGACAAGTTGCCGCCTTTGCATACTGTCGAGGTCAAGTGCGACATGGATCTGTTGCCCTACAACAAGATGAAAAAAGACTTCGTGCTGGAAGGCGTCACGGCAGTCAACGCGGCTGTGGTTACTGGCAAGTTGCAACAACTGGCGTCTGGCTTTGTGTACGACACGACGACTGCACCGTCTGAGTCGCCTGGCAAGTTCAAGGTCGATCAGAAGCCCATCTGGTACAGCCTGCACAAGTTTGAAAGATTAGAAGAACTACTGAACGAGAACCAGCATGCCAACACCATCATTGCTTACACCTACCAAGAAGAACTTGCCGAACTTAGAAGACGCTTTGCGCACTTGCAGACCCTTGACGACGCCAACGCCATCGAGCGATGGAATGCTGGAAAGGTCAGGCTATTGGCCGTCCATCCGAAGTCAGCAGGCCACGGCCTCAACCTCCAACACGGCGGCTGTCACATGGTGTTTCTGTCACTGCCGTGGAGTCTGGAGTTGTACGAGCAGACCATTGGCCGTCTGCACCGCAGCGGGCAAAAACACGCTGTGTGGTGCTATGTGATGCTGACCAATAAAACAATTGACGAACGTATCTGGGCGGCGCTTCACGACAAGCGCGCCATCTCTGACATTGCCATGGAGGAACTTAAATAATGTGGCCATTCCCACCATTTCCAAACCCCAAGGACAAAGGCAATAAAGTGCCCAAGTTCAACCCTGATAACTTTGAGGACGCACCAATATGACTAAAGACGAAGCATTACGCCTTGCATTGGAATTTATTGCATCAATAAATCCTGCTTTTACTTGTGAAGCAATACATCATTCAAAAAAAGAAAGACACGAAATTTTTGAGCCTTGCCCTCATGTTGCAAAACAGAAACAAGTTTATGAAGCCATTAAAGCCGCACTAGAAGCGAAGGATGAGCCTGATGCTTATGGTTACGCAAAACGCCTTGCTGAAGCAATTTGGTCTAAGCACTACAAAACTATTGCACCTCAATGGGAGCCATTTGACGAATTGATTGGCGTACTTACACAGATTGACAACATGACATCAGGACTAATTTCTAAACCACAGCAAGAAGCGAAGGATGAGCCTGTGGGATTCAAAATCTACAAGCCGACACCTCCACGAGGAGCCATTCCGAATGTTCGAGATGCTGAATTACCTTGGGTGTATGACCAAGACCCATCATCTGGAAATGTTGCATCCATGTGGGTAACACCTGTTCAAACATTGAGGAGTAAGTCATGAAGTCATGTAATTGTTATGCGCTAAGAGCCATTGATTGCACTTGCTTACCAGCCAAATACGATGAAATTTATGAAATTTATACAACACCCGAGCAAGAGCCTGTGGCGCACACCACAGGCCATTGCGAAAACCATAAACAGAAAGGCGGGTGTCAACTACACAACCTGCAATGTGGTTGGCCTGATTGCGACCGCAAGCCAATTACCACACAGCCAGAGCAGGAGCCTGTGGTTTGGATGTACCAAGATAAAACTTCTCATGCAGTCAAATTTCAAAGGCACATGAGTGACTTTGTTGACCATAGCCGATTTTATGAAACACCCCTTTACACCACCCCACTACAGCGCAAGCCGCTGACGGATGAGGAGATTTGGAATAGCGACAGCATCATGGAAGCAAACAGCGGATACGGCGCATCCTTTGAAACTTTGCGTGAAATAGTACGAGCCATCGAAGCCGCACACGGCATAACAGGAGAAAACACATGAGCGACAACACACCTTACAAACTTGTCAAGGTTCCAATTATTGAGCCTGTAACACTTCACAATTTGTATGAACACACGCCGTTGGATATTTACAAATATGGTGAGTACCCTCGATTCATTCGACCTGTTGGTGCGCATCAGCCAAGGTACGAAATTGTGAAAG
>Ga0213920_1001382_pt1 | contig 13496 bp, 10 predicted proteins | sample McNCre1117MG_FD_161054 | JGI IMG/M metagenome (GOLD analysis project Ga0213920, IMG submission 161054) | Freshwater microbial communities from McNutts Creek, Athens, Georgia, United States - 11-17 MG | ecosystem: Environmental > Aquatic > Freshwater > Creek | place: USA: Georgia | collected...
ATTTACCCCATATTTATATTTGTATTATGAGAAATATTAAACAAATTATCTTTACTGATGATGAGTTTTATAACGAAATAAGAAAAAGATTACTTATCTCTAAAAAAAATAAAAAACATTTCTAATTGATTATTCCTCGTCGTTTTCAATTCCATCTATGTCTGTAAATTTAAAATATTCTTTTAGTTTTTCTATATCCATTAAATAACAATCATCACCTGCCCCATTTCTTATTCTTTTTTCTCTAGTGCTATATAATACAGTTTCTTCGTGATTTTCTGTATTCTGTAATACTTGGCATATCTTCTGTTTAAAATTGAAATGAAATTTTTTGGATGTATCATTATCTAACTTTTTCTTTTCGCCATTTTTCTCTAAAAAACTCTCATAACTATTCCATAGTGTTTTAGTTGATACTTTAAATATTTTTTCGTTTATATTTCGCTTTACAAAATACTCTAAAAACCCCCATACAATATCTTTATTATATTCTTGTAAATCTTGATATAGAGCGTCATCTAATGGGCGATGTTCTTGAAATAATCTATCTGGGATATGTTCCTCAATATTAAAAGTTTTAAGATATTCAAATATACATCTTATCGCTTCTGGGTTTTGTACTACTTCATTATGAAATTTTAGAAAATATAATTTATCATTCGCTTTTTTGTTATTACAAGTAATTACTAAAAATCGTCTGTCTTTTTCTCCTACACTAATACAATTAATATTGTTCGTACTACATATATAATTACAATAATTAGTACTTTTAATGGACGCTAAACCTTTAGGTTCAAATACGATATTGCTCTCTGTAATTTTAGATTTAAATGCTTCATTATTTGTATATGTATCTTTTCCTTTAACTTCTACTAATGATATAAATAATCTCTCAAATTCTGCCATACTGTGTTTTCCAAATAATCCATTTTGTAAATCTACGATATCATAACATAAATTCTCACCAATTATTTTTTCTATTAACTCTATTAATTTAGATTTACCAACTCCCTCAATAATAGAATATAACACTATACAAACTGTGGATTTAATGGCGGGATATTGTACCATATTAGCGATCCAAGCGATGATATAATATATATACTTTTCTCTGTGATTTACTAAATTAGATATATACTCTATAAATCTTTTTACATATTCATTATCGTCTTTATTATAGTTTTCTGGTAATTTAACTTTTTCAATAGAAAATCCTCTCCAAGTGTTGTAATTTTCAGGATTATTTATAAGAGGTGGTGGGGTAAATGATAGATGTTCGTATTTTCTTATATTTTCATCATTAATCCACGTTTTAATAAATGATGTTTTAGTAATAACTTCTTTACCTGCTATTGTTATTTTTAATGTTGTTTTTAGATGTTGATATGAATTTAAAAGACTATCTTTAGATTGTAATTCCATAGTATCATCTTTAATAGTTAAATAAAGGGGTGGATGAATAATTTTTAAATGAGTTTTTTCAAATTCTTCTTTATCCTTATGATATGTTATGGTTTTTTCTAAATCAGTTTTATCATCATCGTTATAAATACTTAAATCAATAGAGTTATCTAATGGTTTTTCATTAAATTTCATTCTGTAATTTGTTTTTTCAAATACATAATCACTTAAAATTTTTAATAGTTCTTCTGTTATTGGTTTATCGTCTTCTTTTCTTACCATAAATCCGTCAAATACTAAAACATCTACATTATATCCTATAGATAGTAGGTATTGTACTGAATGTAATAATAAATTATTTTCAATCTGGCATAATATGATATTAGTTAATGACCCTTCTTTATTAAACTCTTTTCTATTACATACATCTTTATATAATTTCTCATTTAGCGATATAATGAATTTATGAATTCTATAGCATTCATTTTTAAAATTTGTAAAAAAGTCATCAATAATACCTTCTCTTTTTCCGCCATTCATAACCGATAAAAACATCTGTTTTATATCTGGTTTTGTTAAATCATATTTATCGCATAAATTTTTAATTATTTCATCCCGATTATTTACATAATATTCAAGATTATCGCATTTTATATCATTTAATTTACAATATTGATATAAAATAGAAGGGTGAGCATTTACCATATCAATATCGTAATAATTAGTCCCTATAACTCCTCTAAATTCTCGGGGTAGATTTTGTAGAGAAACTGATTGGGCGAATAATCTACCGATATTTTTAAGATTTTTAGAAGGGGCATAACTGACTATATTGATATTTGAGTTATTTTTACATAGTTTTTTAATACAATTTAAGGGGTCAAATGTTTTAGAGTATTCAAGTATATTATTTCTTCGTTCTTCGGGTAATTGTAATAAAGCATCACTCCAGTTATTTAATAGTTTATAAGAGTTTTTTAAGTTTATATATTCGTTATATTTTAACCCTTGAATATCTTGGACTTGTAAAAACATTTGTATTCTATATATTATGTGAGATAATAATATATAACATTTAAACCTTATATCATTTTTTTTTATTTTGGTTTAAGAAAAATAAATTTAACTAGGTTATAACTTGTTCTTGTGCTTGTGCTTTTTTATTTTGGTTTAAGAAAAATAAATTTAACTAGGTTATAACTTGTTCTTGTGCTTGTGCTTTTTTATTTTGGTAATATGACTTTAAATATTCTTTACGCTTTTCCCGAAATTCTATGTCATTATTGTATTTGTTATTATAGTTCTCTTTTGTTTTTGAAGCGTATTCTGGATGACTTTTTCGGTATTCTAGTATATATATTCTCATTTTTTCTTTTGATAGGGGCATATTTAGTTATTCTTCTTTATATATTAATATATATTTAATTGTTTAAATATATTATATCATTTTTTTTCTGGGGTTCGTCGGGTTATAAGGTTATCGCTTGACTTTTAAAAATCCATTTAGAATTTATAAAAATAAAAATAAAAACTTAGACTGGTATATCTTTTATATTTTATATTTATTATAATATAAAGTATATATAAGATAACCCACTGTGTCTTTTCTTTTATGTGTTAAATATTGGTCTTTTTACTTTTGTTTTAATTGACTGGGGTATGTATGGCATCTGGGGCATCTTTTTTAACTTTTTAGATTTTTAAAATAATTTTTTATTTTTCTAAAATGTTTTTTTTAAATTTTATGATATTTGTTTTAGTTATAAATATAGACTGTGGATGTACCATTTACCCACTTGCCCCAGTACTTTTTTAAATGTTAAAATGATATAAGGATAAATATATTTAGTAATAATAGGTATAAAAGTTAAAATGTGTAATTTTGAAGATATATTTAGAATAAAAAATATTAATGGTATGGATGTATATATTAGAAAACCTGATATTCCTTTAACTGAGAAATCTAAACCTTTAGAATTAGAATATATAATTAAAGAATTAACTGGTGAAGAATTTGAAGGTGATGAAGATGAAAGAAATATTAAAAATCCTGATAATTTTGAAATTTTAGAAGAATTTGTAGATGATTTTGGTAAAAATATATGTTTATGTAGTGAAAGAAAATGTGAAAAATTATATATTGTTAAACATATACCTAAAAATATATATCTCGCTCTTGGTTCTTCTTGTTATATGAAATTCCACGATAAAAGTATAACTGAATTTTACTATAAATTTAAAGCGGATAATTGTAAAAGTTGTGAAATACCATTAATCTATAAAAATAGAAGTTTAACCCGAAATACTTGTAAAAATAATGAAGGTAAATGTTTTGAATGTATGAATGCTTTTTTAAGGGATACAATTAAGTATTCAAATAAAAAAATAGATGATTTAAATGATATCATTCATAATCTTAAAAAACAAATAGAAGATTTAGAAGATAATGATGATGATACTTATATCAATAATTTACTAGATGAATTAAAATTTTATAAAAATGAATATGAAAAAAATAAACTTAATAAAGAAAATATATATTTAAATGTACCATATAATGATAAAGATAATGCTAAATCTCTTGGTGCTAAATGGGATGTAGATAAAAAAAGCTGGTATTCATTTCCTACTAATAAAAATTTAAATAAACTTAAAGAATTATATTTAAGTTAAAACATCATTACCGATAAAATTCATTTTTTTTCTTTATTTGTAATAAATGACTTATTATGAATTTTTTATGGGTACAATAACTTTTGGAGGGTACAACTTATGGCGATTAATAAAAGAAGTAGAAAAAAAGAATTTAGCAAGTTAGTTAATATAACTAAATAGGTATTTATTTAGTGATTATACCAGTCTCGCAGTCAATTTGAAATTCATCACTATAAAATATAAATACTAAAATATCAATAGGCACATTCGTATTATTTACAAATGAAATATTTATGTTTCGGGGTTGAAGTTTATCAGCAACAGCAGATCGTTCAATATTAACATAATAACTTTTAAAAGTTTCCCAGTATAGTTGATTAAATAGACCAACAGACACCCCAAAATCGCTTGAAGTTAGTTGTTCGGCGAGGTTTATTTGTTCTATAAAGTGCTCGTAATTATAATATAACGTGGATTGTAGCATATTCACGCCACCAACTGACACTTGAAGATTAGTTAAAGAGCAAGGAGAAGAAGTAGCGGGACAACTATCAAATGGCGACTTCCATTGAAAATCACCAAGTCCATTAGTAGTCGTACTACCGATATAAGGCATTATTAAAATTCCAGTAGGATGAGTAATTCCAGCATTTACAAGTTGATTAAAAGTATTACCAGCACCAATTCCCGAAAATTGATTTGAGAGGATATTACGAAAAACAACATTTTTATTTCGTGATTTTTCTAAATATTGAAGAGATTTAACGGGGTCAAGTTGAATTTGTGAATAATAAATACGGCACGCAGGCATAGGGTGACTAGCGCCAGAAGTGGCAAGATTAATACCAGCAAAAGAAGTAGTTGGAGGACTTCTAATATAACAACCAGCAACAACATTTGTAGTTGTAGTAGGTATTCCACCATTAGCACTTGTTTCATTTAAATAATTTACTATAAAAGGACAGGTGGCACTAAAGGTGTTATTCGCAGTAGTTAAAGAATATTGAAGAGTAGTGGCATTAGGATTAACGACAGCAACATTAATAGTACCCGTATTAATCCAAAATCTTATACTAGAATCAAATCGTTTTACTAAACCGATATTTTCTAAACTTTCTAAGACTGTTGAAAGTTTAACCACAGCATAATCATACCAGACCATATAATTTGTATTTAAAACTTGATAGGTAGGTCTAAATTCATTATTTAATTGAGTTGATGTAAGGATAGTACCGTAAATGTTGTTATAACCAGTCTGAGATACATCAGCACATCGTGCTATTTTTGATTGAATAGCATTATTCGTACATTTAGAATTTTGAGTGGTGGCAATAACCGATTGAGTTCGCGTGGAGCATTTATCGGCAGCGACAGCGAATGGTATATTGTTGGTAAATCCATTTCCATTGGCAGTAGTACTAGCGTTCCATTTAACACTTCGTGGATTATCTAATTCTTCACTAAATCCTAGGGTATATCCGATGGTTTTTTGGTCGTTAAGAGACATTTCGCTCATCATTTGAAAATTCTTCGCTACATTAATAAATGGTTGAGTTGATTCAACTGTTTTACCATTCACCTGTAAATCTACCTGATGAATTAAATTAACAAAGTTAGTTTTTAATGATAAAAGAGCGTGATTACCATTAACAGGAGCAACAGGGGTATTAGTAGCAGAGAAGGCTGCCACTAGAGTAATTGGTATTACTAAAAATAGGTCATTAGTATCGGTGTATTTTTGGGAATTATAAATCTGACCTAAATCAAATTGGACTAATGAGAGGGAGTTATTAGTATAGACCCCGCTGTTTAAATCATTCACATATCCATTATATTGTTTATCAACATAAGGGGAATAATCATTTCGGGTTTGAGCTCTTGATGATTTACTGAATTCATATACATCGGTCATTTTATATATTCTATTTCTATAATAAGAAAATAAAAAAATAAGTTTATATTATAGATAATGATTAAGGATAGTTTAATAAATCAACAACTTAAAGCGTCATATTTAGAAGCTTCTATTTATAGTAAATTAAATGATTTATCTTATAAAGCGTTAAATGGAACTAGACAACCGATGAGAGGAACAAATGAAAATATAGTTGAATTAGGTAAAATGGCATTTAAAAACCAACCTACCGATGAAATAACAGAAGAACGAATAATGGACTATAAAAAAAGTTTAGATAATCCAGCGAGAATAGACCCAACAACAGGAGATGCATTTAAATTCTATGATGTACCAAATGTAGCATTAAACGCACCACCACCATTAACAGATGACCCAGATTTATCAAGACCAGCAACAAAAACAGATGTTGATGATATTGATACGCAAATAAATAAAATTATAGCAACAAATATCCCTTATATTGAAGCAGAAATTATAAAAGTAAAAGACAGATTAATAATAGAAAATGAAAATTTAAGAACAGCAAAAACAAAAGCACAAAGAGACAGAGCAAATATCAATATAAAAACTTATGAAATAAGATTAACAAATTTTGAAAAAGACCTACAAGATGAAAAAGACAAAATAACAGATTTAGAAACAATAAAACAACAGTATAAAGACAATATTAAAGAAAATGAAAAAATTATAAACCAGAATAGAATTGATAATGAGAACACAGTAAAAAAATATGTAGAAGATTTAAAGGCAGTTAATAGAGATAAATTTTTTATAGAACAACAACCAAACGAAAGTTTAAGCGATTATTTAACAAGAGTACAAACATTACAAAATGAAAAATTAGATAAGACATTATATGATGATAAAGCGAAATTAGAACAAATAACAAGATTAAAAGAAAATTTAAAATTAATGATTAAAAGCGATGTAATTATTGAAAATGTTGTAAAGGTTTTTACTGATGTTGAAATTTTTGAAATTAATAAAAATTTTAATACAATACGGGATAACTTTTTAGATGCTTACGGGTATAATAATAAAAATATAAACGATATGGATATAGTCAATTTTATTAAAGATACTTTAAATAATATATCATCTATTGAAATTGATGAAGAAGCACTACCAACGACGATTACACCAAATACAAGTTTAGTAGATTTAATGGATGCTTCGGGGGCAAAGACAAAATATTCATCTCAGGTTATAGATAATGCGTTTTATGTTATTAATAATGATACTAATAAATATATTTATCTTAAAATAGGTTTATATGATAATGGAAAAAATAAGATTGTTTTATATTCTAAAACAACAAATGATAAGGGTCATTTTACTCAGGTTATAGAAAGAAAAACCCAAGGAAAATCAGACGATGATAAGTGGATTAATATTTATATGAATTATTTACAATTAGATGCTTACGCTTTTAAAGAGTTTTTTAATAGTCTTACAAAATTACCAGATTTATATGACTATTTAGAAACAACATATATTTTAAAACCTGTGAGCGGTAAATCAGTACGTTTAACTCAAGGAAGTATTTCTCGTGGATATGGTGTAGGTATTAAATCTATTAATGATATACCAAAACATATTGATTTCGGTAATGTAGTTTTATTATTAAATCAATTATATTTTAAAAATAGATTATCTATTAAATATAAATCATTAAGCGAAATTAAAGGTTTTAAATCCGTTAAAGTAAGCGATAATTTTGTAGATTTAATAATGAATATTATTAATGGTAAAGAATATACCGATAAAATTAAATTATTAAAAACAGATGAAAAAGAGTTATTTAATCTTCTTTTATATAAATCAGGTATTCATAAAATAGTCCCTAATGAAACTGATGATGTACGACAAAAATTAAAAGAAAGATTTTTAATAACCGAAGGCGAAATTAGAGCAGGAAATAACAATCCAGCAGTTTTTAAAGAATTAGAGGATTTAACGTGGAAAATATCTCATCTCGGAGGATTTTCTAAAAAAGTGGCAGAAGCGTATTTAAAACAATTTAAATAAAATATTATTATTTTCTTTGTTATAAATAGAAATTAAAATGTATGAAAAAGTTGGAATTGATAAATTAAGTCCCAGTCAGATAAAAAATTTAATTAAAGGAAAAGCAGTCCGAGTTAAAATAGGTAATAGTCATTATATTCATTTATCACAAGAACAATTAAAAAAAGTAAATAAAGCGTTCCTACACGGAAAGGCAGTACAAATTACATTTGACCCTCATCAAGCACTTCAACACGGAGCAGGTATATTCGGTGATATCGCTAATTTTGTTAAAAAACATTCATTACAAAAGTTAGTTAATCCCGTTATAAAAGGTGTAAAACAAGCGTCCCATTCAGGCGTTTCTCGTGCTTCTAATTTTCTACACTCTAAAATTGATAAATTAAAACCTATAGAAGGCGAGGGGATTCTAAGCGATATTTTAGGGGCAGTTTCTACTGGTAGTAAATTATTTGGATTGGGCGTTGCTAGAAAAAAAATGGAACATAAACCTAAAACGGTAAAACCTAAAGTTGTAAAACCTAGAGCGGTAAAACCTAGAGGAGTTAAAAGAGGTAAAGGATTTTTAACGAACTTAGTAAAGAATATCGCTTCAAGTGATACCGCTAAAAATATAGTAAAAGATGTTATAAGTAAAGGGGTTGATGCTGGGGTAAATGCTTTAACTGGCGGTGCGTGTTGTAAAAAACGAGGAAGACCTCGTAAATGCGGAGGTGCCTTAATGCCCGCTGGATATTAGGCGAATTAGTTATATAACTAACTCGGGAATTTGAGTACATTACATCAATTTTTTAAATAATTATTTATTTTTTTAAATTTTAAAATAAAAATCTTAAAATTCTATGTAATGTACCCAATTTGTTTTTATTTCTTATAATATTATATAAGATGGATAAAAAAGATAATAGTTTAACAAATTTTGAGATATTAGATATTTTAAAGAAATATAATTTAAAAATAAATGGTATTTATATGAAAAATGAATTACCTGATAAATTACAGATAGGGTTTTATATATGTAATTTACAATCTTCATATGAAGGGACAGGGAGTCATTGGACTGTTTTTTATTTTAATTATAAATTATCTGTTTATTTTGATAGTTATGGATATATGCCACCTTTAGAAATAGACCGAAAATTAAAACCTTATGTTTATAATAATAGAAATATTCAGGATTATAATTCTTCATCTTGTGGGTATTTTTGTATTGCCTTTATAAAATATATGTATAAATCTACGAATATTTTTCAATCCTATAATGAATTTGAGGCGGTGTTTTCTAACAATACCGAAAATAATGATAAAATTTTAAATAGTATATTAAAAAATTGAATACCATTAAAAACCCTTAAATATTATTTATATCATTTATCGCTTTTAAATCAATAAAGTCTGTAAAATTATGACGTAGTCTCATATTTGGGTCATTTGTTCTAAAATCTAACAGCATAAAATCAAGAGGTTTTTCTGTTGATAAAGTATATATTTTTTTAAATAAACCTTTATCAATATCTGTCAGGTTATGATTACGAATAATATTATTTATACTAATGGCATCATTTATCTTAAAGAGTATAATGTAATTTACATTTCTTAAAATCAACTTCGGTACGCTTTTATAATCTTGTGCCATTAATAAACAACTAAAACCATATTTACGAGATGAGACTATATATTTAAAAATAAATTTCATTTCTTTCGGTGATAGGTTTATAAAATCATCAAATATTATAAGTTTAGGGGCATTTAAATCATCTTCAAATTCATCTAAATTAGGTAATTCATCAATTTCAGTAAAAAATTCAATCTCATCGTTTTCTTGTAATTTTTTATATAGCGGTTCGCTAGTCGTGGATCCTGTAAAAATTATAATCTTGTAGAATTCCCCCGATGTCCTTTTAAGATAATTACATAAACAGTTGGTCTTACCTGTCCCTGTTTTACCTATCATAAGTATATGACTTTTATGCTCTATATAATGTTGAGTCCAATTCTTAGGTTTTTTATTGTCTTTATTTATTCCTAATTTATCATAAAAATTAACTATTTCTGCCATTATCTATAATAAATATTTATTTTTTATTTTTATCTATTTTCTAAAACTGATATTCGGTTTTCTAATGTAGTTATTGTACTTTTTAGTTCTTGTATAATTTCATACAAATTTTGAGTCGCACATACATTAAGAGTATATATATATGATTTATCCAAGGCATTAAAATCGTTTATTTCTTTACCATATAAAAATACATTTGATGAATTTATATTTAAATCAGTATCGTCAATTTTAAAAGAATTAGATGATAATATTTCATTTACTTTACATTTATATTCTTTACCTGTATCATCGTATATTTTAACTAAATTAGACGAATTTAATATATTAGATATATCAATATTAGATGTAGTAATTATATTACTTGAATATGTTGCTATATCATATATATCAGGTATATATTCTTTTTGAATAGAAACTGCCTCAGGTATAACCTCTTTAATTTGTTGTGCTATAAAACCATATATATTAGAAGTACCTCGTGATATATCTATATAATTATACGTTTTAGGTTGAATACTTAAAATTTTCTGTAATGCTGAATCATCATTTATATCTTGTATATTTCTTTTAATTCTTTCATCACTACTTACGATAATTTGATATTTACACCAAACAGATGAAGCGAATGAAGCACATACATCATTATATGTTACGCCTGATGCTGATGAATAACCACCAATGTCCGCACGAACATGTGCTCCTAAAACACCAGTAGTACCAGTATTAGTATTAACATTAAGAATTCCCGTCATAGTGCCACCAGATAGTGCCAGATATTTACTTGATAAATTAACTGAATTTTCTTGAAGATTAGTTAAAGCGTTTATTGTTGTACTTGCTTTAATATCACCTACAACATCTAAAGCGGATGTTGGTGTTAATTGATTAATTCCAACTTTACCATCACTTCTAAAACTAATTATATTTATATCATCATAATTTCCGTGTGCTAGTGATATATCTAAACGTGATCGTGAGAAAGCACCGTTATTTTCCCATCTACATATTTTTAAAGTTGCTCTCGGTCCGTATATTGTTGTTGTTACACCTAATCTACATATATTAATTACTGGTTGAGGGTCATTAATATTTACAGTACTAGAGGGTGTTTGATGTGTAATTGTAGTGGGTGCTGATGCTAAATTATATGATGCTCTATCTACTGGTATATTTCCAATAGTTAATAATGATGATGCTGTTGCTGATGTTGTACCAATTCCAACTATTCCACCATTAAAAAATACATTATTAGTAATAGTTCCACCTGCTAATGGTAAATATTTAGATGATAATGCTGTGCCACCTTCTACGAATGAGGTTGCGTTTATTGTTGTACCTGTTAGTGCTCCTGTAAGTGTTCCACCACCTAATGCTAAATATTTAGATGATAATGCTGTGCCACCTTCTACAAATGAGGTTGCGTTAATTGTTGTACCTGTTAAAGCACCTGTAAGTGTTCCACCACCTAATGCTAAATATTTAGATGATAATGCTGTGCCACCTTCTACAAATGAGGTTGCGTTTATTGTTGTACCTGTTAAAGCACCTGTAAGTGTTCCACCACCTAATGCTAAATATTTAGATGATAATGCTGTACCTCCTTCTACAAATGAGGTTGATGTAATACTTCCTGATGTTTTAAGATTTCCAACTATATCAACTTTTTCAGTAGGTATTATCGTTCCAATTCCAACATTTCCAGCAGATATAATTAAACCTCCAGTCATAGTGCCCCCAGCTATTGCTAGATATTTAGATGATAATGCTGTGGCACCTTCTACAAATGAGGTTGCGTTAATTGTTGTACCTGTTAATGTCCCTGTAAGTGTTCCACCACCTAATGCTAAATATTTAGATGATAATGCTGTCCCTCCTTCTACGAATGAGGTTGCGTTTATAGTCGTTCCTGTTAAAGCACCTGTAAGTGTTCCACCACCTAATGCTAAATATTTATATTGTAAATCAATAAAATTTTCACTAATAGCAGTTCCGTTTAATATAGTCGCATCTATTCTACCAACTACAGTTCCACCTCCTAATCCTAAATATTTAGATGATAATGCTGTGCCTCCTTCTACGAATGAGGTTGCGTTAATTGTAGTACCCGTTAGTGTTCCTGTCATAGTTCCACCCGCTTTTCCTAAATATTTAGTTGATAAATCCACGTTGTTTTCTTGTAGAGTTGTAGAGTTTATTGTTGTAGCATTTATTGATGTACCATTTAAAGTACCACTAAGAGTTCCACCTGTTAATGGTAAATAATTACCTGATGCTGTTGATGTTGTAGTATTACCAGTACCAAAATACCCACTATTAAAATTAATACCATCAAAATAATATAACGGGGGGTCAAAAGATGCCATTATTCTATATATATATATTATAATAAATTATATATTATATATAGATAGATAAAGAAATGTCATTTTCATTAGTATTAAACTCTACAAATGTAAGTGATACAGTTAATAAATCTACTTTTACATATAATTTTACAAAAGGCAATTTTAATATACCAGAAGGTAGCGAAATTATGATTACAAATATACAAATTCCATATAGTTTTTATAATATTACATCATCTTATGGTAATAATACCATTACATTTTCATTCCCAACAGGTACTAATACTTATGCTACTGATGTAATAACTATTCCTGATGGTTTTTACACAACTACCTCTTTAAATTTTTATTTACAACAATGGATGATTTCAAAAGGTTATTATTTAGTTGATAGTTCGGGCAAATATGTTTATTATTTTCAGTTATCTTATAATATAGCACAATACGGCAATCAAATCTTATCATTTGTAGTCCCTACATCGCTTCCTGTAGGTTATTCATACCCTACTGGTTATACTATAACTACAATATTTAATGGTAATGGTTTCCCTACTGTTTCCAGATGCCCTTATATTACGATAGCAAATAATATCACTTATTATTTAGGATTTACGGCAGGTTCGTATCCTGAGACTTTAAACAGAATTACAAATTATTCAAAAAATTCAAATATAACACCTCAGGGTTCAACTATAAATTCTATTATAGTTAGATGCTCACTAGTATCTAATGCTGTAAGTTTTCCAAGTGATATTATTGACAGTTTTTCAATAAATAATACTTCGTTCGGTTCTAATATAAATTATAGTCCAAACATTGAAAAATGGGTAAAGATGACGCAGGGTTCTTATTCATCATTTACCATAACACTATCAGACCAAAATTTAAATACAATAGTATCATTAGATAGTAATATTTTAATTACTTTAATGATTAGACTAAAAAAATAAAAAATATATCTATATATAATAGAAACAGATGAAGCAGGCAATAAACAAATATAGTGGATTTTTAAAGGTTAAAGGAGCAGGATTAGTTTTTCCTAATGAAGAATATAAAAGTTTAAGTAGAGAAATTTCTAAATTAA
>Ga0213920_1001383_pt1 | contig 13484 bp, 17 predicted proteins | sample McNCre1117MG_FD_161054 | JGI IMG/M metagenome (GOLD analysis project Ga0213920, IMG submission 161054) | Freshwater microbial communities from McNutts Creek, Athens, Georgia, United States - 11-17 MG | ecosystem: Environmental > Aquatic > Freshwater > Creek | place: USA: Georgia | collected...
CGCCCTCCGGGCACTGCCCTCCAGTCGGTCCCAGTGGTCGAACCGCATCTGGACCGCTCGGAAGGCCTCGGTGATGAGTTCCAAGGGCGGCCGGTCCTGGCGCTTCTGGCGCTCGGTGGCTTCCTTGCCGGAAAGTCCTGCTAAACAGGCTCCTAGGCCAATCTCCCCGCTCAGGATTCTCGGCTCATACTCAGCCCGCAGACCCGGCGACCGGCGGAAGAAGTCATGGACGCCCTTGGCCTGAAAATAGAGGTCACGACCGAAGCCGAGGCGGGCGCAAATCTCCTCGGCGGATGCCAAAGTCGACTGAGTCGACTTTGCCACTTTCTTGTACTGGTTCCCGCGGTTCCCCCCGTGTGTCGCCTGTTGATGGGCGATCACCGGATAGGAGAGGTAGGCAAGGGCGCCCTTGAGGTAGTGGCGGCGGTGGACCAGTGTGCCGAGGATGATGTCGGCGGCCTCCTCCTCAGGACGGACCACGACGGGAACCTCGATCAGGCCGGAAAACTGGGCGGCCCGGAGGCGGTGGCGCCCGTCGATCAGGAGGAAGGCCCCGTCCTCCGACTCCACAACGATCAGCGGCTCGTCGATGCCGCGTGAGCGGACATCCTCGACCAGGCCCATCATCTCGGGGGAGTCATCCGGCCAGAGTCCGGGAAGATCGGCCAGGAGGGCGTGGTACTCGATGGAATCAACAGGGAGGTGGGTGGTGGTGTTCATTTGGAAGTTGTAAGGAGTGAGCGGAATTTGAGTTGTTCGGCTTCGGATCGTTCCAATAGCCAGATCATGTGTTGGGCGGACTCGTTCTCTTCGGTTCCCTGCGGGATGACTCTCATGACTCCGCGAAGGAGAGTGATGCGCTCTGGAATCGACAGGGACTCGTAACCAGTCATGGCTTGAGCGATCAGAAATTTTACTGGGTCACTCATAGACCAAGCTCCTGGGTGATTAACTCCCTGACTCCAGCGAAACGGGAATGGTTGATCGCGATTGACACGGTGGGCCGTGGGCGCCCAATGGAACGGGCCAAAGAAGCCACACTCATGTTTTTATCGAGCAGCGCGATCTTCACCTTGCGGCGAAAATCATCTTGCGGTTTTGCTCGGCGGCTATTAACGGTAGTCATGCGTTACAGCCGTCATACTATGACCAGTAAATTACCAGTCAACTAGAAATTTGAGCTCAGAAGAAAAAATATGTGACCGGGTAATTGCGGTCATGAACAAGTGGAGCTTGGACCAGACAGATCTGGCCCGGGAATTGGGGTATTCTCCTGGCTACATTTCCTTGTTGGCTAGAGGGGAGCGTGAAAACCCCGGAAGACCCCTTTTGGAACGCTTGGCCATCGTTGAAGAACGCGGGCCAGTATTTACCCAGTCACAGGAGAATATTCACCAGTCGACAGGCAATAACGAACTATCCGGCCTTGCCTATGTTCCAATCCGGCAAATCCCTGTCATTTCCTGGTGTCACGCAGGGGATGCCGCCACCTATGAGGAGTTGCCAAAATCATGGCAAGAGACTCTTCCGAGCACTTGCACAGACCCTCACGCTTTCGGGCTCGTGGTCGAGGGCGACTCCATGCAGCCCAACTACCAGTCAGGAGATATCCTGATCATGATGCCTTCCACGCCCCCCAGAAATGGTTGCCTAGTCGTCGCAAAATATAAAACCGATGGGGTGGTATTCCGCCGTTATCATTCCGGAGCTGAGGGGATCGTGCGATTGACTGCCTACAATCCCATCTACCCTCCACATGATGGATCCGTGGATGATTTTCACTGGATCTATCCGGTCCATTCCACGCTCAAAAAAGAGTGGAGATGAATTTCCTATGAACGATTCTTGGGTAGCACTTCTCCCACTGATTTTCCTGCTGTTTGTCTGGGTGATCATCCGTTCGGTCAGGCGTTCTAGAAAAAGCGGAATTAACACTCCTCAGGAGGCCACGCGGTTCGCCCTGGAGAATTTCTCCTCACTGGGAATGAAGGACTGGCAGAATCTAGAGCGCCAATGCCTCAAGGCTCGAGATATGGATGAAAAGACCCTCATCTACTCGCTGCGAGTCGCCTCAATCGTTCCATCTGTCACCACGCTCAAGACGCTTCTCTCAAGGCACCGGACGATCTTTCTCGGCGACGATCGCCTTCTTGGCATCGAGCTGGCGCGTCATTCGCCGAACTTCGGAGCCGTGAAGGGCTTCCTAGACTCACTGTTCCGCACAAAGTTTCTCGAATTGGCCCCGATCGAACTGCGCAAGAAACGCCGCAAGGAGGCAGAGGAAAAAGTTCGTAAAACGGCGATCGATCTCAATCTCATGGACGAAGCGAGGCATCTCATTGAACATCCCGACCAACCCCTTCCCGGCTCCATGTCGCCTGCCATGATTTCGGACTCTGCAAAGCCTCCCATCCTCATCAGGACCTATAAGGGCAAGAAGGAGGCGGCCACCGCTGAGTTCTCTCGGGAAGCCGCGATCCTCGCCGCTCAGGGATATTACCCCACCACCCAGACATGGGTGGATGGCTCCTACTCGACCGGTGACTTCGTCAAAGCCTTTCTACTCTGCTGGCTCCTGATCGGGTTCATCTTCCTCATCTACCTCCTCATCGTGAAGCCGCCGGGCACTCTCACGGTCACCTATGCGCTGAGGGAACAGCAAGCTACCCCTACGCTCCCACAGTCCCAGGCGGCCCCTGAACCTCCAGCCCCTCCGCATCCGCGCTACTTCTGTTTCCTCAACGAGCAGGTGATCGGCCCCTTTGCCCTCCCGGCCCTGCGCCAGATGACGCTCCCCGCCGATACCCCCATCTGCCTCGAAGGATCCGAATCATGGACCCGCTACGGGGACGTGTGAGGGGTTGATTCTCATCGGCTTTGGTGTTGACACCTATTCCATCCCCTCATCTAGGATTTCTAGCTGTTCAATCACCATGACATCCATTCAAGAATCCCTCGGGCTAAATACTGAAAGCAGGGGAAGGGTGGTCGAGGATTTGACCGCCATTGAGGCCCTGCTGCGCAAAATCGTTCCCCAAGATCTGGAAGATCGCTTTGTCGCTAGGATTACGGAATGGTTCATGATCCTAAAGGTATTTTCGGAACTCGACGTTGCCTACTCGTGCCTGCCTGAGCCCCCCCCGCTGTTGGAGGATCGTTACCGGGCGGCGCTGGTTTCCATCATGGCCTATGGAGAAAATATCTGGTCCGGTTTGCAGCAGCGCCCAGAAATCGATCTTTCGCCTATTCAAAGTTCAAGGGGCCAAATTTTTGCCAATCTTCGCTACCTTCGAGAAAAATACGAATTGAGGTTTTCGGCTTCAGACTTTTCGGACGTGGCCTCGACACTGGAAATCATCGAGAATGCACGGGCCGGAACTCAAGTCTAGGATCCTGGAGACGCGTTACCGCATCGACTCGGCTTCTCCCGAAGATCGAGAAAATCTTTACGCAGAGCTCGATCAGTTGATGGGTTGGCTGCAACTCATCACTAAAGAGACCCTCGGGAATTTGGTAAAAGCTCTCGATTCTCTTTACCCGGATTACATTCGGGAAAATGAGTGTTCCAAATTCCGAAGGTAACCCTCGGCATCGTGGACACGGGTGCCACGGGCTCTAGAGCCGGGCCCTTTTTTGGGTGATCGTCGCGGGACATGCTCCCCGCGCTTCCTTTTTTCCTCGCAGACATCATCCCGGCCGCCACCCCTGAGGAATGGGGAATCAGTCTCAAGGCCATCTTTGTGGCCGGGATGATCGTCTATCTGGGTGCGTCCACCTGGGCCAACCTGCGACGCAAGCCCTCCATAGAGACTGAGGTTGATCAGAAGATCACCCATGCCACATCCGCGCTGGAGCGGAGGATCGAAACGAAACTCTCCGATCTGAAGGAACAGATCCAGAAGCACTCCGATCGTCAGGACCGTCTGCAGACCTCGATCGAAACGGGATTTAGGGATATCCAGCGATCCATTGGACGATTGGAAGGGAAAATCGAATCGAACGCCTCCGAGTCATGAGCACGCTTCCTATCACTCAGGAGCGTCGGGAGGAGGCCCGCCACGCCGTCCGTTCTTATCTTGCCGAGCGCCCCTCAATCGCCGCTCATCCAGCCGATATCCGCCGTCGGCTCAATGCCGGTCATGCCAATGACTTTGCCCCCGAGGAAGTTTCCTATGCCCTTGGCTTCCTGGTCGGACTCAGACAGGTCGAATGCGTGCCCGATAGCCTCGGGGCGACTCTTTATTACCGCATCACGTCGGAGGGCATTTTGGCCCACGAGCGGGACAACTGATTCGGGGCCATGAAAAAGACGCCATTTTCTCATCTCAAGTCGGCTGCAAAGGCAAATGAGCCCTCCACCCGTCACCGCTTGATCACCCGAGGCGAAGAACGAGCCTGTCAATTGATCCTAGGCGTGATCTTGATCGTCGGAATTGCCGTGCTGGCCTCGCTGACGGGGTGCTCTCACAGTCAGGTTGGTCACTATCTCCCTCCCTCGTCAGCATCCACCCGCGCTGCCATCACGGAGGCAAAATCGTCGATTACCGCGGCACGATCGGACATTGCCGAGGCTCAATCCGTTGCTGCAGCGCTTCGGGCATCCATTCCCGCCGCCCTGTTTCCGAAATTCAGCGATCTCACCAATAGGATTTCCTCAGCGGATGCCGACATGACCGCCGCTGCCTCCAACACGACGCTGGCGCTCACCAATCTCGCCTCCTACGAAAACGCCGTCACCAACCAGACGGCGGCGCTCAATCAAACGTCTGCACGGCTCGATTACCTCGAACCTAAGTACCAGAAGGCCGTGGCCCTGATCTGGAAATGGCGCCTGATCGCCCTGGGCGTCATCGCCGGGATCATTGCTTATCTCACCTTCAAATATGGCCGCCGCCTCGCCGCCTGGGCCGCCACCCTCGCCGCCAAGATCCCGTGAAAATCCTCGAAGTGATCCTGAGCCATCCTGTGCTCCTCAGCCTCATCCTTTGGACGGTGCTGATGTTCTTGTGGGGCATCCTCCTTGCTGCGTGGCGCTATGTGCCGCGGGTGGCCACCTTCATCCGCCGGAGCATGGATGAGGCGGACACGGCGAGCGCCATGCGCCTGGGTTTTTTGCAGACGAATACGACCCTGTGCCTTTGTTGCCTGATCGGGGTGGCAAGTCGGTTTGACTGTGCGGCCTTCTGGGGAGCCGTCGCCACTTCCTTTGTCGCCGCCTATGCCGCCAAGGGATGGCAGCGCCAGATCGAACTCCGGGCTGCTACGGCCGCCGCTTCCTCCCCCACCGCGCCATGACCCATTTTATCCTCACGAACACTTGGGTGACGTATTTTCAATGAACACGCGCTACCCCTGGACGCCCGCCGTCGTCAACGGCGATATCCTCGTCACCGGTCGCCATGCCACCTGGTTCGGCGGGGCCAATGACCCGCAGGATGATGGGGAGACGGCCAGCGGCATCTCCACCAAGGCTAATCCGAGGCTTCTCGGGTGTGCCCTCCCCATGGATTTTGGGCCTAAAGCCAAACACAACCCCTGCGCGGGATCTCCACTGCCGCGACTGCCATGGTTCGCCCGGGTGGTGGTGACCAATGTGGCCAATGGACGCTCACTGACCGTGCAACTGATCGATCTGGGGCCATCCGCTGCACCCGTGGCCGAGGCGGCGATCGATCTGACCCAAGCGGCCTTTGTGGCATTGGGTGGTGATCTTGAGGTCGGGAAGATCACCGTGGATTTCCGAATCCCAGGCATGGGGCATCTTCTGCCGAAACCACCTGAGACTGGAGGTCTCATGGTCACTCCGGAGTTCCTGACATGAGACCTCTATTTGCAGTTCACACACCCTTTGCTGATCGCCCTCCCTGTACGAAGGCTGCCTATTCCAAAAAGGAGGCGCAGTCGCTTGTCAACGCCCGACTCCGTTCCCGGCGCAACAGGCCTGACGGTCTTCGGGCCTATCAGTGCGAAGTCTGCAATCTCTGGCATCTCACTCATAGCAGGGGGAAGGGAATGAAATCATGAGCGAGGAATCCAACCCCACCCGCAAGGGCAAGATTGCCAGGCTTCCGGCCTCCCTGCGTGAAGAACTCAACCGGCGTCTCCACGACGGGGAGAGCGCCCCGAGGATCCTCGCCTGGTTGCACTCCCTGCCCGAGGTGCTCTCAGTGCTCGATCAGCATGGAGAGGAGCCCATCACCGCTCAGAATCTCTCGGTTTGGCGGTCCGGAGGCTATGCCGACTGGTTGCGCCGGCGTGAGCGTATCGACCAGACAAAGGTGCTTTCCGAGTATGCCTTTGAGATGGCCAAGGCAGCCGGGGCGTCTGTCTCGGATGGTGCTGCTGCGATCCTCGGAGGTCGGATCCTGGAGGCCGTCGAAAAACTCGCCGAAGACGACGTTGGGGAGGAGAAGCTGGTCGGATTTGCCGTCGCCATGTCGAAGCTCCGCGACGCTGACAGCAAGATGCTCCGGGCTCGCGTCGCCCAACGCAGTGCCGATCAGAAGGATCGGCAACTTGACCTCGACGAACAGAAGTTCCAGCGCACGACCGCAAAGCTTTTCCTCAAGTGGGCAGCCTCGGAGGAGGCCCGCACGATCCTCGGCAGCGGCGAAACCGAAGCTGTCCAAATGGACAAGCTCGTCCAGTTGTTCTTTGGATCCGCTCCCGACCTGCAACCCCCTGTCATCCCATGATTTTCCTTTGCCCTCCGGGCGGCGATTTGGCCCCAACGAGCTCTGCCGTCCCGTCTCCGGTGAACTCGTCCCGGAGGGCTCCACTTTCCTTGATGCAGTGAGTCAGAAACCCTTTATCCAGCTCAGGCAGTATGCCCAGCAGCCGTTCTGGGATGATGCCACAGGCATCATGTTCTGGATCTGGCGCCGGCAGAGCGGCAAGTCGTTCCACGCGGCGGCCAAGGCCCTGCGGCGGATGATGATGATCCGCGGGCTGCTTTCGGTTTTCTGCTCGGCCTCGGTCAATCTCGGCGTGGAGTTTGTCCGCAAGGAAGCCATCATCTGGACCCAGATCACGGAGCAATACCGTCGTGCGGTCTCGGAGAGTGGGCTGAAGCTCACCTGCTCAGCCGATGACGATAAAGGGCGCCTCCTTGATCTCGACGCGGTGTGCGATCTTTTCGAGCACCAGAAGCTAGAAACCAAGATCTGGCATGACCGCACGACCTATTCGCGTTCGATCGTAGTGGCTCCCAATCCCGACACTGCGGTCGGATGGACGGGCGATATCTGGCTCGATGAGTTCGGACGGATGCCGGAGTTCAAGGAGGTCCTCGAAGCAGTTCTGCCGTTCATGTCCTCCAATCAGCAGTTCCGGTTGCTCGGCATCACCACGCCGCCTCCCGATGACCAGCACTATTCCTGGGAAATGACGATCCCGACGGATGAGGAGTTCCAGACCAATCCGAACGGTAATTGGTACCGTTCGGCGGCAGGGTTCCTCTGTCATCGGGTCGACGCCTGGGATGCCCATGCCGCCGGCGTCCCGATGTATGATGACCAGTCCCGCAAGGTGATCACGCCGGAGGAACACCGGGCACGCGCCTTCGACAAGACCGCCTGGGACCGGAATTTCGGTCTGAAGTTCATCCGCGGCGGCCAGGCGGCCGTCAGGTTGGCCGATCTGCAACAGGCAATGTCTGCCGGTGTGGGGGGGTGCGTGGGTCTTGATATTTCAGAGGAGATCGCCGCATGAGTGAATCGTCCGCGAGTGTGATCTGGAAAGGTAGCCAGCTCTTGACAGAATCGTCGGAGTCGCCCGTGATTGAGGAAACGGGAACAGAGATCACGATTACCCAGACCTATTCAGGCCCGTTCGATGTTTGTCAGACTGAGAAACCCCTCTATGGGGCTCCTTGTGCTCTATACCCAGCCGCTGCCGTTCGCAAAACGACAGTGAGCAAGATGCCGGGAGGACGAGGAAAGTTAACTGTTGTCTCCAGCGTATTGGAAAGTGGCGGAGGGGATCCCTCACCGCTGGCGGATCCAATTGTAGAAAAGGACTGGGTTCGCATTGAGAAGCCATTGGCGCAGCACCCTCGCTACAAAACCCTAGGTGCTCAAAGCATCGCTATGGCCAAAGCTTGGGCTTCTGATCCGTTAACCTATACGGGGCCATCATTTGCAAATGATCCACTGACTACCGAATTTGCGTCAAAGCTCCAGCGGGGTCAGGATACGTATGTTGTTTTCGCCCCAGTTGTGAAACTGACGACCGAGCATGCGGGTGAACCCGACACGGGGGGATGCGGTAAAATTAGTATCCCTTCAAATAATGCTGGAAGAAACCTGATGAAATATAAGTTCCTAAAAACCGCCGATGGAACTCGGTCTGAAAAAGGGAGATGGAGTAGGAACCAGGAATGGACCGGCGCCGATGATATAGACAACGATATCTATGGCCCTAACAGCGGGTTGCCCTGATGAGACTGCCTACGATACCCCAACCCGGGCGGCCTATCGATACGTCCTGGGCCAAGCAGGTGATCGATTACCTCCAGGCCCTGACCTGGCAGTCGACCCCGTCGCTGAAAGTCAGCATAGGAACTGGTGGAACTACAGGAAATGTAATCTCGCCATGGGTGCAGGCTGCGAGCGTCAAGATCCGCCCACTTGAGATCATTCTGACAAGCAGCAAAGCAGACGATGGAAGTGTCACCGACTACCTTTCTCTCTACCCTGGAACGGTGGGGGGCATTTATCCGAAGGTGGATGATAAGTTCCTCTGGCAAATTCCCTCGGACGGAGCGGGAGGATTCTTGGATCACCCGAGGATGGAGATCGAGCTGCCCGCATCGGCTGGCGACCCTCCGCTATTTGTGTGGCTCAAGGCAAAGTGCTTAACAGGTGTGGTTGTCGAAGTGACGTGTGAAACGGGAGCGACCGTTCCCGAAAACACCGTCGAATACGGCTATGTCCGTCTCGGATATATCAATTCTGATGGAACGGTTTACCAAGAGGCTTACGGGCCTATCTCCTACTTTCTGGCCTTTGCGTTGGATCCCAGCAACCCAATCGGGCATGAATTTGTGGCGCGATGAGTGCATGGTACGCTTATCCTCGCCTGTTAAGGTTTAATTGCGTCTCTTTTTTCCCAAGTAATCATATATCTGGAACATTCCCCTCTCAATGGGTGTGGACTCCAAGACAATATTCACCTTTATTTGGGACTCCTTCGGATGCTTCTGTAGCTGTCAAACTTCAAACTCCTGCTTTTCCGGATAAAACTCTTCTGCCTTTCCCCGAAGGGTCATTTGTAAAATGCAAATACGTTACTTTTGATTTTAATTGGGATACTAATACCGAGCTTTGGTACACATATTCAGGTGTAAAATCTCCAGATTCCTATTCGGTAGTAGATGCTGGGACGTTTGATTTAAGCACCTTGTCGTGGTCGTATAATTCGGAACTCGGAGTGTTTGAGTCGCAAGAACTCTTCACGATGCATCCAATTACAAATGTATACAAAGACTTCTATGACATTTTAAATTCCCCATGCACAGCGCAAGTTGGGCCATATCTTTCGCTTGAGGACGCTTCGACGAGCGCCATGGGCTATTTGCAAGGGAATCGTTATTGGGGGTCACCTACTGGATTTTCACAAAACATATACAACACAACAATTAGCACGGCAACTCTGCCAGCTTTCTTGCCAATAGGATCGCAGGTAATCACGCGACTAGGGGCTACGTCCAGTATAGTTCTCAAAAGCGGGGTAAGTTATGCGGGTTTTGAAGACAATTCAACATGGTGGAAGTCCGTTCAAATATCAGAGTCAACCGACCCTAATTATCAGGTAGGAACTATTTGGAATTTTGACCCTTTATTTGCACCATCCACCGCATACCGTCTTGAAGAACAAACTAACACGACGCGAAAATGGCGTAAAGACGCAGACACGTTTTTGGTGATTACGCTGTCAGAACCGTATTCTTATTCCGAAGCGCCTAAGCTCCAAGGGCATCAAGATTGCGGTGATTTTATCATCCAGCAGCCTCCCTTATTGGGTGAACTAAGCCTTTTCCAACTACCCGATTGGTATCAAGGTGAGATGCCATCGGGTTGGCCCGCTGATTTTGTGGGTAAAATAACAGTTGTTAATTTTGCACCGTGGCTGTTTCCAGTAGAAGGAACTATTGCTTGGGCTAACGAAAATCACTGGCCCGAGAGTTTTAGGTATTTCAATACTGATACGGAGGGATCTTTAGACATCGGAACGGCAGAAGTGCTTCTCTGGTCTCAGGCAAATGGCGTGGAGCGTAGGACACTATCGTTTACACAATCAAAATTGCGATGGGGGGCGCTTTCTCAATATTTTGATTTTGAAAACCAGAGGCCTTACGAAACCTCTTGCTGGCAAGCAGACATTGGATCGGATCATTTCTTGATCTCCGTCTTGTCGTACACTGGGCCTCTTGCTGAAGGCTATGGAATAGCGTCGGACAATCGGTATGTTCAACTCGCGGATGCGTTTAATGCAGGTCATTTTGGAGGAAACAATGGACTCGGGCCATATCCTGCATGGGCGCAGCTTCCGGTTCCGTCATCATGACCCTAGGCTTTGGATTTGGCTACTCGCGGTCAAACAGTGTCAACCGGTGATTACTGTTCCATCAGCTTGATTGACATGGTTGCCATTTGAGACAGCAGACGTTGGGGCTAATCCAATGAATCCCTAGTCTGCATCCCATATGGTGACTTTCACTGTCAATCTGGACACCCTCAAACTGTCCATCAACTATGGGATCACCCTCAAGCGCCGGGATTCGTTTCCGGTTCTGGTGAATTTTACCCGTGGGGGAAAGGTTGTCTCTCTGGATAACGGGGCTTCTGGCGTGCTGACGGTCAAGAAAGAAGGTGCAAACGCGTCTTCTCCATTCCTTGCCCTATCTTCTTCTTGGAGTCCCACCGGTTCCGATGCTTCTCCAGGTTACCTGTTCAATGTAGCGTTCAATACGGAAAACCTCGTTGCGGCACTTGCTGTATCCAACCCGGTTGCCGCCGTGGTGGAAATCGCTTGGGAAAACGGCACAAATCGCTGGGCTTCCTCCAATGCTCCCGTGCCGATTTACGATAACCTGTTTGGCGGCAATGCACCCGATCCAACTCCTGGACCGGCCATTATCCTGGATGGCGGCGCGTCTCCAGCTCCTGTCTACCTGTTTCAGGTAAGAAGGGATTTGGCCGACAATTGGACGAGCAACAACCCAATCCTTTCCTCAGGAGAACTGGGCTTTGAGGAAGATACGGGAAAGCTCAAGGTAGGCGACGGATCGACCGAGTGGTCTTCCTTGCCATATTTTTCAGGAGTTTTCCCGGGGCTCCACATGCAGGTTGCCGATGGCCATCTCCAAGCCAAGATCGGCGATGGGTCTTGGACCAACCTGATCGCCGTGTCTGAGCTAGGAGGTGGCGGGGGAACTGGCGGGATCGGCGAGGCGCCATCCGACGATAATTATTACATGCGTCACAATGGTTCCTGGGCAACCTTGGCGCCCCGTTCCTCCGGAACGCTCTCCATCCAGGGAGATTTATTTGTTGGTGCCCAGATCAGCGTCACAGGAGTTTCTTGGTCTAACAACCCGACGCTTTCTTACCAGTGGTACAGTTCTCAGGACGGGACGACCTGGGAACCCATCGGCGGCGCCACGGACACGGTTTACACAAATCAACCTTCGGACGCTGGGCTTTTCCTCAAAATTGTTGTTCAAGCTTCAAATCAATTTGGGACCACTTCGCGTGAGGCCGTGACCGGAAATCCAGTTGTGGGATATCCCGTCAATAGTGCCATTCCATCCATCGGTGGCGTCTTTTCCGAAGCACAGGTATTGACCGTTCAGCCGGGTACATGGTTAGGGTCTCCGACGCTATCTTACCAGTGGTACAGTTCTTCGGATGGGACGACCTGGGAACCCATCAGCGGCGCCACAAACACGGTTTACACAATTCAGCCCTCAGATCTTGGTTTGAAAATACACGTCGTAGAAACTGCTACCAATAGTTTGGGAAGTGCGACCGCTACCTCTGGGGCAGTGTCGAAAGTGTCTTTATATGATGGACTGCAGGCATACTGGCCGCTTGATGATGATGGATCCGGAAACCTTTCTTTGGTGGATGTTACTGGCAATGGATTTGACCTGATCAATAACAACGGGGTCGCCGTGGGATCTGGGATTGTTGGCGGAGCAGCATTTTTTAGTGGGGGAATAGCACTTTCTCAAACAAATATAACTAACTATTATGAGGTGTTTTCTGTTTCGGCTTGGATTAAAACACCTATTCCAAACGAATATCTAGGCCAATGGCGTTTAGGAGGAGCATGGATGTTTGCCGCACTACAAGATGGAACTGCTAGCTTAGCATTATATACAAGTAATGGCATTCAGAATATAACGTCTGCTAGCAAAGTAACAGATGATTCTTGGCATCATTGGGTCGGTGTAGTAGACAAAACAAATCAAATAGTTTCATTATATATTGATGGAATTAGAAAAACTTCCAGCTTTATATACGATTATTTATTTGAAGATAGACTATTAAATATCGGGGGTGTCGATCAGGAATTTGGGATTGACTGGACAAACGGCAGCGTTGACGAAGTCGGAATCTGGAACCGCGCGCTCAGTGATTTTGAGGTTGCCGCCCTTTACAACGCAGGAACAGGGCTTCCTTTTACAGAGTTTCAAACTACCTAACACCATGATTACACCCATCACTACTACTCATATCGACGCGGCTTTCGCTGCTGCCATATCCACCGCCACGGCCCTGGGGGCTAGTGTTGCCCGGATCTCTCCATCTCCTATCGCGACATTGGACCCTGGCACAACAGCAGAGACAATTTCAGTCGATCGCCTGACTTTTACCCCGCACGGAGGAGTTTTTCAGGTCGGTTTCCGCGTCACGGCCAAGATCACAATAGGCACCTATTCGGTGACGCGTATTCATGAGACTATCCCCTCAATCCGCGAAACCGCGTGGCCGTTGAATCTGGCCGAGCTTGCTGCCGCTTGGCTCCCGGATTCGATCATCGCTGGCGAATCATGGGTTGCGGCTCAGGGATTCTGGGGGACCAGGACGACCGATCTGAGTTTCACTTACCTCACCGCATTGCAATCCGCTGGAAGCCCCGCTGCGCTCGCGGTGACTCGTCCCGTCCTGGCCTCCCTTTACAATTGGATCATGTCGGTACGTTCGATCGCCGCAAATGGACGACGCTTTTTCCCATCCGCTCCCCACAGCTACGAGGACTTCATCGTCGAGTCCCACGCTTGATCTCTTCTACTGGAACCACCAAGCGTTTGTTTTGGAGTTCCTGTTTACATTCTGGATGCTGCGGAGCCCTTGCGAACCCTTCGCAACACACATGCATACCCCCAGCGGAGTATTTCAAACATTTCGATTCTGACCCTTTTCTGAATCGGAATTGACCCTTTTCAAACTTTTCGCTGGGTTACACTCGAACCCCAG
>Ga0213920_1001384_pt1 | contig 13448 bp, 13 predicted proteins | sample McNCre1117MG_FD_161054 | JGI IMG/M metagenome (GOLD analysis project Ga0213920, IMG submission 161054) | Freshwater microbial communities from McNutts Creek, Athens, Georgia, United States - 11-17 MG | ecosystem: Environmental > Aquatic > Freshwater > Creek | place: USA: Georgia | collected...
TCAGGTTGAAGACTTTCTGGTCCAGCACATGGATCACGCTGCGCTGGCCAGGTGCGGCATTCGGGGCGCTTTGCCGCGCCATCAGCGACGCCAGCGACAGCGGCGCGATCAGGTTGACTTCGAGCTGCTGGCGCGTGCCGTTCAAGTCCATCGCGTCCCCGGTGTCGGGCTCGAACATCGAAGCGTTGTTCACCAGGCAATCGAGCGGTCCCGTGGTTTGAGCGATGTGCGTCATCATGCGCTGCACATCGGCGCTCTGGCCCAAGTCGGCCTGCACCAGACGAACATCGGCGCCCTGGGCTTGCAGTTCGGCCTGCAGGGCCTGGGCCGCATCGCTGGAGCGCTGGTGGTGGCACCAGACCTGCCAGCCCGCTTGCGCAAAGGCCCGGCACAGGGCCGCGCCCAGACGCAGCGCGCCGCCAGTGATCAGAACGTGTTTCAAGGTGATGCCCGAACGGGATGGAAAGAGCGCCAATTATCGGCGATGGGCCTGCCGCTTGCCTGTTCAGTGGGGTATGGCCTTCCTGTGCGAGCGGCGCCCCCGCCGCGATGGGCCCCTGCAAACAGCAGGCTATCGCCCCGAGGGCGGGGCTCCCACACAGGGCAGACCAAGGATAATCGCAGCGTGACCCACACCGCAGCCATCTCCACCGAACTCGCCCAGCGCGTCCACCAAGCCATCGCGCAAGCGGGCGGCTGGATCGGCTTTGACCGTTTCATGGCCATGGCCCTGTACGAGCCTGGCCTGGGCTACTACACCAACCACCTGCAAAAGTTCGGTGCCATGCCGTCTTCGGGCAGCGATTTTGTGACCGCCCCCGGCCTGACCCCTCTGTTTGGACAGACGCTGGCGGTGCAAGTGGGCCAGGCCCTGCAGGCCACGGGCACGGCCGAGGTCTGGGAGTTTGGCGCCGGCACCGGTGCACTGGCTTTGCAACTGCTGGACAGCCTGGGCGATGCCGTTCAGTGCTACACCATCGTCGACCTGTCGGGCACCTTGCGCGTACGCCAGGCCGAGACATTGCACGCCCACGCCCATAAGGTGCGCTGGCTGGACGCCTGGCCTGATGCCATGGACGGCGTGGTGGTGGGCAACGAGGTGCTGGACGCGATGCCGGTGCAGCTGCTGCAGCGCACAGGCGGCGTCTGGCATGAGCGCGGCGTGGTCAGCGCAGGCGAGGCCTTGGCCTGGCAGGACCGCCCGACCGACTTGCGCCCGCCGCTCGAAGTGGACGGCGAGCACGATTACCTGACCGAAATTCACCCGCAGGCCGAGGCCTTCATCGCCAGCCTGGCCGAGCGCCTGCTGGCGGGCCGGGGCGGAGCGGCGTTTTTCCTGGATTACGGCTTCCCTGAGGCCGAGTACTTTCATCCCCAGCGCCACATGGGCACCGTCATGTGCCACCAGCTGCACCAGGCCGATCCCGACCCGCTGGTGGCGGTGGGTCAGAAAGACATCACCGCCCATGTGAACTTCACGGGCGTGGCCCTGGCCGGGCAGAACGCGGGGCTGCAGGTGCTGGGCTACACCTCGCAGGCCAGGTTCCTGCTGAACTTGGGCCTGGCCGAGCGCATGGCGGCCAGCACTCTGGCCGAGCGCAGCCAGGCGCAGCGCCTGCTGGGGGAGCATGAAATGGGCGAACTCTTCAAGGTGGTGGGTTTTGTTACGACCGACAACTGGCAGGCCCAGGGCTTTGCCGCAGGCGACCGCAGCCACCGCCTGTGAGGCGGGTCTGAAAGATGGGGCTGAACCCATGATCCGCTGGCTGATCGTCACCTTTCTGGCCCTGATCCTCTTCAGTGGCCTGCAGCCCTGGCTGCAAAAACTCGGCTTCGGGCGCCTGCCGGGTGATCTGAATTTCCGGTTGTTTGGCCGGGCGTGGTCGATTCCGCTGACCAGCACCCTGCTGCTGAGCATGCTGGCCGCAGGCATTGCCCGCTGGCTGTAGCGTTGCAAACAAGCCTGTAAACGCCAGAAAACGGCGGGCATCGGCTGCTGATTTGGCTGGTTTGGCCCTGAATGGCTAAAATACCAGGTTATTCCCCATGTTTTGATGCGGTCCATGCCTTGGGCCACTGCCGAATGAAGCCGCCCAGCAGATGGGCGTGATCCGGGAGAGCCGGGCCTTCACCCGCTTCCCGATGGTGTTTTAGAAAGACGTTTTGAATGGCTAAAGAAGAATTGATTGAACTGATGGGCGTGGTCAACGAAGTGTTGCCCGATACCCGTTTCCGCGTGACGCTGGACAACGGCCATCAGTTGATTGCCTACTCCGCAGGCAAGATGCGCAAGAACCACATCCGCATCCTGGCGGGTGACCGCGTGACGCTGGAGCTGTCGCCCTATGACCTGAGCAAGGGTCGCATCAGTTTCCGTCACCTGGCCGGCCGCCCACCCATGGCGCCACGCACACCCCGCTGATCGGGGCGGGGCAGCACCTGCTGCCCCTGGATCAGACCCTTGAAGCGGTGCGCATGATCCCCAACTGGGGACAAGCCACAAAGGTTTGACATGAACGCCACCGCCCCATCCCTGCACATTGTTTGTCCGCATTGCCACACCACCAACCGGGTGCGTGAGGCCGATCTGCACAACGCGCCCGATTGCGGCGGCTGCCACCAGGCTTTGTTTGTGGCGCACCCGTTGGCCCTTGATGCGGCATCGTTTGAGCGCCACATCGCTCGCAGCCAGATTCCGGTGCTGGTGGACTTCTGGGCCCCCTGGTGTGGGCCCTGCCGCATGATGGCCCCGGCTTTCGAACAGGCCACTGGCCTGCTGGAGCCGCAGATGCGTCTGGCCAAAGTCAACACCGAAGACGAGCAGCAGCTCGCTGCCCGTTTCAACATCCGCAGCATCCCCACCCTGGCGCTGTTTGTGAACGGCCGTGAGGTGGCGCGTCAGGCCGGAGCCTTCCGCTCTGCGCAGGACATCGCGCAGTGGGCGCGTTCGCACCTGTGAGGCGTGCTCAGCCGTCCACCGGGTTTGTGGGCGTCTCCAGCAGCAACTGGTAAAAGGCCAGGTCCAGCCAGCGACCGAACTTGAAGCCGACCTGCGGCAAGGTGCCGACGTGCTTGAAACCCAGCCGCTCATGCAGCGCGATGCTGGCGGCATTCGAGGCATCAATGGCACCGACCATGGCGTGGACCTGCTGTGCCTTTGCGGCTTCGATCACGGCCTGCATGATGCGGGGACCGAGTCCTTTGCCGCGCTGGTCCTTGTGCACATACACCGAGTGCTCCACCGTGTACTTGTAGGCTGGAAAAGCCCGGAAAGCGCCGTAACTGCCAAAGGCCAGCAGCGTGCCCTGGGCGTCTTCGATGCCCAACACCGGAAAGTTCCCGGCCCGTTTGGCCTCGAACCACGTCACCATGTTCTGCATCTGGCGTGGCTTGTAGTCGTACAGCGCGGTGGAGTGGATGATGGCGTCGTTGAGGATGTCAAGAATCGCAGCGGCATGCCGCTCGAAAGTGCATTGCACAAGGGTGTGTTCACTCATGGGGGTTTCCGTTTCAATCTGGAATTTTTGGGAATGTCGCTCAACGGCTGACGATCATGCGCACGCCCAGCGCCACAAAGATGGCGCCAGCCGCCCGGTCCAGCCAACGACCGCTGGCCGGGCGGCGGTTGAGCCAGGCACCGATGGCGCCTGAAAAATAACCGAGCAGGCCAAACAGCACCGCTGCCTGCAAAGAAAACAGCACACCCAGCAGGCCCAGCTGCCATGCCACTTGTCCCTGCGACTCGACGACGAACTGTGGCAGGAAGGACAGAAAGAACAGCACCACCTTGGGGTTGATCACATTGGCCATCAGGCCTTGCAGGAACAGGCTGCGCAGCGATTTCTGGTCAGCTGCTTCAGCGGGCATCCGGCCTGACCCGGCATGTCGCAGTGCCTGGATGCCGAGCCAGAGCAGGTAGGCTCCGCCAGTCCATTTCAAGAGCATGAAGGCGGTGGGCGAGGCGGCCAGGATGGCGCTCACCCCCACCACGGCCAGCACCGTGTGGCTCAGGCAACCGACCGCGCAGCCCAGGCCAAAAGCCATACCAGCGCGCCGCCCGCCGGAAATGCCGATACTCAGCACCATCAGGTTGTCGGGGCCGGGTGTGGCGGTCAGCAACACGGTGGTGATCAGGAAGCCGAGGATTTGGGTTTCGTTGAGCATGGGGCGGGTCTTATGGGGTGGGCATTGTTTGAAGTGCGCCCGAAATGGCGTGGGTCCGGGCAGCTTCGATGCGCTCGCCGATCTGAGGCCCCTGCAGCCCTTCACGCGCTGCAGCCGCGGCAATGTCGGCGGTGACCACGCCCAGCGCCGCAGCCAGGGCCAGGGCCAATCGATTGGCCTGCGGGTAGTCGCGGTCTTCCAGCCCAAGGCGGCCGCGTGCATCGGCTTCGCAGGCCTGCAGAACCAGCGCAAAGCGCTCGCTTTGGCGGATGGCGTCGCAACGGACCAGCAAACGCATCACGGCGGCGGCATTCAGTTCGCCACTGCGGTGAATGTTGCCGTGTTCACGGGCCACGACTTCGGCCAGTTCCTTGCAGTCGCTCGGCACGCGCAGGCGTTCGGCCACGTTGTGCGCGAGCTTGACGCTGCGGCCTTCGTGGCCGATGTGGCGCGGCAGCACGTCGGCGGGTGTGTTGCCTTTGCCCAGGTCGTGCATGAGCGCTGCCCAGCACACGGCCAGCGGGGCCTGCAGGTGGGCGCACTGGTCGAGCACCATCATCACATGTACGCCGGTATCGATTTCGGGGTGGTGTTCCGGTCGCTGGGGCACGCCCCACAGGCGGTCCAGCTCGGGCAGCAGCACTTTCAGGGCCCCGCATTCGCGCAACACGTCGAACATGCGTGAAGGCCGGGCGGTCACCAGGCCGCGGGCGATTTCCTGCCAGACGCGCTCGGGCACCAGGTGGTCGACTTCGCCGTCTTGCACCATCTGGCGCATCAGGGCCATCGTTTCATCGGCCACGGTGAAGTCGGCAAAGCGCGCCGCAAAGCGCGCCAGCCGCAGGATGCGCACAGGGTCTTCGGCAAAGGCCTCAGTCACATGGCGCAGCACTTTGGCTTGCAAGTCGCGTTGGCCGCCATACGGGTCCACGATGTGGCCGCTCCATTGCGCGACAGGGGCGTGCGCCAGCACCTCGGGCACGGCCAGGGCGTTGATCGTCAAGTCGCGGCGGGCCAGGTCTTCTTCGAGTGTGACGTCGGGCGCGGCCTGCACCGCAAAGCCTTTGTAGCCCCGCGCCGTTTTGCGCTCGGTGCGGGCCAGGGCGTATTCCTCGCGGCTTTTGGGGTGCAAAAAAACCGGAAAGTCCTTGCCCACGGGCAGGTAGCCTTGTGCCGCCATGGCCTCGGGCGTGCTGCCCACGACGACCCAGTCGCGGTCGTTGACGCGCTGGCCCATCAAGGCATCGCGCACCGCACCGCCGACGACAAAAATCTCCATGAAATTCCTTGATCAGTTGGGGACAGAGCTGAAGAGCTGTCCCGCAAGTCATTTAACTTTGCAGCCGGAAAGGCTCTTCAAAGTCGATGAAGTCCTTTTCGGCCAGCGCGCCGTCGATCCAGGCCTTCACACCGGGCAGGGCGCAGACGCGGTCCATGTAGGCCGCTACATCGGCAGGCACGGGCAGGGCGTAGGTTTTCAGGCGCGTGACCACCGGGGCGAAGTAGGCATCGGCCACGGTGAACGCGCCGAACAACATGGGGCCGCCGTGTTCGGCCAGCAGGCCGGACCACATGGCCACGATGCGCTGCAGGTCGGCGCGCACGGCGGGTTTGTCGCGCAGGGCCAGCGCACCCACCTCGGGCAGCTGGGCGTCGATGTTCATCGGGCAGGCGCTGCGCAGACCGGTGAAGCCGCTGTGCATTTCGGCGCAGACGCTGCGGGCGCGGGCACGTGTGACACGGTCAGCGGGCCAGAGCTGTTTGTCCGGGAATTGCTCAGCCACATATTCCGCAATGGCCAGCGTGTCCCACACCACCAGGCCGTCGTGCACCAGTACGGGCACTTTGCCCACCGGGTTGATGGGCGCGACCACCTTCTTGAATTGCGAATCAGGCGTGAAGGCGTCAAAGCGAACCATGATTTCTTCGAAGTCGATGCCTGCCTGGCGCAGCAGCACCCAGGGGCGCATGGACCAGGACGAATAGTTCTTGTTGCCGATGTAGAGCTGGATCATTTTTTCTCCCGTTGCAGACAAGAGATGTTAACGGGATCAAGGTCAGGCCGGTTGTGCTGGGGCGAGCGCGAGTCTCTGCCCGCAAAGGCGTGCTTTCGCGGCGAGGGCGCCGCTCCTACATGGCACCGCTCCCGGATGGTGCTGTGCGGTCAGCGTCCGGCGCGTTCCCGCCAGGTGTTCAAACGGCGCGTGGGCACAGTGATCTGCCAGCCCAGCCGGGCCAGCTGCTCGCACACCTGGCGGCCCACAAAGCCGGTGCCGCCCAGCACCAGAACGCGGGGGGTGGTCATTCAGCTGTTCAGGCCCGCTGCCGCCTGGTGCATGGCGTCCATGGCTTGCTCGACGATCTGGGTGCGCCATTCGTCGGTGTCGACATAGAACGCGTCCATCAGGTCCTGCTTGATCTGCTGGCGCAGAGCCGCCGGAGCTTCGGGGTGCAGGTGCAGCCAATGGTCGCCGCGCAGGGCGTACATGACCTTGTCGGTGGGCTGGGTGCCGTACTCCATGGCGATGCCGGTGTATTCGGCTTGCGGGCATTCCTGGTAGGCCGACATCCACATCAGGCCCGTGAGGAAGGCCGAGGTGGATGAGCCGTCGTAAATCGAGGTGATGCCCTGACCCCACCAGGCCTTGGCCCGGGTGTAGGCGGCCGCGTCGTCGGCACAGGCAAAAATGCGCTCGCCCACGCCGCTGGGCCCCAGGCCCGTGTGCAGGTCGATCCAGGCCATTTTCTGGCAGCGCTGGCCGTACTTTTGCAGCACCTTGCGCACCGTGAGGTTGCTCCAGGTCGGGGCCTGACCACCAAAGAAGAGTCCGTCGGGAAACTCGTGCTGCCCTTTGGAAATGGCGGCCTGGAAGGCCTTCATGCCCCGCTCGGCAATGTACTGGCCTGTGGCTGCCGCATTGGCCGCATCGGGTGGCCACACGTCGGGCAGCAGCAGGGGCTGCAGTTCCTTGTAGGCCTCGTTGGTGGGCAGGGGCTGGGTGAAGTCCTGGAAGTTGCGGTTGATGTCCACGTTCTCATGGGTCACCCGGCGCACATGCGAGAAGCCATGCGGGTTGAGGGCATGGATGTAGAGCACCGCCACGCCGTTGGCCTTGGCCGCTGCGCGCCAGGCGGTGTTTTGCAGGGCGTGGATCTGCACGCCCGAGCCGCAGTAACCCTCCACACCATGGCAGGCGCTGCTGAGGATCAGCAGGCGCTGCGCGTCGGGTGCCCCGTCCAGCACCACGTCCATGGCCAGCTCTTCGTCATCGCGGCCCTTCAAAGGGTGGATGTTGGAGTCAACACTCAAACCTGCGGCCTGGGCGGCGCTCAGGAACTTCTGGCGCGCTTGCGCATAGCTTTTGGAAAAGCTGCTCTGGATATCGCTCATGACCACTCCTGATGGGCTTATTTTTGCGTCGGGTTGGCCAGCCACTGTGTGGCCAGTTCCACCCAATAGGTGCCGCCCAGCGGAATCAGGTCGTCGTTGAAGTCGTAGCTGGGGTTGTGCAGGGTGCAAGGGCCTCCGCCATGGCCCATCTCGCGGTGTGCACCGTCGCCGTTGCTGATGAAGACATAGGCGCCGGGTTTGGCCTGCAGCATGTACGAGAAGTCTTCTGCGCCCATGGTGGGCTCCTGCATCACCACATGCTCGGCGCCCACGATGCCTGTCATGACCTGGCGGGCAAAGTCGGCCTCGGCCGGACTGTTGATGGTGGGCGGGTAGTTGCGCTCGAACTCGAATTCGCACTGCGCATCAAAAGCGGCACAGATCGACTCGGCGATCTGCTTCATGCGGCTCTCGATCAGGTCGAGCACCTCGATGCTGAAGGTGCGCACCGTGCCCTGCAATTCGCAGGAGTCGGGCACCACGTTGGTGGCTTCGCCTGCGTGGATCATGGTGACCGAGATCACGCCGGCGTCCACCGGTTTCTTGTTGCGGGTGATGATGGTCTGGAAACCCTGCACCATCTGGCAGGCGATTGGCACCGGGTCGATGCCGTTGTGCGGCAGCGCGGCGTGGCTGCCCTTGCCGCGGATGGTGATCTTGAACTCGTTGCTGGACGCCATCACGGGGCCAGTGCTCACGGCAAAGGTGCCCACGGGCGCGCCGGGCCAGTTGTGCATGCCGAAGACGGCCTGCATCGGGAACTTGTCAAACAAGCCGTCTTTGATCATCTCGCGGGCGCCGCCGCCGCCTTCTTCAGCGGGCTGGAAGATCAGGTACACCGTGCCGTCAAAGTCGCGGTGTTTGGCAAAGTGCTTGGCCGCAGCCAGCAGCATGGCGGTGTGGCCATCGTGGCCGCAGGCGTGCATCTTGCCCTGGTGTTTGCTGGCATGGGCGAAGGTGTTGAATTCCTGCATGGGCAGGGCGTCCATGTCGGCGCGCAGGCCCACGGCACGCCCGCAGGCGCCGCCATCACGCCCGTGCACGATGCCCACCACGCCGGTGGTACCCATGCCACGGTGGATGGGGATGCCCCAGTCGGTCAGCTGCTGGGCGACCACATCGGCGGTGCGCACTTCCTGAAAGCACAGCTCGGGGTGGGCGTGGATGTCTTTGCGAATGGCCGCGATGCTGGCCGCGTCGGTGAGGATGGAGTCGAGGATTTTCATGGAGATCAGTCTAGCCTCTGCCACGCATTCTTGCCATCACCCTGCTGCACCTGAGGGACATCGGGCATCAGGGTTCTTACCGAGGTGGGAGTATGCACAATGCTTGGCATGACAGGACGACTCCTTTTGGCCTTCCGTGGGCTGGGTCTGGCACTGGCGCTGCTGGCGGCAGGCGCTGCCCAGGCCGCCTGGCTGCAATGCCTGGTGACCTACGCCGGCACCACCCACACGGTTGTGGCTGAGCCGGTGCAAGACCCTTACCCCGTGCCCTCGGTGGACATTGGCGGGCGTTTTCGGTTCAAGCCCATCGTGGTGGGGACGTCACAAGGGGTGGACCGGGTGCTGATTTACGCCTACCTGGTGGATGGCGCTCAGGCCCTGCCCATTCACCAGGCCAAGTTCCTGCCGCCTTTCCCGTCAGGCCCCCAGCCGTTGACGGGTCAGCAGTCTCTTTACGCCGGGCCGCTGGAGCGCGAGCTGATGTACAGCTGCCGTTTGCAGGGGGGCACGCCATGAGGGCACTTGGGCAATGGCAGGCGCTGGGCGTGCTGGCCTTGTCGCTGGCCGCTTCGGCCCAGACCCCGGGGGCATCTGATCAGCCCACCCAACCCGTTACCTTGGTGTTTGCTGGAGACACCACGCTCGACGACGATGCCGGTACCCTGATCGAGCGCGGCGGTGACCCGCTGGCCGACTTTGCGCCGCTGTTTGCCCAGGCCGATGTGCGCCTGTCCAATCTGGAGTGCGTGGTGGCCACGGGTGGATCGGCTGGACGCAAAAACTACACCTTCCGGGCCCACCCTCGGGTCTTGCCCGTGCTGAAAAAACACCTGGATGGCGTGACGCTGGCCAACAACCATTCGGGCGACTTTGGCCGCGAGGCCTTTGCCGAGATGCTGGGGCTGCTGCAAAAGGCGGGGCTCGCGCAAGCGGGCGGCGGCCTGAACCTGAGCCAGGCCCATTCGCCCTGGATCGTGGAGCGGCGGGGCCTGCGCATTGCCATCCTGAGCTACAACGAGTTTTTGCCGCGCAGCTTCGAGGCGGGGCACGATGCGCCCGGTGTGGCCTGGAGCGAGGACGAGCAGGTGGTGGCCGACATCCGCCGTGCCCGCGAGGTGCACCGGGCCGATCTGGTGATCCCCTTCATGCATTGGGGTTGGGAAAACGAACGCGTAGCCAATGCTCGCCAGCGGCAGTTGGCGCGCAAGATGATCGAGGCCGGGGCCGACGCCGTGATCGGCGGTCACCCGCATGTGACGCAGGACATCGAGCACCACCAGGGCAAGCCCATCGTCTACAGCGTCGGCAATTTCGTCATGAAGGAAACCGACAACGAGCACCAGCGCCAAGGCTGGGTGCTGCGTCTGGCGCTGGACAAGCAGGGCGTGCGCGCTTTGGACACCCATGTGGCGCGCATCGACATGAAGGGCATCCCGCACCGTGACCTGACCGAGCCCAGCCCGTGCTGGCAAAGAGGCGAGGCAGCCATCGGGCAGTGCGTGGCGGGTCAACGGCGCTAAGGGTTTGTGTTTTGTGGGGCGGGGTTTGTAGGAGCGGCGCCCTCGCCGCGAATGAACGCCTGCAGACCGCAAGCCATCGCCCCGGGGCGGTGCTCCTGCATGGCAAGAGATGCGCCACAATTGGCCGCATGACCGATGCCATCCAAGTGGTGCGCGGCGCTTGCCCGCACGATTGCCCCGACACCTGCGCCTTGTTGACCACCGTCGAAAACGGCCGAGCCACCAAAGTGCAGGGCAACCCTGCCCACCCCATGACCGACGGGGTGCTGTGCACCAAGGTCTCGCGCTACGCCGAGCGGACCTACCACCCTGAGCGGGTGTTGCAGCCCTTGAGGCGTGTCGGCCCCAAGGGCTCGGGCCAGTTCGAGACAGTGAGCTGGGACGCGGCGCTGGATGACATTGCCCAGCGTCTGCAAGCCATCGCTGCACGCGACCCGCAGGCGATCCTGCCTTATAGCTATGCGGGCACCATGGGCCTGGTGCAGGGCGAGTCAATGTCGGCGCGGTTTTTCCATCAGCTGGGCGCCTCTCTGCTGGACCGCACCATCTGCGCCTCGGCCGGTGCCGAAGCCCTCACGCAGACGTTGGGCAACAAGGTCGGCATGAAGGTGCAGTTCTTTGCCGAGTCGAAACTGATCGTCATCTGGGGCAGCAATTCGATCGGCTCCAACCTGCATTTCTGGCGCATCGCCCAGGAGGCCAAGCGCAATGGCGCGCGGCTGGTCTGTATCGATCCGCGCAAGAGCGAAACCGCTGACAAGTGCCACGAGCACATTGCGCTGAAACCCGGCACCGACGCGGCGCTGGCGCTGGCCGTGATGCACGAGCTCATCACGCACGACTGGCTGGACCAGGATTACATCGACCAATACACCTTGGGCTGGGAAGCCCTGAAAGCCCGAGCCTTGCAGTGGCCGCCCGAACGCGCCGCCGAGGTGTGCGATGTGCCGGTCGATCAGATCTGCCGCCTGGCCCGCGACTGGGGCACGACCCAGCCTGCCGCCATCCGCCTGAACTACGGCATGCAGCGCGTGCGCGGTGGGGGCAACGCGGTGCGCGCAGTCGCCTGCTTGCCTGCACTCACGGGGGCCTGGCGTCACCGTGCAGGGGGCTTGCTGATGAGCAGCTCGGGGCATTTCCCGGTGCGCCGTGCAGCGCTGCAGCGGTCCGACCTGTTGGGCGAGCGCCGCCCGCGCACCGTCAACATGAGCACGATTGGCGACGATCTGCTGCGCGAGGCCTCGCCCGCCTTTGGCCCGAAGATCGAAGCCCTGGTCGTCTACAACAGCAACCCGGTGGCCGTCGCGCCCGAGTCGGGCAAAGTGGTGCAGGGCTTCGCCCGGGACGACCTGTTTACGGTGGTGCTGGAGCACTTCAAAACCGACACGGCTGACTTCGCCGACTACATCCTGCCCGCCACCACCCAGCTGGAGCATTGGGACATCCACACCACCTATGGCCACACCGATGTGCTGCTGAACCAGCCTGCCATCGCGCCCCAGGGCGAGGCGCGCACCAACACCGACATCTTCCGTGCGCTGGCCGCCCGCATGGGTTTTGACGACGCCTGCTTTGGGGACACCGACCAGCAGCTGTGCCGCATGGCGATCGGTGATGGCAAAGACTTTGAGGTGTTGTTGCAGCATGGCTTTGCCAGCCTGCCAGTGCCCGACGCGCCATTTGCGCAAGGGGGCTTCCCGACCCCATCGGGTCGCTGCGAATTTTTCAGCCAGCGCCTGGCCGACATGGGGCAGGACGGCTTGCCCGACCATGTGCCCAATTACGAGGTCGCCTCAGGCCAGGGGCCCTATCCGCTGGCCATGATTTCACCGCCTGCGCGCAACTTCCTCAATTCGACCTTTGTGAATGTGCAAAGCCTGCGCGACATCGAGGCCGAACCGGTGCTGGAGATGCACCCCGAGGATGCGGCAACCCGTGGCATTGCCGATGGGGCGGTGGTGCGCGTGTTCAACGACCGTGGCAGCTACCACTGCAAGGCCCGCCTGAACCAGCGTGCCCGCCCCGGTGTTGTCAACGGGCTGGGGGTGTGGTGGCGCAAGTTGGGGCTGAACGGCACCAATGTGAATGAACTGACCAGCCAGCACCTGACCGACATGGGTCGGGCACCGGTGTTTTATGACTGTGCGGTGCAGGTGGTCGCCCTGTAGGCGGCCACAGACCTTCACGCTCTTTCAGGGCAGCTCGGTGTTGGCCTCGGGCGCGCTGGCACTGCGCGGGCCAACGCTGCCCAGGCGGGCTTTGAGCGACTGCGGCTTGCCGGTGATGATGGCGGCGTAGTTGGTGGTGTTGGACAGCACTTTCTTGACGTAGTCACGCGTTTCCTGGAACGGGATGTTCTCGGCCCAGATGGCGGCTTCGAGCATTGGGCCGTTGCGCCAGTTACGTGGGCGGCCAGGGCCCGCGTTGTAGGCGGCCGCGGCCATGGGCATGGAGCCCGCAAAGTCGTCCAGCACCAGCTTGAGGTAACCCGTGCCGATGGCGACATTGGTTTCCTTGTCGCTGATTTGCTCCGGCGTGAAGCCGGTCATGCCGATCTTCTTGGCGGTCCACTTGGCGGTGGCAGGCATCACCTGCATCAGGCCCGAGGCCCCCACATGGGAGCGGGCGTCCATCACAAAGCGGCTTTCCTGGCGGATCAGGCCGTACACATAGGCCGGGTCCATGCCGATGGCCTGCGAGCGGCGCAGCACAATCTCGCGCAGCGGCATCGGAAAGCGCTGGTCGAAATCGATCACGGCCTTGGTGCGGTCACTGGTGTTGATGCAGCGGTCCCACACCTGACGCTGGCAGGCCAGGTCGGCGGCGGCCAGCAGGTCGCGGTCGTTCATGCCGCCGGGGGTGTGCAGGTTGGTGCTGTAGTTCCACTCGCGGTTGCCCTCGGCGCGCAGGCCCAGCTGGATGGCGTACAGGGCCCGCTGCAGACCGGGGTTGGCGAAGGCCTGGCTTTTTTCCAGCGGGGTCGGAGGGGCGGGGCGCTCCGGCACGGTGATGGTCTGGCCCAGTTCTTCAAGCGCCAGTTGCTCGTAAAAGCCTTTGACGCTGGCGATGGCGCGCAGCAGTTGCTGAGCGTCCTGTTTTTGCCCATCGCTGGTGGCCGTGGCGCTCAGGGCGCGGGCGCGCCAGTAG
>Ga0213920_1001387_pt1 | contig 13427 bp, 13 predicted proteins | sample McNCre1117MG_FD_161054 | JGI IMG/M metagenome (GOLD analysis project Ga0213920, IMG submission 161054) | Freshwater microbial communities from McNutts Creek, Athens, Georgia, United States - 11-17 MG | ecosystem: Environmental > Aquatic > Freshwater > Creek | place: USA: Georgia | collected...
GGCAACATGTTCTTGAAGTCTTCCTTGGTGGGGAACAAACCTTCCACCTTGGCCGTGAACACTTCGCGTTCGTCTTCGGGCTGCGACAAGTTCGAAATGATCTCGCCGTAGCCGAACACACCCATCGCCACCACCACGAATCCCACACCATCGGTGAGTTCGGGGATGTCAAAGCTGAAACGGGCCACGCCTGAGTTGACGTCGGTACCGATCAAGCCCAACAAGAGGCCCAACACGATCATGGCAATCGCTTTGAGCAAAGAGCCTGAAGCCAACACCACCGCACCCACCAAGCCCAAGATCATGAGCGAGAAGTATTCGGCAGGGCCGAATTTGAAAGCGAGTTCAGTCAAAGGAGGTGCGAAGGCAGCCAAGATCAAAGTACCCACAGAGCCGGCGAAGAACGAACCCAAACCAGCAGCCGCCAAAGCGGGACCTGCTCGACCTTTGCGGGCCATTTGGTAGCCGTCGATGGTGGTCACCACCGAAGACGATTCACCAGGCAAGTTCACCAAAATCGCAGTGGTCGAACCACCGTATTGCGCGCCGTAGTAAATACCGGCCAACATGATCAGCGCCGACACAGGGGGCAACGCGTAGGTGGCGGGCAGCAGCATGGCGATGGTCGCCACAGGGCCAATGCCTGGCAACACACCAATCAAGGTGCCCAAGATACAACCGACCAAGCAATACAGCAGGTTAATGGGCGTGAACGCCACGCCAAAACCCAATGAGAGGTTTGCAATCAAATCCATTTTTATTTCTCCCGGCTCAACCAGTGATGAAGGTAGGCCACACAGGCATCTGCAATTTCAGCAGCACGATAAAAGCCAAGTAGCTGCCAGCCGACAAAACTGTGGCCAACAACAGAACTTCTTTCAACACAAAGGAGTCACCCGCTTTGCTGGCAATGACCACCAAGGCAAAGATGGCAATGATCAAGCCCATGGCTGGCAAACCAATACTGGGCAAGCCACCCAACAAAATGCCGAACGCGATGTTGGCACCCAAGATGAAAACCACTGGACGCCATGCAAATTTGCCGATCTTGCCGCCATCCTCTGCATGTTCCATCAATGCGTAAAACATGATGAAGGCACCCAGAACGGCCAACACGATACCCAGCAAAAGCGGGAAATAGCCAGGCCCCATACGCGCACCGTTACCCACGGTGTAGCTCATAGAACCCAAAGCAAAACCGCCACCGACCAATGTGAACATCAGGCCGGAGAAAAAGTCTTTTTGACTTTTGATCATTTGTTCTCCTCTATCCAAAAGCAAATATGCGCTGAATTATGGAGGTGGCACCTAGGCGGGTTCGATGTGGGTTACACCTATTTTGCAGAGGGCAAGACTAAGGGGTAAACCCTTGCCTTATAAGGCCTGCAGCGGTTTGAAGACCCGCAACCATTTGGTCGCTGGCAGAGGCCAGCGCGCTTGAATCGCCTCAGCACGCGCCATCAGCTCGGCGCGCTTTGGATGACTGGCTGTACGCTGCGCCAGCACCACGGTATTGCCCTCGCGGGTGGGCTTAAACGCCCACAACGCATCAGACCCAAATGCGGCGGCCATCTTCTCCACGCTTTGCGCAAAGCTGGAGCTGCGGCCAAACAAGTTGACCGTCATGCAACCGTCGTCTGTCAAGAGGCTGCGGCAATCGGCATAAAACTCGGCGCTGTCCAACACGGGTGAGGCTGCTTCGTGGTCATACAAGTCCACTTGCAGCGCATCAATTTGACCTCGCCAATGGTCATGCTTGGCCACCTCGGCAGCGTCGCCCAACACCACTTGCAGCTTGGCGCTGTCGGCAGGCAGCTTGAACCACAAGCGGCACGCGGCCACCACTTGCGGATTGAGTTCAATCGCGGTGGTTTTCATACGCAAGTGTTTGAACGAAAACTTGGTGAGTGACGCTGCGCCTAGTCCCAGCTGCATGGCGTGCAACTTGCCTACTTTGTCGATGTCCACAAACAAGAGCCACGCCATCATGCGCTGCACGTATTCCAGGTCGATGTCAAAAGGCTTTTCAACGTTCATCGAGCCTTGCACCCAAGGCGTGCCGAGGTGCAGATAGCGGGTGTCGCCGTAGTCAGAAAAGTTGACTTCGGGGAGTTGGATTTTTTTCTTGGTTGCCATTGCGTTGTTTTCGTACTTTGTTGTTGTTCTTAAGCCTGCATGCCTTCGACCACAAAGCGCACGCGTTTGTTGCCCTGCCATTCATCGGCCTCTAAGCGAAACGCCAAATGCGCCAGCGCGGGTAAGGGCTCGACACGGCCAAACCAAATGCCATCCACGGGCTGGCCTTGGTGGCGCAATTTGAGGGCCAAATGTTTTTCACCAACAAGCCGTTGACCCAGCACCTCGACCTCTTCGCTGAACGTGGGCGGCGCAAAGCCTTGGCCCCACACTTCGCGCGCCAAGGTGTCGGCCAACTCGGGGCGGCGGTATTCGGGCAGCAAGGGACCATCGGTTTCTAAGCGGCGTTGCAAGGTGGCTTCATCGAGCCACTCTTGCGCGACTTGTTGCAAAGCTTCTTCAAAGGTAGCGAGGTTGTCTTCGTCCAAGGTGCAACCTGCCGCCATGGCATGACCACCAAAACGCAGCAGCACGCGGGGGTGGCGCTTGGCCACCAAGTCAAGTGCATCCCGCAAATGGAAACCGGGGATGGATCGACCTGAGCCTTTGAGCTCATGCCCCTTGCCTGCAGCTTGGCTGGGCGCAAACACAAATGTGGGACGGTGGTGCAAGTCTTTGAGCTTGGCCGCCACGATGCCGACCACGCCTTCGTGAAAGTCAGGGTCGAACACACACAGGGCAGACGGCGGTTCCTCTTCGGGGTCAAACATTTCTTGCGCAAGCTCTAAGGCCTGCTCGCGCATATCGCCTTCAATCTCGCGGCGCTCGCGGTTGATGCGATCCAGCTGTGTAGCCAGCTCGGTGGCGCGACCCGCGTCGTCAGTGGTGAGGCATTCAATGCCCAGCGTCATGTCAGACAAACGGCCTGCCGCATTGATGCGCGGGCCCAGTGCAAAACCAAAATCTTGCGAGGTGCATTTCTCGCTGGTGCGACCAGCAGCGGCAAACAAGGCGGTCATGCCCGCTGGCATTTGCCCCTTGCGCACACGCGCCAAACCTTGAGCCACCAAGCGGCGGTTGTTGGCATCAAGCTTCACCACGTCAGCAACTGTGCCTAATGCAACGAGAGGCAACAGTGTGTCTAACTTGGGTTGCTGTTCTGCCGTGAACACGCCGCGCTTGCGCAGCTCCGCACGCAAGACCAGCAACACATAAAACATCACGCCCACACCGGCGAGCGATTTGCTTTCAAACGTGCAGCCAGGTTGGTTGGGGTTCACGATCGCGTCCGCCTCGGGCAACACTGCTGCGGGTAAATGGTGGTCGGTCACCAAGACTTGCAAACCCAGTTTGCGCGCTGTGGCTACGCCCTCGACGCTGGCAATGCCGTTGTCCACGGTGATGAGCACATCCGCGCCACTGGCTTTGACGCGTTCAGCAATCGGTGGCGTGAGGCCATAACCATCGACCACGCGGTCGGGGACGATGTAGCTCACGTTCTTAGCACCTAGCAAGCGCAAGCCGCGCAAGGCGACAGCGCAGGCGGTGGCGCCATCGCAGTCGTAATCGGCCACGATGCAGAGGTTTTTGTTGGCGGCCATCGCGTCGGCCAGCAACACAGCAGCAGCTTCAATGCCTTTCAAGCCCGTGGGTGGCAACAGTTGCGCCAGCGACGCGTCCAGCGTGGCGGCATCTTGAATGCCGCGTGCTGCGTAAAGACGCGCCAACAGCGGATGCACACCCGCTTGCTCTAGCGCCCAAATGCTGCGCGGTGGCATGTCGCGTGGAATGAATTGCATGGGCTTAGTCTTTCAAAGGCGCAACGGCCAACACGGTGTCTAAAGAAGTGGGGGCAAAGTGCGTGCGCACGCGCTGCCACAGCGATGGCGCAGCGCTGTCATACACATGGAACTCATGCTCGCCACACAACACCAAGCGATGCGGCTCACCCGCGGCCACACGCGCCAGCATGGGCGCGATGACGTGGGCATCGACGTGTTGCCACGCTTCAAGCCAACCGATGAGGTCTTGCTGCAACGCGCTCTGGCGCAAGGATTGAATAACGACAGGCTGTTGCTGTACGGGCTTACTCGCTTCGTTAGGCAAAGTGCCTGTCCCATGCACCCAAAACGAATTGATGGTCAAGCTACGTGCGTCGTTCACAGGGTGGGTATAGAGCAGCATTTGCATTTCGTTTTGCAAACGGCGCAGCAGTTTGGCAGCGGGGCTGAGTGCATCCGCTGCCACATGGCTGCCCACCAACCACGGGTCAATGTTGCGGCCAATCACGCGATCGAGCGATGCGGTGGGCAAGCCAGTCAACAGCGGCGACTGCGCCAGCCACTGCCCCGGCTTATGCGGGTGCAACGTAATGCCGTCTTCGGCAAAAAAACTGTGCATGGCTTGGAACAACTCGACGTCTGTGGCGTCATCCAGCTGCAAATGCGCGGGGTCACCCAGCGTGACTTGGCCGTTGCTCACATGCCAGTTGCACAAGGTGATGAAGGCCCAGCCATCGGCTGTTTGGTTGCTGACCATGCCACGCTCAGCGGCAGCAAGCGCGGCCCAAGGCAAGCTGCCATCCACCGTCGGCCAGCCCACCGCTTGCGCCCATGCGCGCTCATGCGGTGGCGACAAAGTGGCAAGCAAGGGCTCATGCACCTCATCCACCTGCACATCCACACGTTTGGCGTGTGCCAGCCAAGCGCGCAAATGAGGCAACTCGGCCTTGGCGAACACCGACACCTCGGGGCCGTAGGCAGCCCACAGCGAAAACGGAATCAAGGTGGTGGCGCGCACCGCATCGGATGGCACAGAGGTCAGCACAGAAGTCATAAGCGTGATTGTCCGTGATGCAGCGCTTTACTCTGGCCGCTACGGGATAATCCAGCCCACATGCAACCCACCTCCTCCAAACTTCCCTACGAACTGCTGATTGGCTGGCGTTACACGCGTGCTGGCAAAGTTGCAGGCCGCAACGGTTTTATTTCGTTCATCTCGGGCGTGTCCATGCTGGGCATTGCACTGGGCGTGGCCGCGCTCATCATCGTGCTCAGCGTGATGAACGGGTTTCAAAAGGAGGTGCGTGACCGCATGTTGGCCGTGGTGTCACACATTGAGTTGCTCGCCCCAGGTGGCGAAGGTTTTGCCGATGTGAACGCCCTCATGGCCCAAGCGAAACAAAACACCGAGGTAGTAGCTGCCGCCCCCTTCGTGGCACAACAAGCCTTGATGGCCCGCGGCGAAGACATGCGCGGCGCGATGGTGCGCGGCATTGCGCCCGAGCAAGAAACCCAAGTGAGCGACTTCACCCTGCAAATCCCGCCCGGAGTACGCGCCACCTTGCAGCCCGGCAGCTTCAACGTGGTGCTGGGCGGCGAGCTGGCCATGGCCATGGGCGTGCGTGTGGGTGACCAAATCACCCTCATCGCACCCGGCGGTCAAGTCACCCCTGCGGGCGTGATGCCACGCTTAAAGCAGCTGCATGTGTCGGGCATTTTTGATTCCGGCCATTACGAGTACGACGCGTCACTGGCCCTGCTGCACATGGAAGACGCGCAGCGCATCTTCCGCCTCGAAGCACCCACAGGCGTGCGCCTGAAGATCAAAGACAGCCAACAAGCGCGCAGCGTGGCCGCTGAGTTAGGCCTGCAACTCGGTCCCGATGTCATCGTGCGTGACTGGACACGCCAAAACCGCACGTGGTTCGCCGCCGTGCAAGTTGAAAAACGCATGATGTTCATCATCCTCACACTCATCGTGGCAGTGGCGGCGTTCAACCTCGTCACCACGCTGGTGATGACGGTGACCGACAAACGGGCTGACATTGCCATTCTGCGCACGCTGGGCGCGAGCCCGAAAAGCATCATGGTGATCTTTGTGGTGCAAGGTGCCACGGTGGGCGTGCTCGGTACATTGGGTGGTTTGCTGCTGGGCCTGAGTGTGGCGTTCAACATCGACGTCATCGTGCCTGCTATTGAGCACCTCTTGGGCGCGAGTTTCTTGCCGCGCGATATTTACCTGATCAGCCGCATGCCCAGCGACCCGCAAGCGGGCGATATTTGGCCCATCGCCATCATCTCGTTGGTGCTGGCTTTCTTGGCCACCATTTACCCCAGTTGGCGCGCCAGCCGCGTCAACCCTGCTCAAGCCTTGCGCTACGAATGAGGCAAGACATGACACACACACCTGTTCTCACTGCACGCAACATCAGCCGCCGTTTTCATGAAGGCCCGCTGGATGTGACCGTGTTGCAAAACGTAGATTTGTCAGTCAATGCTGGCGAAACGCTGGCCATCGTCGGCTCATCGGGCTCGGGCAAAAGCACCTTGCTGCATGTGTTGGGTGGATTAGATGAGCCCAGCACCGGAACGGTGTCGTTGATGGGCCAACCCCTCGCAGGACTTAGTGCCGCTGCGTTAGGCGATTTGCGCAACCAACACCTCGGCTTCGTGTATCAGTTTCACCATCTGCTGCCCGAGTTCAGCGCGCTCGACAACGTGGCCATGCCGCTGTGGATTCGCCGCATGGACCGCACCGCTGCCAGCGCCCAAGCGCAGGCCATGCTCGAAGCCGTGGGTCTTGGCGCACGTATGCACCACCGCCCTGCCGAGCTGTCGGGTGGCGAGCGCCAGCGCGTGGCGATTGCCCGCGCTTTGGTGACGCGTCCTGCTTGTGTGCTGGCCGATGAGCCCACGGGCAACCTCGACCGCAACACGGCTGACCACGTGTTTGCGCTGATGCTGCAACTGGCCCGCGAGCACAACACCGCATTTGTTTTGGTCACCCACGACAGTGCATTGGCCGCACGCTGTGACCGTCAACTGAATTTGGTGCAAGGCCAACTGGCCTGAACGCATGAACGGGGGGCCCAATGACGCAGCCTTTGTTCATTGACACGCATTGCCACCTCGACGCCGCAGAGTTTGATGCCGATCGCGCGGCCATGCGCCAACGCGCCCGCGCCGCAGGCGTGGCGCAATGCGTGATCCCCGCCGTAGAAGCTGCTAGCTTTGAAACCGTGCGCTTGCTGGCCCAAGCGCAGCAAGACGCCTACGCCCTAGGCATTCACCCGCTTTACACCCCACAAGCCACCGAGGCGGACTTGGCACAACTCGACGTCGCACTACACGCCCATCGGCACGACCCGCGCTTGGTCGCCATCGGTGAAATTGGCCTCGATGGCTTTGTGCCAGAGCTCAACACAACCGAAGCCAAAGCTCGGCAACAACTGTTTTACAAAGCCCAACTCAAACTCGCGCAGCAACACCAACTGCCCGTGCTCTTGCATGTGCGCCGCAGCGCCGACTTGCTGCTCAAAGGTTTGCGCGACACGCCCGTGGTGGGTGGCATCGCCCACGCTTTCAACGGCAGCTTGCAACAAGCACAGGCCTTCATCGCACTCGGCTTCAAGCTGGGCTTTGGTGGGGCACTGACCTACGACCGCGCTTTACAGCTGCGCCGCTTGGCAACCGAGCTGCCACTCTCGGCCATCGTGCTGGAAACCGATGCGCCCGACATGCCCCCGCATTGGCTCTACACCACGGCAGCGCAACGCACAGCAGGTCAGCCGCAAGGTCGCAATGAGCCAGCCGAGTTGCCCCGTATCGCCCAAGTGCTGGCCGACCTACGAGGCATTTCGCTTGATGAGGTTGCGGTAGTCACCAGCGCGAATGCACACCAAGCCTTGCCACGCCTACAATAAAAATGTGAGCACCTCTATTTTGAACGCCGACCTGCACTGCCACTCCGTGGTTTCGGATGGCACGCTCACACCTGAGCAATTGGCCGTCCGCGCCAAAGCCAACGGCGTAGAGCTGTGGGCTTTGACAGACCACGACGAAATTGGCGGTCAAGACCGCGCCCTGATCGCTGCACATGCCAACGGCATGAAGTACCTCACAGGCACTGAAATCTCCGTCACCTTCGCCAACAAGACCGTGCACATCGTTGGCCTCGGGTTTGACGCCCACGACGCGCAACTCACAGCAGGTTTGCAACAAACACGCGGTGGCCGCAGTGAGCGCGCCCAAGAAATGTCAGATGGCCTCGCCAAAGTCGGCATTCACGGCGCATACGAAGGCGCCCTGAAATACGCGGGCAACCACGAGTTGATTTCACGGACCCACTTCGCACGTTTTCTCGTTGAGACAGGTGCATGCCAAGACACCAACGAAGTCTTTCGCCGCTTCTTGACCGAAGGCAACCCAGGCTTTGTGCCGCACCGCTGGGCGTCGCTCAAAGATGCGGTGCAGTGGATTGTTCAAGCCAAAGGCATGGCTGTGATCGCACATCCTGCGCGCTACGGCTTTACACCCAACGAAGAGTTTGCGCTCTTCACCGAATTCAAAAACCATGGCGGCCAAGGCGTCGAAGTGATCACCGGCAGCCACACGCCAGCTGAATATGTGGTCTACGCCGACATGGCCAAAGAGTTTGGCCTCTTCGCCTCGCGCGGCAGCGATTTCCACAGCCCTGATGAAAGCCGCATCGACCTCGGCACCTTACCCTGGTTGCCGGGTCAACTCACCCCCGTGTGGGAAGCATTGGCGCATCGCATTCAATAAAACCACTCCGTGCGTTCTAGACGCACACGGCTATGGCTCAGTTTCTTCAAGTTCACCCAGATAACCCACAACCCCGCTTACTCAAGCAAGCAGTGGCCCTGCTTGAGCGCGGTGGCATCGTGGCGGTGCCCACAGACTCCAGCTACGCCTTGGTCTGCCACCTCGACGACAAAGCCGCCGTCGAGCACATGCGCCGAATTCGGCAAGTAGATGACAAGCACCATCTCACGTTGATGTGCCGCGACTTGTCCGAACTGGCCAACTACGCCAAAGTAGACAATCGCCAATACCGCTTGCTCAAGGCTGCCACGCCTGGGGCCTACACCTTCATCCTAGAAGCCACCAAAGAAGTGCCACGCCGCGTCAGCCACCCCCAGCGCAAAACCATTGGCTTGCGCGTGCCGCTGAACAAGACCTTACTCGAGTTACTGGCGCTACACGGTGCGCCGCTGCTATCGACCACCCTCATTGCCCCTGGCGAAACCGACCCGATGAACGACGCCGAAGAGATTCGCGACCGTTTTGAACATGAACTTGCCGCCGTCATTGACGCCGGCGCTTGCCCGTTCGCCCCCACCACCGTGGTTGACCTAACAACCATGGACGGCGGTGGCGATCCCGAAATCATCCGCGAAGGACGTGGCCCGCTGAGCACTTTGGGCCTGTGAACGGCTTTGCGGCTAGACCCAAAGTGTCAGATGCGACAATTGCACTGTGAATTTCCCTGACCTGATTCAAACCCTCCTGATTTACGGCCTGCCCGTGATTTTTGCCATCACGTTGCATGAGGCTGCGCACGGCTTCGTCGCGCATCGTTTGGGCGACAACACCGCATGGGTGCAAGGCCGTGTGACCTTGAACCCGATGCCTCATATCGACCCCGTCGGCACGCTACTCATGCCCATCGTGTTGTTCTTAGCCACAGGCGGTAACTTTTTGTTTGGCTATGCGCGCCCCGTGCCCGTCAACTTCAGCCATCTGAATCACCCCAAACGCGACATGATTTGGGTGGCACTGGCGGGTCCTGCCACCAACTTCATTCAGGCCTTTGTCTGGGCCTTCGCCATGTATGGCTTGATTGCCATAGGCATTGAGGAGCCCTTCTTCATTGAAGTATGCAAAGCTGGCGTCAAGGTCAACGCAATCATGTTTGCGTTCAACTTATTCCCAATGCCACCTTTAGACGGTGGCCGCATCTTGGTGGGCTTGCTGCCTTGGAAGCAAGCGGTTTGGTTTTCACGCGTGGAGCCTTTTGGCTTTTACATCGTGATGGCTTTGATTATTTTGAAAGTGATCGACACCCTTTGGATGGCGCCCATCATGTCCCTGACCTTTGAGTTGCTGAGCCTCATGCTCAGTCCGTTTGAATTTTTACTGAAGCCTTGAACATGAAAGAACGCGTTCTCTCCGGCATGCGCCCAACGGGCGCTCTGCACTTGGGCCACTACCACGGCGCCTTGAAAAACTGGGTGCGCTTGCAGTCAGAGATGGATTGCTTCTACTTCGTGGCCGACTGGCACGCCCTCACCACGCACTACGAAAACCGCGAAGTGATCGAGAAGAACGTGTACGAAATGGTGATCGACTGGCTTGCCGCTGGCCTTGATCCCAACGAATGCACCATCTTTTTGCAAAGCCGCATTCCTGAACACGCCGAGCTGTTCACGCTCTTGGCCATGGGCACACCACTGGGTTGGCTTGAGCGCGTGCCCACCTACAAAGACCAGCAAGAAAAGCTGAAAGACAAAGACTTAGCTACCTACGGCTTCTTGGGCTACCCCCTGCTCCAAGCCGCAGACATCTTGATCTACAAGGCCAAATACGTACCCGTAGGCGAGGACCAATCCAGCCACGTCGAGCTGACGCGTGAAGCCGCACGCCGTTTCAACCATTTGTATGGTCAAGAAATCAACGCCGAAACCAAAGTACAAGCCTCGTTGGCCAAACTGCCCAAAGACAGCGTGAAGCGCTTTGAGAAATCGCGCAAGGCTTACCAAGAAACAGGCGACGTGAAAGCGATGGAAGGTGCGTTGGGCTACATCGCATCAGCGCCAGAACTGGACATGCAAGACCGCGAGCGTTTAGAGGGTTATTTCAAAGGCACAGGCAAAGTCATCTTGACCGAGCCTCACGCGTTGCTCACGGAAGCCAGCAAACTTCCAGGACTCGACGGCGCGAAGATGAGCAAGAGCTATAACAACTCGATTGCCATTCGTGAAGACCGCGCCACGATGGAACATAAGGTCAAACGCATGCCCACCGATCCCGCACGCCAAAAGCGCACGGACGTGGGAAACCCAGAGAAGTGCCCTGTCTGGCAATTCCACATGGTCTACAGCGATGCAGGCACGCGTGAATGGGTTACAAAAGGCTGCACAACAGCTGGCATTGGGTGCTTGGACTGCAAGCAACCCATCATCGAAGCCATCTTGCGCGAGCAACAACCCATGCTCGAACGTGCTGAACGTTACATCACGAATCCCAAGATTGTTCGTGACATCGTGGATGCAGGTACTGAAAAAGCTCGTAAAACGGCCCGTGAAACCATGCAGGAAGTTCGGTCTGCAATGGGGCTAAACTACTAATATTGATTCAGGAGTAATAAAAATGAGTATGTACATCATTGACGACCATCCTTTGGTCCGCCAAGCTATCGCGATGTTGTTGCGCCGCATGCGTCCCGCATCGAAAGTGATCGAGTTGGAAAAGTTCAGCGAATTGCAAGCTGCCATCATCAAGAACGGTGAGCCAGAGTTGTTTGTGCTCGACTTGTTGTTGCCTGGCGTCAAAGGTACTTCGGCCGTCAAAGACATCAAGACCATGTACACCACAGTGCCATTGGCTGTGATTTCTTCTATGCCTGCTGGCGAAGCCGAAGAGACCTGCATCGAAGCCGGTGCAGATATCTACATCGAGAAGTCCACACCTGCGAACGAAATTTCATCCGCTATTCAAGGCTTGTTCGCGGCCGAGCATGGCGACGAAGAAGTGGTGGCTGTAGGTGAGACCAAACTGTCTAAACGCCAAAAGCAACTCATCGTCATGTTGGACCGTGGTTTGAGCAACCGTGACATCGCGGCCGAGCTAGACATCAGCGAACACACCGTGAAAGTTCACTTGTGGCGTTTGTTCCGTCGCTTGGACGTGAAGAGCCGCACACAAACCTTGCACTTCGCACGCATGAACGGTTTGCTGTAAAAAGCCAACCCCAATCAAACAAAGGCCCCGCAGTTTTTAGCTGTGGGGCCTTTGCTTTTAAGGCGTTGCTTGCAAGGTGTCACGGACCATCAAATTCAGGCCCTTGCTACCCGGCTTGACGGGGCTGAGGCTCACGCCGTAATCGCCCGCTTGCGCCACAGCTTGGCCGCTCTTAGAAATACGCACACGCACCGTCACCTCGTCCATGCTCGAGAGCTTGGCACTGGGGTTCATGGCCGTGGTGTCGTCGAGCACAAAGTCCAAAGGCAGTTTGTCCGCCGTGGTACGCACGATGGCCACCGGCATGCGAGAGCCACTCACAGGCGTGGCGTAGACAAACACAGTGTCTGTTGGGGCGACCAAGCCCTTGAGTTCTTTCACCAAGCTCACACGACCGCTGATGCTGGTGGCAGTCACATCCACCGCTTTGCTCACCGCTTGATTCATCGATGCTTCAGCGCTGGCGGCACGGGGAGGTATGGCTGGCAAGCCCATCTTGTCGCGGGCTTCGGCAATGGCACGGTCTAGCTCGGGCGCATCGGGAGAATCGGCGGGTACAACTTCGCGGGCACGTTCCCAAAAACGCAAGGCGGAACGGAAAATCATCTCAGCATAGGAAGCACTACCGGCCAAAAACAAGGCGTTGAGGTGATGCGGATCTGCGGTGAGCACGCGCTGGATGATGGCCCAAGGCTCCCCCGCAAAGCTGCCACCATTCATTTGCGACAGCACTTCCGCACGCTCAATCGAGAGGTTGTCATCACGGCTCAAGGTCAAGGCTTTGCCCAAGGCTTCTGCGGACTCCTCAAAGTGGCCACGCGCGCGTTGCACACGGCCCAGCATGACCCAGCCTTCCATACTGTTGGGTTCGTCTTGCAAACGACGCGTCAAAGCCGTGGCCATCTCGGTCAACTTCTCTGGCGTGACTTCAGCAGATGAATCCACACCTTGCTTCAACGCCATCGGGTCGAGTGCGGCAGGCTGGCCCAACACGCTGTACATCAGCATGGACGACACGGGCACGACAAACACCAACAGGCCAATCGCTAACCAAGGCTTGCGCCAGACCACAGGCGTTGCAGGTATCTCAGCTGCCTCAGGAAGAGTTCCCACATCGTCGAGCAAGCGTTGCGAGAGTTCGTCTCGAGCCGCTTTGAGTTCTTCGTAGTTGAGGTTGCCCATCACGAATTCACGGTCTAGCTCGGCCATTTGGTCACGGTAGACCGCCGCATTGGCTTGAGCCGGGTTACTGGCTGCATTGGCTTGATGCGCGGCCAAACGTGCGCCTTGTTGAGAGCCACGCCACAGCGCCACACTCAACACCATGAGCACCAAAGCCATCAAAGCGACGGCCGCATAAATAAAAGCGAGTGCGGGATTCACATCAACCTTTCAACAGTTGCTTGGCGCGTTCGCGTGCTTCGTCACTCAAAGCCTCAGGAGCAGCCAAAGCGCGGCGCTGACGCAGGTAGATGCCTAAAAACACGGCGGCCACCACCAACAACAAAAACGGGCCAAACCACAACACCCACGTCAAAGGTTTGACCTCGGGGCGGTAGAGCACGAAGTCGCCATAGCGGGCCACGA
>Ga0213920_1001396_pt1 | contig 13393 bp, 13 predicted proteins | sample McNCre1117MG_FD_161054 | JGI IMG/M metagenome (GOLD analysis project Ga0213920, IMG submission 161054) | Freshwater microbial communities from McNutts Creek, Athens, Georgia, United States - 11-17 MG | ecosystem: Environmental > Aquatic > Freshwater > Creek | place: USA: Georgia | collected...
ACCGCCGTAGTTGTCTTCACGAATGATGCGCGGCGTGATTTCGCGCGGCTCGATGGTGACGGGTTGGTACACCACACGTTTTTGCTCGGCGTCGTAACGCATTTCCACGTGACCCGAGGTTGGGAAGTCTTTACGGAAGGGGTAGCCCACAAAACCGTAATCGGTCAACAAACGACGCAAATCGAGGTGACCTTCGAACACGATGCCATACAGATCAAACGCTTCGCGTTCGAACCAGTTGGCCGAATTCCACAAGTCGTTAACAGAAGCGACCACAGGCACATCTTCGCTCACAGCAAACACGCGCACGCGCACGCGCCAGTTATGACTGATCGACAACAAATGACTCACCACCGCAAAGCGAGGGCCATCGGTAAATTTGGAGTGTGCGCCGTCTTTGTAGCTGGAATAGTCCAAGCCACACAGGTCCATCAACTGCTCAAAACCCAAACGCGAGTCGTCGCGCAGGGTTTTACACACATCGTGGTAATCAGCAGCCGTGACCGTGAGGGTCAACTCGCCTAAGGCGGATTCGAGAAGCTTGACTTTACCGCCCAGCACATCGTGCAAAGCCGCTTCAAGTGTTTGAATGGAATGACTCATCTGTTTTTCCTACTCAGCGAGCGATGGTGTTTTCGCGGCGAATCTTGCTTTGCAATTGCAAGATGCCATACAACAAAGCCTCTGCCGTGGGTGGACAACCTGGCACGTACACATCAACTGGCACCACGCGGTCGCAACCGCGTACCACCGAGTAGCTGTAGTGGTAATAACCACCGCCGTTGGCACACGAACCCATGGACAACACCCAACGTGGCTCCGACATTTGGTCGTATACCTTACGCAAAGCGGGAGCCATCTTGTTGCACAAGGTGCCAGCAACAATCATCAAGTCCGACTGACGTGGGCTAGGACGGAACAACATACCGAAACGGTCGATGTCATAACGAGCAGCACCCGCATGCATCATCTCAACCGCACAGCAAGCCAAGCCGAATGTCATCGGCCACAAGGAGCCCGTCTTGGCCCAATTCACCACCGAGTCATACGACGTGGTGATGAAGCCTTCTTTAAAAACGCCTTCAATTGCCATAAGTTTTCCTTATTCCCAGTCGATGGCGCCCTTGATCCACATGTAGGCGAAGCCGGCTACCAGGATGACAAGGAAGATCATCATGTCGATGAAGCCAATGAAACCAATTTCCTTAAGCGCCACGGCCCAAGGGAACAAAAATGCGATTTCCAAATCAAACAAAATGAAGAGGATGGCGATCAAGTAGTAACGCACATCGAACTTCATGCGCGCGTCTTCAAACGCCTCAAAGCCGCATTCGTAAGGGGAGTTTTTGGCCGGATCTGGGCGATTAGGCCCCAAGATGAAACCGATGACTTGAGGTGCAACCCCCACGCCAAGGCCTACAAGGATAAATAAGAGGACGGGTAGGTATTGTTCTAAGCTCATCTCAATCTCGCGGTCTGACTATCAGTTTTAGTCTGCGAAGTCTGCCGTAACTGGTTGACACCAGAGTTACAGCAGACTTTTTTTGGATGGTGCCGTCGGCGAGACTCGAACTCGCACAGCTTTCGCCACTACCACCTCAAGATAGCGTGTCTACCAATTTCACCACGACGGCTTTGGGTTATTTGTTCTACAAAAGCGAAGAGGGATAACGCTTCCTGAACAGCTTTAGAGTTTAACCCGAAAAGGGCCCCAATCTCTCTGAAGCGTGAAGGTTTTGTGATTACTTGGTGGGGATTTGCGCCGCACCGGACGCAGGAACTTCTGCCACTGGCGCGGGCGCCACCACAGAGCCTTCAAGCACGCTGCCAGAGCTGACTGGACGCAAGTTACCGAAGTACGCCAAAGCCAATGTGCACACAAAGAACACAGCCGCCAATACACCCGTCGTGCGCGACAAGAAGTTCGCACCACCGCTGGCACCAAACAAACTGCCAGAGCTGCCGCTGCCAAAAGCAGCCCCCATGTCAGCGCCTTTGCCGTGCTGAACCAAGATCAAACCAATCATGCCTAAAGCAGCCAACAACTGAACCACTTGGACGATATTCAAAATCAAACTCATAAAAACTCCGAAAAAATTATTATTTTCAACGTGCCGCAGCCGCGATGATGGTTAAGAAATCCGCCGCCTTGAGGGCTGCGCCACCAATGAGACCGCCGTCAATGTCTGGCTGCGATAGCAACTCTGCAGCGTTAGCTGCATTCATGCTGCCGCCGTACAAAATGTGCACACGGTCCGAATGCTCGGTCGCCGCTTTCAACTGCGCACGCAACACAGCATGCACCGTTTGAGCCTGCTCTGGCGAGGCCGTTTTACCTGTACCAATGGCCCACACAGGCTCGTATGCCACCACGATTTCACTGATGCAATGACCATTGGTGTGAATCACAGCGGCCAGTTGGCGCTTGACCACTTCTTCGGTCTTGCCCGCTTCGCGTTCAGCCAAAGTTTCGCCAACACACACGATGGGCGTGATGCCCGCCGACAAGGCACGTTGCGCTTTGTGCGCCACTTGCTCATCAGTTTCGCCGTGGTACTGACGACGCTCGGAATGACCCACGATGGCATATCGCACCGCAAAGTCTTTCAACATCACCGCAGACACTTCACCTGTGTAAGCGCCCTGCTCGTGCGCAGACACATCTTGCGAGCCCAAGTCAATGCCAGAGCCTTTGACCAGTTGTTGCACTTGCGACAAATACGCTGCAGGCACGCACACGGCGACTTGCGCGCGCTTGCCACCCAAGGCTTGCGCCAAGCCCTGATGCAGGTCATGCATCAAAGCTTCGTTGGCAGCCAAGCTGCCATTCATCTTCCAATTGCCTGCAATAAGTTTTTGCTTCATCACTTACTCCAAGTCAAAACAATCTTGCCAATGTGTTGATTGGACTCCATCAAACGGTGCGCATTCGCTGCACCATCAGCTGAAGCCGCCTCAAACGTGGCGTGAATCACAGGCTTGATACGCCCAGACTCAATCAGTGGCCAAACGCGTTCACTCAAGTTGCGCGCAATCGCCGCCTTGAATGCCACTGGACGTGGACGCAAAGTCGAGCCCGTGATGTGCAAACGGCGACGCAACACTTTGCCCGCGTCAAAGCCGGCTTTGGTGCCACCTTGCAAGGCGATGATGACCAAACGACCATCTTCTGCCAAGCAATCCACCTCACGCGCCACATAGTCGCCAGCGACCATATCCAACACCACATCCACACCTTTGCCATCCGTCAGGCGCTTGGCCTCGGCTGCAAAGTCATGGGTTTTGTAGTTGATGGCGTGATCTGCACCGAGCGCTAGGCATGCTGCACACTTGTCGTCGCTACCAGCGGTGACGATGACAGTAGCGCCCATGGCCTTGGCCATTTGAATCGCCGTCACACCAATGCCACTGGAGCCGCCTTGCACCAGCAAGGTTTCCCCTGCCTGCAAATGCGCACGGTCAAACACATTGCTCCACACGGTAAAGAATGTTTCGGGCAACGAAGCAGCTTCGACATCGCTCAAACCTTTGGGCACTGGCAAGCATTGCGCGACAGGTGCCACGCAATACTGCGCATAACCGCCACCGGCCACCAAAGCACACACACGGTCACCCACCTTCAGACCCGCAGCAGCCAAAGCCGGTGCATCGCCTGATTCGATGACACCTGCCACCTCCAAGCCTGGCACATCAGATGCGCCAGCTGGCACTGGGTAGTTGCCGGTTCGTTGCAGCACGTCAGGGCGATTAATGCCACTGGCGCTGACACGAATCAGCAACTCATCCACACCCGCCAGCGGCACAGGCCGTTGGGCTAGGCGCAGCACCTCAGGGGCGCCGGGCTTAGTGATTTCAACGATGTGCATCATGTGCGCGACCGCCTTGCAAACCTAATTAGGCTTGTGGCGCTGCGTCGTGTGCGTGGTCCGCTTGAGGGCGGTCCATCAACGCTTTCATCGACAACTTCACGCGACCTTTTTCGTCAGTCTCGAGCACTTTGACGCGCACGATTTGACCTTCGCTGAGGTAGTCAGTGACCTTCTCAACACGCTCGTGCGCGATCTGGCTGATGTGCAACAAACCGTCTTTGCCTGGCAACAAGTTGACCAAAGCACCGAAGTCCAAAATCTTAGTGATGGGGCCTTCGTAGACTTTGCCGATTTCGACTTCAGCCGTGATTTGCTCGATGCGCTTTTTGGCTTCTTCAGCCTTTGAAGCATCGGTCGCAGCGATGGTGATCGTGCCGTCTTCTTCGATGTTGATCTGGCAACCGGTTTCTTCGGTCAACGCACGGATGGTGGCGCCGCCTTTGCCGATCACGTCACGGATTTTCTCGGGGTTGATCTTCATGGTGAACAACTTAGGTGCAAAGTCAGACACTTCGGTCTTGGCTTCACCCATGGCTGCTTGCATCTTGTCCAGGATGTGCATGCGTGCTTCTTTGGCTTGAGCCAATGCAACCTGCATGATTTCTTTGGTGATGCCTTGGATCTTGATGTCCATTTGCAAAGCAGTAATACCGTTGGTGGTACCGGCCACTTTGAAGTCCATATCGCCCAAGTGATCTTCGTCGCCCAAGATGTCGGTCAACACCGCAAAGCGGTTGCCGTCTTTGATCAAGCCCATGGCAATACCGGCCACGTGTGCTTTCATCGGAACACCTGCATCCATCATGGACAAGCAGCCACCGCAGACCGAAGCCATGGATGAAGAACCGTTGGATTCCGTGATTTCAGACACCACGCGCATGGTGTAGGGGAACTCTTCTTTGGTTGGCAACACAGCCACCAAAGCACGCTTGGCCAAACGGCCGTGGCCAATTTCGCGACGCTTGGTAGAGCCCATGCGGCCCACTTCGCCAGTAGCAAAGGGAGGCATGTTGTAGTGCATCATGAAACGGTCTTCGTACTCACCGGCCAAAGCGTCAATGCGTTGTGCATCGCGCTCGGTACCCAAAGTGGTCACCACCAAAGCTTGGGTTTCGCCACGTGTGAACAAGGCAGAACCGTGGGTGCGTGGCAACACGCTGTTGCGAATTTCGATAGGACGCACAGTACGTGTGTCACGGCCATCGATGCGTGGCTCGCCTGCCAAGATTTGGCTGCGAACGATGTGCGCTTCGATGTCGAACAACATGTTTTCAACTTTGACAGCATCAAACTCAACGCCGTCAGCCTTCAAACCAGCCATCACAGCACCGTACGCTTCACGACAAGCGTGTGTACGGGCTTGTTTGTTGCGGATTTGGTAGGCGGCGCGCAGCTTGTCTTCAGCTTGTGCTGTGACCTTGGCGATCAATGGCTCGTCCTTAGCGGGAGCAGTCCAATCCCAAGCTGGCTTGCCAGCGTCGCGCACCAATTCGTGGATGGCGTTGATCGCGATGTTGCCTTGCTCGTGGCCGAACACCACAGCACCCAACATGATTTCTTCTGACAACTGTTGAGCTTCAGATTCCACCATCAACACAGCCGCTTCGGTACCAGCGACCACGAGGTCCATCTGGCTGTCTTTGCGTTGTGTTTGACCTGGGTTCAAGACGTATTCGCCATTGATGTAACCCACGCGAGCGGCGCCGATAGGGCCGTTGAAAGGAATACCAGAGATGCTCAACGCAGCAGACACAGCGATCAAAGCAGCAATGTCAGCATCGACTTCTGGGTTCAACGACACGGTATGAATCACCACATGCACGTCGTTGTAGAAACCTTCTGGGAACAAAGGACGAATGGGGCGGTCGATCAGACGGCTGGTCAATGTCTCGTGTTCGCTAGGCTTGGCTTCGCGCTTGAAGAAGCTGCCGGGGATCTTGCCTGCAGCGTATGTTTTCTCGATGTAGTCAACGGTCAAAGGGAAGAAGTCTTGGCCAGCTTTGGCGATCTTCGAACCCACAACGGTAGCCAACACCACGGTGTCGTCCATGTTGACGAGCACAGCGCCGCCAGCTTGGCGAGCAACTTCGCCGGTTTCCATGGTGACCGTGTGTTGGCCCCATTGAAATGTCTTGGTAACTTTATTGAAAATGGACATGTGTTTTTCCTAATGAAATTTGGCAGAACCCGGTGCAGCACACGATGCCATTCCAAAAAAGTGCGGGCTTTTTTGGAATGACACAGCTTCGATCTGCGCCTCGTTTTCGTGCCAGTGGTGAAAAAAAGAGTGTTTAAAAGTGCAAAACGCCTGAGCTTGTTGAAAACTCAGGCGTTTGTCGTTAGAGCTTTAACGTATTACTTGCGCAGGCCAAGTTTGGCGATCAGAGCAGCGTAACGGTCAAAGTTTTTCGACTTGAGGTAATCGAGCAATTTACGACGACGGCTCACCATGCGCAACAAACCGCGACGACCGTGGTGGTCTTTCGCGTGCAATTTGAAGTGAGGTGTGAGTTCGTTGATACGAGCCGTCAACAAAGCCACTTGGACTTCGGGACTACCTGTATCGCCTGCGGCGCGTGCGTTGTCTTTGACGACTTCTGCAATTTTTGCTGTCAACATGGTTTTTTCCTTAAATATTTGACTTGCGTTACACCGTGGAAGTTGGTGCAACGTGCTTTGCTTGACCCAAAAAGGTAAAGCCAGCTAAGTATAGCAGGCACAACACCTACCAGCCTGGTAGCCCGTCAGCCCAAAATTCAAGCCAGCTCAACCAATGGCCAACGCGGCTTGACGTCAAAGCTGTAACGCGGCTGGGCTTGGGCCATACCGCCCTCGCCGCTTTGCAGGCGCATGGCAGCGGCCATGGCGATCATGGCACCGTTATCAGTGCATAAGTGCAGCTCGGGGTAATGCACACGTACGCCTTGACGCTGGCAAGCGGCATTGAGTTGCTCGCGCAAATGGCGGTTGGCTCCCACGCCGCCAGCCACGACCAAGCGCTTTAAGCCAGTTTCGCGCAAAGCAGTGAGCGATTTCTTCAACAAAACCTCGACGATGGCCGCCTCGGTAGACGCCGCCAAATCGGCTTTACGTGCTTCAAAGTCGTCACCCAGCTTTTTGGCTTGGGTCATCACTGCCGTTTTAAGACCTGCAAATGAGAAATCTAAATTACCGCTGTGCAACAAAGGGCGCGGCAGCTTAAACGCAGCAGGGTCTCCTTGCTCCGCCAGTTTCGACAATGCAGGCCCACCGGGATAGCCCAAGCCCATGAGCTTGGCCGATTTATCAAACGCTTCGCCTGCAGCATCGTCGATAGTTTCGCCCAGCAATTCGTAACGTCCCACGCCGTCTACACGCATGAGCTGTGTGTGGCCACCGGACACCAACAACGCCACAAACGGGAACTCTGGTGGATCTTCACTCAAGAACGGCGACAACAAGTGGCCTTCCAAGTGGTGCACGCCCAACACTGGTTTGCCCAGCGCGGCCCCCAAGGCACAAGCCACGCCAGCCCCCACCAGCAAAGCGCCAGCCAAACCTGGGCCACGGGTGTAAGCCACCACATCAATATCTTTTAAATCATGCTTAGCCTCCGTCATGACCTCGCGCGTCAGCGGAATCACGCGACGAATGTGGTCACGGCTCGCCAGCTCAGGCACCACGCCGCCATAGGCCACATGCATGGCAACTTGACTGTAGAGCGCGTGCGATAACAACGTAGGCGGAACGCGACCATCCAAGCGGACCAGCGCCACACCTGTTTCGTCACAAGAAGATTCAATACCAAGGATCAACATAAGCCGCTAAGTTTATGCGGTTAACGTTTCTGTCGCTAACCCCACCTCATCGAGTGGCTTATTGTGTGGCAGACGACTCGGGCGTCAACACACTTTGACGTTCCTCTAATTCAGACACAGGCGCAGACTCCATGATCAAAGGCCCCGCGAATGCACGTCCGAAAGTGGTTTTTGTACTGATCGGTGCAGCAAAAACAAGAGTGACAGTAGCTACAAAAAATTGAACATATGCGAACTTGCGACACCTAGCCGTCAATCGGGCCGTGCCATTGAAAAAACGTAAATCGCCCAATCGATTTGCATTTTGTGACTCAACCCCATGCCACTCAGCTGCCTGAATCACAGCGGACACATGCCCCACATCTACTTTTGATATTTCGCTCATCTTGGATAAGCCAGCTTTGCCATCCATGTCATCCGCATCGGCGAATAACGCGTCTGAAGAGAACTCAATCCCCATTCGAACAAATGACGCATCAACCAGCTGTCGATTGACGCTAGACGCATCTTCCTCAACCAACAAAAAGTCATCCGTGAATTTTTGAGCGCGTCCTATCTGTAAAAAGCGATGATGATCCACCTCGAAACGATCGAGTCTGAGATTGACAACCCCCACCACTTCGTGGATGTTTTGCGCCCTCACTTCTGGATCAAGCGCCTCGCGATGCAAGCCAACGGCATCTGCATCCATCGTTTGTCGATTCGCACCGTTCACATTGACTGCAACCAATTGCTGATTGTGCGCTGCGCTATCAAAATCAATCGCTTGTCGATTCGCATCTTGTGTTGACGCCTGTACTTTTTGCAAGTTTTCAACCTGCTCGACGTCATCTATGCGTTGCTGATTTTTAGGATTGCTGTCACTTTCACCCAAGCTCTGACGGTTCAAACCATCCGTCGCATTCAGCCCAACTTGAACTACATTGCTTTGGCTTCCAAAGTCATCAGACACACTTTGGATGTTCTCTTGCATCGTGCGCGCGATGAACTGACTCATGGCCGTATCGTCAGCACCCTTTGGCAACGCACTTTGACTGGCCGCATCAGCCATTTCATTTTTAAAAACCACACCATCAGCATCGTCACTGCCAGACACGCGATCGTGGGTCACACGATTTTTAAATGCACTGGTATCGAAAGGTTTGACATTCTTGGTTTCTAAAACTTTCAAATAGCGCGCAAATGCTTTTTCCGTGAATCCAAATGCAGTCAACATGCTCAAGAAGACCTTGTCCTCTAGATGCGCAACTTCGCCATCCGACAGCATGGAGTCGCAGACATTCGTCAAGATATAGATTTTTTGTTCAGGTGTTAATAAAGCAGCAGCCTCGTCCAAAAACTGCTTCAACTTGACCGAACGCACATATTTCAGGGCAACGTTTTGCAAACCATCGAACTCGCCAATGACAGCCTCTAGCTGACCAACCTCTTGCACGCCAATTGAGCCATCTGCCGTCAGCATATAAAGCAACGCAATCGCCAAGGCGAAATGAGGGGTCATTGGCTGACGCTCCTCCTTCACCCCCGCATAACGACCTAAAACGGACTTGTCGTTTTTCAACGAAAGTATTTTGAAATATGGTTCGAACTGCTCTGCGCGCAGACCGAACGCCTTGATCATCTGCGCAAAAAGCGTCAACTCAGCGCGGTCAGCATGCCCGTCTGAAAGCAAGGCATCGCAGACATTGGTCAGAATGCACCACTTATCCTTGACGCTCAGCAACTCTGAGGCAGACAAGAAAAACTGATCCACAGGAACGGTCTGCACATACCGCAAGGCGTAACCCAACACAGCCTCATCGCCACCCAGCACTGCTTGAAGTTGACTACTCTCTTCAGCCTCAAGCGCTCCGTCAGAAGCCATCATGTAGAGCAAGCCACACGCAAGCGCCAAATAAGGTGTTAGAAAAATTTGTTCGCTGCCACCAATGTCAGCTACCCCAATGTCACTTTTGAGGGTTTCTAGAAGATTGGTTTGAAGCTTTTCCGCGGCCATAAGCCACGTTAATCAAACGACCATTTTTTTGGGTGACATCTGCGTCATAGACTTTTCAAATGACGACTTGGTCATTTTTCTATAGCTTAAGTGGTGCGCCGTAAAGGGGCCGTCAAGACCGTAACAACCGTTTGCTTGTCCGTTGTGCTCAACGACAACGTGCCTTGATGCAACTTTGCAATCTCTAGACAAATACTAAGGCCCAGCCCAAGGCCATCCACTTGACGCGCATGAGATGCATCACCTCGGTAAAAACGCTCGAATGCGCGCTCGCTTAAATCAGCAGGTACTTCCGTAGTTGGATTTTCGAAAGTCAACGTGAACTTGCCTTGCGACTGACTCAAGGTGATGTGAATCCAGCCTTGCGGCTGGTTGTAATTCATCGCATTGACATAAAGATTTTGAATCAGTTGGCGCACCAAAGTTTGATCACAACACCAAATTACATCTCGCTCAATATCGCTGGTAATTTTCAGGCCTGACTGAAATATGTGTGCATCGTTGATTAACCGAACCAGCAGCTCACTGAGATTGACATCACTCAAGTTCTGCACCAAGCTGTTGGCATCTGCTCGCGACAACAACAAAAGCTTTTCTGTAATTTCAATCAAGCGCTCAACCTCATCGCTCACGCTCCGCATGCGAATTTGCGCATCTGATCCCACTGGCATTTCGTGTATCAATTGCTCTGCATTACCCCTCAAAATCGTCAGAGGCGTTCGTAGCTCATGAGAGGCGTCAGACGCAAAGCGACGAGCCTTTGTGAAGCTCTCATTCAAACGAATTCGCAGATCATCAACCACACTCACTAATTTTTCAAACTCTCGGAAGGGTGCTTGCAAGGTGGTGGATTTGTAGAGGTTTGAAGCATTCAACTCAGCCAAGCTCGTCTCAATGGAAGTAATGGGACGCATCAATACGCGCGTCATGTAAAAAGTCATCAAGAGCAATAAGATGACGATCACGGGTAAAACGCGAATCAAATTACGGTCACGCAAGTCCCACATTTGTTTGACCATTTTGTCGGCATCGCTTTGCTTAATCCAAACCTCTGGCCCATTGGGCTTCTCACTGAATCTCACCGCCAGCCATGTCTCACCGTCACCCAAGGTGCCACTTGAAAAGTCGATCTGCTCTTGCATCGCATTTTTCTTGCCACTCCAAAAATCATTCGCACCCTCATTCGGGCATCGCAGGGGTTTTTGACACAACACATAAAAATCTGAAACATTGTTCATCACGTCACCTTTGTCTAAAGCTTTGAAGCAAGACAAGAATTGATCGCGATGATCAAATTGATCTGAGCAAGAACGCAGGGCACGCCCCATCTCTTGATGAACCTGCTCTCTCTGTTGTTGGGTTAAGAAATGCTGTGCAAGGTATCTGTTAGCAACAATGATGCCGATTGCTATTAAAAAAAGCCGAATAAAAACATGTGTCTTGAATGATCTTTTCATCTCCTTAGATCTCCACCCTCAATCTGTAGCCCACACCACGCACTGATTCGATAGGTGATGCATTGCCCCCTCTTTCCAACTTACGCTTGATGCGGCGCACACACACATCCACAACATTGGTTTCTGGATCGAAGTGAAGATCCCACACATGCAAGAGAATTTGTTGTCTAGAAAAAATGTGCCCAGGTGAGCGCATCAAAAAAGCCAACAAACTGAACTCGCGTTGGCTCAGCACTGTCGTCGCCTCAAACCACTGCACTTTGTGACTCACCACATCCAACGTCAGATGACCTACTTTGATCTGCTGGACTTGCTCTGGCGTTTTGCGCTGTATCAGCGCCTTAATGCGCGCTACCAACTCTTCAACAAAAAATGGCTTGGACAAATAATCATCAGCCCCTACCTCGAAGCCCTTCAAACGATCTGGCAAGTCCACCTTGGCGCTGAGAATGATGATGGGCGTCATCGCGCCCGCAGATCTTGCTTGCTGTAAAACATCAAAGCCATTGATTTTGGGTAGCATCAAATCCAAAACGACCAAATCATGTCTGCCGCCAAGGATTGAAGCCAAGCCTCTCTCGCCGTCGTCAACATGCGTCACTTCATAACCGGCACCAGACAGACCTTTTATCACGAACTCCGCGATCTTGGGTTCATCTTCAATCAACAAAATATTCAACTTGACCCGCCTTTGTGTTTGCTTGGATGTGATTTTCAAGGCCTGAACACAGCTTATCAAACTATCAAAAATGACATATTCGTCATAAAACACCAATGACTGGCTTGTCATTCATGACGTCTGCTTTTGCTCCGATAGTTAGATGAACTCTAAATAATGAAAGTTTTGTATGCCATCCGTCGTCTCATTGCAACCAAGCGGCTCCGTGCATCTGGAAGATGCAATGAGTGCCATCGCAAACAACAAATCTGAACCGCCAGCCACTTTGGCAACGCCAGTTGAGCAGGCCAGCTCCGGCAACACTGTGGCGCTGTCTTTTGCTTTCGATCTTGTGACGCGATCTTTGAATGTCGTCATGACGGACCAGAGCTCCGGCGAGGTAGTTCGAAAGATTGCTTATACGCATCTCCCCAATGATGTCCACCGAACTGACAAACTTCACGGCCTTTTGCTAGACCAATTTGCGTGATGCGCTGACATGGCTTAAAGCCGTGTGATTAGCCTTATAGCGATAAGTTATCTAGCCTGCGAGACAATCGCGGCATGAGTATCAGTCATTACATCAAAGACATAGGGCGTGGGCGCGATGGCGCACGCGCATTAAACCGTGAGCAAGCGGCAGATTTGATGGGGCTTATCTTGGATGGGCAAGTTTCAGATTTAGAACTAGGTGCGTTTTGTATCGCGATGCGGATCAAGGGCGAAACAGATCAAGAGATGGCTGGTTTTTTAGATGCCACGCACGCACGCTTAAAACACATCAACGTACCCAGCCCTGTTGTGGTGCTGCCTAGCTACAACGGGGCACGCAAGCTTCCTGTACTCACCCCTTTGTTGGCACACCTGCTTGCACGCGAAGGCTTGGCGATAGTCATGCATGGCACGGCGACCGAATCCAGTCGAATCACCAGCCAAGAAGTGCTGAAAGCAATGGGCATAGAGGCCATCACCCAAACTCGCGCTGTGCAAACAGGGGAAGTGGTATTTGCGCCCACCGACGTGCTTTGCCAAGGATTGAAACGCTTGCTTGATGTGCGTCGCGTGATCGGCCTGCGCAACCCTGCGCACAGTTTGGTGAAACTGATGAACCCCACCTCGAATGCCAATGCCTTACTGGTTAGCAGCTACACCCACCCCGAATACGCCCTCTCGATGGCCGCAACGCTTGAGCTAACAGGCGTGTGCGCACTGCTGCTGCGTGGCACCGAAGGCGAAGTGGTGGCCGATGCACGCCGCACCCCGCAGATGGATGCTTTTGTGCGCGGCACACGCACACCGCTGGTCGAAGCGCAAGCAGGCTCGCTCAGCAAACTGCCCGAGTTACCCATCGACATCGATGCAGCTAGCACTGCCCGCTACACGCAAGCCGTCCTCAAAGGCGAATTACCCGTACCCGCGCCTCTGGCGGCACAAGTACAAGCTGTGCTGAAAGCACTGAGCCTTTAACCATGGCACAAGCACCCCACACCCAAGCCCATGTCACTTTGGTCGGCGCAGGCCCTGGCGACCCTGAGCTGTTGACGCTCAAAGCAGTCAAAGCCATTGCATCAGCCTCCGTGCTGTTGGTGGACGATTTAGTCAGCGACGACATCACT
>Ga0213920_1001398_pt1 | contig 13380 bp, 5 predicted proteins | sample McNCre1117MG_FD_161054 | JGI IMG/M metagenome (GOLD analysis project Ga0213920, IMG submission 161054) | Freshwater microbial communities from McNutts Creek, Athens, Georgia, United States - 11-17 MG | ecosystem: Environmental > Aquatic > Freshwater > Creek | place: USA: Georgia | collected...
CGACCGATTTGTGAAGAACCACCGCATGAGCCAGCAGATTTTCGGCCTAAATCGCCTCAGCGATCTACCCGAACTTCGGGTTCGTGCACAGCAGGTGCTTGTCAGCTTGGATGAAGGTCAGATTTAGACCTGGGATATCCCCTTTTAGTTGGTTTGGCTAAGCGAAAGCATAATACTGTTGGACTTATATCTACAGAATGGGTAAAGAATTCGCCATGCGCAATAAATACGGCAAACTATTCGGCTTCATGTCTGCTCTTGCGGTTATTGCAGGTCTAACTGCGATTCCTGCACAGACCGCGATGGCAACTGCCTCAACGCAAAACGAGTGGCACACTCTCGTTGGCGGCAACTGGAAGACCACGATCTGTCACCGCACTCACGCCGTTACCAACCCGTATCGCAAGATCACTGTCTCTGACAGTGCCGTTTACAACACCAACGGCCACTCGAACCCGAATCACGACCGTGACTACACCGTAGGCGGCGTGACCTATCACGTTTACACACCTTCGGTCAGCTACCCATCGAACTCAAAACTTTGGGGTGACATCATCCCGCCGCAGAACCCATTGCGTTACTCGAACAGCCCTACCTCGGTCGAGACCAGCGGAATGAACTGGATAACGGAGGGCATTGCCCTTTACGACGGAACCGTCGCGGGCTGCCGCACCATGACCGACCGTGAGTTCATCGCGGCAGAGGTGGAAGGTGGCGCTACCGCTCAGGAAATCGCCCAGGATCTAAACGACCAAGACCCTGATGCCACCCGATGGACTCAGAGCAACGTTCAGACCCAGATCAACTCAATCCAGACCGCGACGGCATCGCTCACCTTGGTCAACGACACCAAGACCACCGACGTGAACACCGCTGTTTCTGGCAGTGCCGATACCAACGACACCAAGCCAGTCGGCTCAACCTATGCCAAGCAGACAGATCCAAGTCACGGAACCGTGACCATGGATGCCGCCGGTAACTACACCTACACCCCAGCCGCTAACTATTCGGGTTCGGATAGCTTCACCTACAAGGTCTGCTTGCCTTCACCGGATACCGCGACTTGCAAGATCGCGACTGTCACCATCAACATCGCATCGGCTGGTCAACCGGTGGCTGCCGATGACGGTTTTGTTACACCTTATGTAACCGCAATCACCGCCTCGACTGACACCAACGATGTCGTGCCAGCCAACTCAACCTTCTCGCTCGATGCATCTGATTCGATTGACGCAACCGAAGGAACCCTTACCTTCAACACGGCCAACGGTCGCTACACCTACACCCCGGCGGCTAACTTCACAGGAACCGCAACTTTCAAATACAAGGTTTGTCTCCCATCGCCAAGCACAACTTGCTCGGCGTCGGCAACCGTAAGCATCCTCGTGATTCGAACCCAGGATGATTCCAACACGACGCCTCAAGACACTGCGATCACGGGATCTATGACCGCTAATGATTCTTCTGCTCTCGTATACAACACCACCCCGGTTGCAAACCCCTCGCACGGAACGGTAACTCTGACCGCAAATGGTAGCTACACCTACTCCCCTTCTGCCCTTTATTCGGGCACGGACACCTTCACCTATCGAGCTTGCGATGCAAACCAGAGCTCGGTATGCAGTGACTCAGTGGTTACTATCACGATCACTCCGGCCGCCTCACCTGCGCCTCCTGCACCAAGTGTTCGTGCAAACAACGACAAAGAGAAGACCAAGGCCAACAAGCCGCTTCAGTCGACCGTTGTTACCAACGACAACCCTGGGCTTGGCAACAAGAAGGTTAGCGACACCAAGAACGGAACAGTGCAGTTAAACACCGACGGAACCTACACCTATGTGCCGGCACCGGATTTCGTTGGTAAGGATAGCTACACCTACAACGCTTGTGACTCCGCAGGCAACTGTGCCCAGGCGACCGTAGATATTCTGGTCACTCCAGATGCCTCGGATGACTCGTCAGACACCAAGCGAAACGTTCCAGTTACTGCTTCGGCGTCGAAGAATGACACTAAGGCTTTGGTTTACACGAAGACATCGGAGCCAAGCAATGGTTCAGTTGTTCTCAAGACAGACGGAACATACGAGTACGTGCCTAAGAAGGGCTTTGTCGGAACCGATGAGTTCAACTACATCGCCTGCGACCCGCTAGATGCTACGAACTGCGCAGAAGCGAAGGTCAAAATCTCGATTGTGGTTCCGCCAATCGTTGCCCCTAATCAGGCTAAGGTGACCCCGATTAACAACCCGGTCAACGCAGTTGTGGGTGACCCAAATTCAGGACTCGTATACTCGGCAGCTGATGCTCCAAAGCACGGCACTGTGACCATTAAATTCGACGGTTCCTATGTCTACACTCCAAAATCAAACTTCGTTGGTCAGGACGTCTTCACCTATAAGGCTGCGGACCCTGAAGACCCAACTCGGTTCCGTATCGCAACGGTCATCGTTTTGGTTCAGCCGAAGGCCAAGTTGGCTGCGGTCAACGACACCTACTACATGAACGTCGGTCAGAAGAGCCAGGTAGTGACGCCACTTCGCGCTGACACGGGTTCATCAATCAAACTGAGCTCGTATGCAAAGACCAGTGCGTTCGGTGGTGTGATCAAGATGAACTCGGCAGGCAAGTTGATTTACACGCCTAAGGCAGGATTCAGTGGTCCTGACACCTTCAAATACACGATTGTGGATTCCTACGGACAGAAGGCCACCGCAACCGAGATTATCTTCGTTCCTGTTATGAAGTAGGTACCCCTTTTCCTTGGAAATAGGCGGTTTTTGACCGATACTTGAAGTAGGTATGCCCATTTTTTTGAGAGTCACCCACATTGAATTCGTTGTTGAGAAATTTGAAGCGCAAAGTCGCTTTGATTTCTGCAACCTTGATGGTCGTGGTGGGTTTTGTTTGGCTTCCAATTCCAGCCCACGCCGCGACTGTAACTTCCGGAAAATGTGTGGTCAATGTTGACAACTCTTCTGGTGTAACAGCGGTCGAATCGGGCAAGTTTTGCTACGTCGCTTTCAAGTCAACCGGCATTAACTATTCGTGGACCCGCCCAAGCGGAGTTACCTCAGTTGATCTACTAGTCGTTGCCGGTGGTGGCGGCGGTGGAGCACGTCACGCTGGTGGTGGCGGTGCCGGTGGTTTGATTCAAGAGCAAAACGTTTCGGTTAGCGCCACAAGCTTGACTGTCGCTGTTGGTGCCGGTGGTTCGGGTGCACCTGCGCAGGGCAACGGCATTGGCGCTAACGGCTCCAACGGAAATAACTCAACCATCTCGGGTTCTGGTCTAACCACTCGAACTGCAATCGGTGGTGGTGGCGGTACGCAGGCTACGGTCGGTCTCAACGGTGGTTCCGGTGGTGGTGGTGGCTGCTGCATTGCTGGCACATCATCGGGAACCGTAGGTCAAGGTAACGCCGGTAGCCCAGGTGCTACCGCTTCAAACCTCTGGGTCGGTGGTGGTGGTGGTGGTGCCGGAGCTGCAGCGACTGCTGGAAACGCAACCACCTGGGTTGGTGGTATCGGTGGTGCCGGTGCTTCTGTTTCTTGGATTTCAACGACCGTTAGAGCCTCACTAAGTGTCGGCGTCGAGTCTGCAGGCGCATCATATTTCGCCGGTGGTGGTGGCGGTGGAACCGCTGTTAATGGCACCGGCGGTTCCGGTGGTGTCGGTGGCGGTGCCGCGGGTACCACCTACAACGGAACTGTGAACCACGCGACAGTAAACACCGGCGGTGGCGGCGGTGGTGGTGGCTACTATGCCGACAACACTTCACCGGCTGGCGGTAACGGCGGTTCGGGTGTCGTAGTGCTTCGCTACGTGAAGCCTTCGCCACTACTGAGCTACAACGCGAGCGACATTAACTCGTACAACCCAACCAACGCTGCCGCAGTAAACGATCTTTCAACCGGTTCGGTCAACGACGGCACAATCATCACCGGTGCCAACGGACAGACCCCAACCTTCAACGCGGCCACTGGTGCCTGGCAGTTTGCCGGAGACGGCTCAACCATGAACGGTCCCTACATCGATGTCGGCAACCTAGACACGACCGCGTTCAATACCAACGGAATGACCGTTGACTTCGATGCTGATTTCGGCACCGCAAATAACTGGGAACGCATCATCGATTTTTCAGCTGGTGGTTCGAACAACAACAACATCCTTGTCGCTCGCGTTGGAACCACCAATGACCTGACGCTTCAGATCTACATGGGCACGAGCGTCAACAGCTGTACATATGTGAATGGTCTAAGCGGCGTAACCGGGCTAAACCGATGGATTATTCACATCGACGGCGCTAATTGTCGCATGTACAAAAACGGCACATCTGTTTATACGCAGGCATTCACTGCGAAGCCAAATGCGGGCGTGACTTTAGTTGACAACTTCATTGGTCGAAGCAACTGGGTGGATGCATCGTTCGAAGGTTCGATTCGATCGATCAACATATACGCTGCCGCGCTGACTCCATCTGAGGTTGAAGACTTCACCTATAAGACCGTCACGAGCGATTCACTTGTTGGTGGCGCGACAACTGTAATTCAGACCCGGTACACATCAGGAACGATTACCTTGCCAACTCCGGCCGCGCGCACCGGCTACATCTTCACCGGCTGGTATGACAGCAGCACTTTCGCGAACAACGTTGGTGTTGGCGGAGCCGCCTTTGCACCGGCCACCACCACGACCCTTTACGCAGGTTGGCGCACGGTCGACAGCAGCGTGACCGGCAACTTGGTTATCAACTTCGATGCTACAAACCTTACAAGCTTCCCGTCTGCGGGCACATCGGCACGCAGCATTTGGCCGTCTGTCAACCAGATTGCAGCAGCATCCGTGACCGGAACATCGCGTGACACAGCAAACTCGCCTGGCGCGATGGTACTGCCAACTGGCAATGCCGCCAGTGTGGTGAGTTTTGGTGCGGGAGGAGTTGCAAACATCTCCGGTGCAATCACGTATGAAACCTGGGTAAAGTTTTCAACTTACAACCAAGGCGCTGGTGCCTGGAACGTGGTCGCTAGCCACTGGTTCTCTGGATCTGCGGGTGGTGCAGCGAGTGACTGGCACTTCGGTATCCTCTCGGACAAACTCCAAGTAAACGCGGGTGCAAGCAACATCGCTGTTGGTTCGAAGACCTGGAGCACGGCGGATGTAGGCAAGTGGTATCACTTGGCATTCACCATTGACGCATCTAACAATCTTCAGTTGTACATCAACGGCAAACCCGATGGTGCGTCGGTGCCAAACATGGCTCACGCACCGAACGCTTCGGCGCTGCTGTGGATCGGCGATGGAAGAACTACCAGTCCAAGAATGCAGGGTTACATCTCGCGCGCACGTTTGTACGATGCAGCACTTTCTAGTTCGCAGTTGCTTTCTAACTACAGCTTCGAAGCGTCGACCTTTGGAATCGGGCCTTATTCACTGAACTATGCAGCTGGCCCGGATGGAACAGGTGCTAGCCAGACCACAAGCTACAACGCCGGCGCGTCTGTGACGCTTGCTGGCGCAGGAGCCGGGTTCACGCGTACCGGTTACACGATCACTGGCTGGACCACTTCGTCAACTTCGGGCGCTGCTCAAACTTATGCAGCAGGTGCGACCATCAGCATGGATTCGACCATCACGCTGTATCCCGTCTGGACCGCAAACTCCGCCACTGTCACTTACAACTACAACGGTGCAACGGGCGGCAACTCGGTGACTTCTGCAACATACTCGACCGGTGGAGCCGCAATCACTCTGCCGACTCCAACTCGCACCGGATATACCTTTGCCGGTTGGTATTCAGACTCAGGGTTCACGACTCAAGTCGCGGGGCCAATTTCCCCAACCGTAAACATCACACTTTATGCGAAGTGGACGAGCGGTTCATTCACCATTACCTATACCTACAATGGGGCAACCGGCGGCAATTCAACTACGACCTCTACGTACGTCACCGGGGCCCCTGCCGTGACACTGCCTACTCCGACTAAGACGGGGTACACCTTTGCTGGCTGGTATGCCGAGTCAACCTTCAGCACCTTGGTCTCGGGTGCTCAATCGCCAACTTCGAACATGACCCTGTATGCCAAGTGGACGGCTAACACCTATACGTTGACCTATACCTATAACGGTGCCACTGGTGGCAACGGTACTACTTCTGCCACTTTCACTTCTGGTGGTTCGGCTATCACCCTGCCCACTCCGATTCGGACCGGTTATACGTTTGCTGGTTGGTATGCCGAGTCAACCTTCAGCACTTTGATCTCTGGCGCACAGTCTCCAACCGCAGACGCAACGCTTTATGCGAAGTGGACCGCCAACACCTACACAATTACCTACAACTACAACGGTGCTACCGGCGGCAACGGCACGACTTCTGCCACTTTCACTTCTGGTGGTTCGGCTGTCACGTTGCCTACTCCGACTAAGACGGGTTACACGTTTGCTGGCTGGTATGCCGAGTCGATTTTCACAAACCTGGTTTCGGGCCCTCAATCGCCAACTGCTGATGTGACGCTTTACGCGAAGTGGACGGCTAACACTTACACCCTGACCTACACCTACAACGGTGCCACTGGTGGCAACGGAACTACTTCGGCGACATTCACCTCTGGTGGTTCTGCGATCACTTTGCCGACTCCGACCAAGACTGGTTACACCTTTGCCGGCTGGTTTGCAGAATCAACTTTCAACACTCAGGTATCTGGCCCTCAGTCTCCAACTGCCGATGCCACTTTGTACGCGAAGTGGACGGCTAACACTTACACGCTGACCTATAACTACAACGGTGCCACCGGTGGCAACGGTACGTCGTCAGCTACCTTCACTTCTGGCGGTTCGGCTATCACTTTGCCTACGCCAACTAAGGCCGGTTACACCTTTGCCGGTTGGTTTGCCGAGTCGACTTTCAACACCCAGGTTTCGGGCCCTCAGTCTCCGACTGCTGACGCAACGCTGTATGCCAAGTGGACGGCTAACACCTACACGATCACCTATAGCTACAACGGTGCCACTGGCGGCAACTCGACCCTAACCTCCAGCTTCACTTCTGGCTCAACCGCTATCACTTTGCCAACTCCAACCAGGACCGGTTACACCTTTGCCGGCTGGTATTCAGAAGCCCTACTAACCAACTTGGTTTCGGGCCCTCAGTCTCCAACCGCCGATGCGACTTTGTATGCGAAGTGGACTGCTAACACCTACACCCTGACCTACACCTATAACGGAGCAACTGGTGGCAACGGTTCTTCGACTGGAAGCTATACAACCGGTGGCTCAGCAATCACGTTGCCGACTCCGACAAAGACCGGTTACGCCTTTGCCGGTTGGTTTGCCGAGTCAACTTTCAGCACACAGGTGTCGGGCACTCAAACCCCACTTGCAGATGCAACCCTGTACGCCAAGTGGACAGCAATCAACTACACCCTGACTTATAACACCAACAACGCAACTAGCGGCTCTGCCCCAACCGATGCAACCAACTACAACATCGGCGGTAACGCCGTGGTTGCCGGAAATACGGGCTCACTCGCCCGCACCGGCTACTCATTCGCCGGTTGGGCCTTAGCTGCAGATGGAAGCGGAACCGTTTACCAGTCGGGCCAGGCACTTGCATTCGGTGCAGCTAACCAGACTCTTTATGCCAAGTGGTCGGCAGACACCTACACCGTCACTTACAACACCAACGGAGCAACCGGCACCCAGGCCAACGCCTCTGACAGTTACACCACCGGCGGAACCGCTGTAACTCTGTCGGCGGTCGGCACGATGGCCAAGACTGGTTACACGTTCTCGGGATGGTCAACCTCTGCGGCCGGATCAGTGCTCTCAGGTACCTTCACGACCACTTCAAACGTCACGCTTTACGCGATTTGGGCTGTTCGCTCGATCGCTGTCACCTATGGCAAGGGTTCTGCCTCGTCGGCCTCGTTCATCAGCTTCCCAGCTAACACCTCAGGCAACTATGGAACCCGCATCACCCTGAGCAACAACATCGACAGCTCGGTGAGTTACAGCAGCTCCACCTACGCGTTCGTTGGTTGGAACGACGGTAACTCGCTATACCAGCCGGGTGCTCAGTACCTACTTGGTGCAACGGATGTCACCTTCACTGCGGTGTGGGTGCAGGCCTACGGCGTACGCTACATCTTCAACGGTGGAAACGCAGCTAATGGTTCTTCTGCGATTGATGCCGAGTGTCTCGTCGTCGGCAACCTCTGCACCGACCAGCAGCTAATCACGGCAAATGCAGCCCCGACGCGCGCTGGCTATACCTTCACCGGTTGGACTGACCAGTCAGGAAACTCAATTGCAGCGGGCAGCAGCTTCCGCGTTACCTTGACTAGCTTCCTTCTCTATGCCGGCTGGCAAGCGATTAGCTATGCAATCACGTATGCACCGGCTGGCGGCTCAAGCACTCCTACTCAGGCTTCGCTCAACTATGGCGACACCTTCACCCTTGCAAATGCGATCACTCGAACCGGCTATGACTTCGCCGGCTGGCGCGACGGCAGCACCACCTATGGCGCGGGTGCAACCTACACGGTTGGCCTATCTCCAATCACCCTGACTGCCCAGTGGACACCAAAGGTCTACCAAGTCACCTATGACTGGAATGGCGGAACCGGCACCTCAGTATCACCAGTGAGTTACACGGTCGGTACCACCGGAATCACTCTCGCCTTGGTGGGTGATCACGTCAAGGATGGCTATCAGTTCGGCGGTTGGGCTCTAACCATCGGCGGCGACGCAGTTGCATCACCATTCGTTCCGACCGGTTCGACCATGCTTTATGCAATCTGGGGAGCCGGTTCTTACTCGGTTACCTTGGAGCCAAATTATGGATCGTCGGCAAACTCGGTCGTGACTGTAGCAAACGGAAGCTCTACGGTTCTGCCAACCCTGACGCGAAGCAACTTCGTGTTCGACGGTTGGTACACCGCGTCTACTGGCGGAACCAAGGTTGGCAACGGTGGGGCAAGTTACACCCCGGCAGCCAGCCGCACGCTCTATGCGCGATGGATTCAGTCATCCTTGTTTGGTGTTATCGACAACCTCAGTCGAGTCTCGACAATCACCGCCTCAAACAGCGTTGATTCGACATATGCCGGAACAAACGGCGGAAGCGGTGTCTCTGTTACTGTTCCTCGTGGGTCTCTACCTGCGGGCACCGTCATCAACCTTGATCTGATCACCGACACCACTTATGCACAGTCGATCTTGACCTCGCCGAATAGTTACATCCTGTCGCTTGCCGTCAGCTGGTTGGCCCTCGACGAGACCGTGCCAAACACCGCTGCGGGCAAGCCGATTTCGCTAACTCTGACCAACTCAAACATCCGAGCCGGTGCCCTGATTTACTCGGTGCAGAACGGTGTTGCAACGCTATTGGGCACCGCAACCACCAATGGCAGCTTGACCGTTCAGTTGACTTCAGACCCAAGCCTTTACGTCGTTCAAACTCTGCCGTCGGCACCTCAGTCGATTGCCTCGAGCGTCACCTCGAACTCGGCAACCATCACTTGGTCGGCTCCAAACTCGGATGGCGGTGCCGCAATCGCTGGCTATACCGTGACCTTGGATACCGGCGCTACTTGCTCGACCGCGCTGCTGACCTGCACCTTCAGCAACCTCAGCGCCGGAACTAACTACTCGGCAACCGTGGTCGCCACCAACGCGGTCGGTTCAAGTGTCACCGGCACCATCGCCTTCTCACCGGTTGTTCCGGTCGTAGCGCCGACTCCGCCGCCGACCCCTACTCCGGTGCCGACTCCGACCCCGACACCAACGCCTACCCCTAAGCCAGAGCCTAAGCCTGAGCCAACCCCAGAACCTACCCCGGTTCCGGCTAAGCCTGTAGTCGTGCCGGTTCCGCCACTTCAGGTAGTGGTGAAGGTGCTGCCAGACTCGACCCCGGTTCTTTCGGGCAAGAAGATTGTCGAGCCGATCACCTTTGCAGCCGATTCATCCGCGTTGTCTGCTGCGGCTGTTGCCAGCATCAAGGCACTTGCTAAGTCCTTGGCGGGCAAGTCAGGTTGGCTTCTAGTAACCGGCTTTGTCAAGGATGTTGGTCTGCCAAAGGCCCAGGTCAAGAAGCTAGCCGCCGCGCGTGCGCTAGCCGTATCCAAGCAGCTCTCTAAGCTCAAGATTCCGGTGAAGATCGGCTTCCTCGGCTACGGCCCATTCAATACCAAAACCCCTACCTCTTCAGACCGCAAGGTTGAGGTTCGCTGGGTGCCTGCGAGCTAAACCAATGCGTAGGGCAATAATTTGTTCACAGGTTTTGCCGTGCTCGGTTGCCGCCCCGTTTGTGAACACCTAATCTTCTTCCCAGAGGGGATCAACTAGATCGGGGAAAAAGTGTTTAGAAAAACCAAAAGTCGCGCTGGCGTTGCATCTAAGTCAAAGTGGAGTGCAGCTCTAGCCGCACTTATTGCATCTCTTTCGCTTGGCGTTGGCGGAAGTCTGCCAGCAAATGCCGACGATAAATCTGGCTCGTCCAGCACGCCAGTTTTCATTGGCAGTGTGGATCCAAAGAGCCCGCATGTGAGCTCGGATGCAAGCGTCGCAACTAAAGATCTGGGTCCTTGCAGTTACCTACTCGCTGGCATAACTCCAGTGGGTTTCGGCTGGTCAGGAGAGTATCGCTGGTTCGCCTGCTCTTATTGGGGAGCAAATGCAAAAGCGACAAAAAATTACCAATGGTACGTGAGCCCTGGTTCGAGCTCACTCGCGTGTGCGCAGGGTTACGGATTCAAAGCTGATCACACTCCGGTATGGAGTTACCTGGGTTGTGGCGATTCCGGTGCGACTCAGGTGAGTTGGGGCAATGTCGCGGCGTATCCAAAGATGAAGTTCCAATCGCTGTCCGGCTTGGTCGTTCCTCTGTATTGGTACTAACTCTTAATGACTTCATTAATTGGCATAACTCTTGCTGCGGCCATATTCCTTGGCAGCCCAACCTCTGTCGCGACATCAAGCAACAGTTCGGGCTTCTTGCCCCTTTCGGCCGTGACTCAGCTCGAGAAACTTCTCAAGTGCGAAAAGACCTACCCATTAGTAGCTGACCCAAATCGGGTATCAAAGATGAAGGGTTTCTATTGCGTCTCCGGGCTACGCGGAAACTTCAGGTTGGTCAAAATCTTTGAGTCTAAGAAAGCCGCAAAGGATGACACCGACCTGTATGAACCGATTCAGACCGGAGGCAGAAAGCTTGTGGTCGGGGGCAACTGGTTCGTATTTGGGCTTCCCCAAGACATCAAAGCCGTCCTAAATTCTGGGTTCATCAAACGCAGCGATTCCGGGCTGGAATTGAAGGACTACACGACGAAGCAGGATCTCTGCATGGGGCTTTCGACTGCAGCGATGGAATCACACTTCGATGATCCCTCGGGGGAGGCAAGACATCTCCACGATTTAGAGTGGTTATTCAAAGGTGGCACGAAGCAGGTGCAATCGGCGATCAAACGACATGGCCCACAGCTTAAGAAGGCGCTTCTGGGTGATGATGGGCTGCTTATGGGACAGACCCTTGCTAGTGCATCGCTGGTCTACAGGCCATTTTGCCTGGCCCAAAAGGGTTCCGTTAACTAAACCAATCGCACGTGGCACAGATCGCCGACGAATGCCGGGCGCTGCACGGTTAGGCCGGCTTCTTCGGCAATCAGGGCAGCAGCCGCCCAGTCGTACTCTTTGATGTCGCGCTCGTAATAGGCATCAATCGCACCCTCGGCCACGGCACACATGTCTAACGCTGCGGCACCCATGCGACGAAGGTCGACGAAGTCGGGCATCATCCTGGCGATGTCTTCAAACTGGGCAACGCGCTTCTCGGCCGAGTATGAGAAGCCGGTTGCCAGAATCTTGGTCGCCCGGACGGCCGGTGGGCCGGTGAGGCGGGTGTGCTGACCGTTGCGAATCACAAAAGAGCCATGCCCACGCTTGGCGTAATAGGTGAGGTCGAGAATCGGGGCGACAACCGCTCCAACCAGCCATTCGCCGGTCTCAACATCGGCGGCACCAACCGAGGTGCAGAAGTTAGGGAACCCTCGGGTGAAGTTGACCGTGCCATCAAGCGGGTCGATGCTCCAGCGCACCTTGGCCGCCGCGTTCTCGAGCCCGGCCAGCTCTTCGCCGGTGATGCTGTCGTCCGGGCGGCGTTCGTGAATCAGCGCGCGCACGATGGCCTCGGATGCCAGGTCGGCGTCGGTCACGTGATCTTCGGGTGAGGTCTTCGAGCTGATCTCGAGTGGCCCGCGGTATCGCTGCTTTAGCTCAGCGGCGCCGGCATTGGCCGCGTCGAGCGCAACCTGAAGAAGTTCATCAAGATCCATGCTTCAAGGTTAACTCTTAGCGAGTGGTCGCCAGTTTCTTTTCAAGCCCGTCAAGGATGAGCTCGATGCCGAACTCCAAAGAGTCCGCCGGGCCGCGGCCTGAATCGCTGGTTCCGTTGAACTCAGCCGGCTGGGCTGCAACCGCCGGCGCAACCACACCGAGACTGTCGGCCTGCATGCGCTGCTGTTCGTGCCAAACCTGCCCGAGAACCAAGAACAAAATCGATTCGGCGGTCACGCGCGCAATCTCGCCGTCGCTGCAAACCGCATCAATGCCGGCACGGATGCGAGCCAGCGCCCCATCGGCCCCAAGTCCAAGAGCCAGGGTGCTTGAGACCACCTCGGCGCCATCTCTGAAAGCCAAGAGCGCATCGCGCAGGGCGAGTGATTCGGCTAGGGTCAGGGCCTTCCAGTCGAGGGCGCCATCCTGGTTAAAAGCTTCGTGATCAACCACGCGGGCACGGTCGATGATCTGATCAGAAACCAGCGCCAGCAGGGTCTGCTTATTCGGCACGTGCCAATAAAGAGCGCTTGGCTGCACGTCGAGCACGCCGGCTAGGCGACGCATGGATAGGTCGGCGAGCCCAAATTCATCAAGGATGCGCAGGGCAGTCTCGACGACATCATCACGGGTGTAGGTGCCTGGTTTGCTCATTTCATGCCCAGTCTACTAACATCATGAACAGTGTTCAGGAACAATCTCAAGTTCCACCACCCAGCTAGGAGACCACCATGGCAGTATCAACCAAGATCACCCTTCGCGACCTTTCGCGCATCGCAATCTTCGCAGCCATCATCGCAGCGCTAACCTTCCCTGGTGCGATTCCACTGGGCACCGGTGTTCCAATCACCCTTCAGACCCTGGGCGTCATGCTCGCCGGCGTGGTTCTCGGCGGATACCGCGGCGCACTAGCAGTCACTCTTTACGTGGTTCTAGGTCTAATCGGTCTACCAATCTTCGCCGAGCACAGCTCAGGCTTTGCAGTGCTTGCCGGCCCAAGCGCGGGCTTCTTGCTTGGCTTCATCCCTGGTGCTTTCGTCACCGGCCTC
>Ga0213920_1001400_pt1 | contig 13364 bp, 13 predicted proteins | sample McNCre1117MG_FD_161054 | JGI IMG/M metagenome (GOLD analysis project Ga0213920, IMG submission 161054) | Freshwater microbial communities from McNutts Creek, Athens, Georgia, United States - 11-17 MG | ecosystem: Environmental > Aquatic > Freshwater > Creek | place: USA: Georgia | collected...
TCCAGTCCGAGCCAATGAAGGGCTTGTAGCCCGCAGGCAGGATGTTCTGGTTGGCAGTCGCCTGCCAGCCTTGGTGCTCGATCTGTGTGTGGCTCAGCGTCGGGTTCTGGTCATAAGGCAACCAGCCCACCCAGTCGTACTGCGGCAACCAGCCAGGCGCTGGGGCCACACCTTTCAAATCGTTTCCTACGTGGCGCAATGGCACCTTGCCCACAGCCTTGAAACCGACCTGCCCCAGCGTGTCGGCCATCACCACGCTTTGCATGGGCGAGTGGTGCTGGGCAAATGCGCTTTGCAACTGGTCCACCGTCTGCGCCCAGTTGGCCTGCATGCCGGCGTCCACCGTGCGGTTGTCGGCCTCCAGTGCGGACCAGCGCAAGGCCATGGCGTAGCGCTGGGTGTTGAGCACGCCCTGGTACTGCGCTTGCACATCGCTCACCACCGGGCCGTGGCGCGTGCTGCGCACCGTGATGTTCACTGCGCCCTGCCCCTTGACCTGAATGACTTCCTGGCGGGTGTCAAAGGTGGTCACGCCTTGGGGCGTGCGGTATTGATTTGGGTTTGCAGCATCCACTTCTTCGAGGTACAGGTCTTGCACGTCAGGCCCGGTGTTGGTGAAGCCCCAGGCCACACCTGTTGTGCGGCCCAACACCACAAAGGGCATGCCAGGCAAGGTGGCGCCCATCACGTCGAGCGCCGGGTGCTGAACGCCGCCCACCACGCCCGCTGGAGCCTTGAGGTGCGCAAAGTACCAGATGGCCGGCGCACTCAGCGCCAGGTGCGGGTCGTTGGCCAAGAGCGGCTTGCCGCTGCGGGTGTGGCTGCCCGGCACCACCCAGTTGTTGCTGCCTTTGCCATCGAGCGTGCCCATGTCACGCACCCAGTCCTGCGACCATTGGGCCAGCGCGGTGCTGGCTGTGGCAGGCACTTGCGCCGTACGCGGTACGCTGGCATGTGCGCCCAACTGGGCGTACAGGCTGGCCAGATCCACCTGTGTGGCAGGTTTCTCGCCCGGGTAAGCGGGCATCAGTTGCCACAGCTGCTCGGTGCTCAGCACCTGACTGGCGCTGAAGCGCGCAAATTCATTGCCCCAGTTGCCGCCCAGATCGAGCGCCATCATCAAAGCCCAGCCCACCGAGTCTTCTGGGCTCCAGGGGGTGCTATTGGTGTCGCCCGCCTTGACACCCAGAATGCGGAACTCGGGCGATCGGCCTGCAGCCCCCACAGCATGGGCCTGCGCAATGCCTTCGCTGTAGGCTTGCAATGCGGCGCGTGAAGTGTCAGACAAGCCCTTGAGCTGCTTGCGGGCCGCCTGCATGATGCCCAGCGTGCGCATCAGCTTGTCGGTGTCGAGCGTGGCGGCACCCAGAATTTCAGACAGCTCCCCGCGCATCAAACGGCGGTTGAACTCCAGCTGCCAGCCGCGCTCCTGCGCGTGGATGAAGCCGATGGCGCGCCACGCGTCCAGGGCACTGGCGGCCTCGATGTGCGTGACGTCGGCTGCATCGCGGGTGACCTTGACCTCGGCCGTCAGCCCTTTCAGCGGCAACTGGCCATCGAGCTGGGGCAGGCTGCGCAGCGCGCTGACATTCACCACGCCCCCTGCGACGAGCAAGACCAACAACACCAACAGGCATGCGCGTGCCAACCACTTCATGGGGAAACTCCAGTTTGTGAACCACCTGCCCCACATGGGGCCACCGAGACCTTAAATGTGGCCCCAAACCATCAGCGCGTCACGCCCTTCGGTGACAAGGTCCACCTTGGCACCCACAGGCAGCAGCACCTTGGTTTGCACATGGCCAAACGGCAAGCCTGTGAGCACAGGCGCCTTGATCTGGCTGCGCAGCCAGTCCACCACCGTGGCCAGTTTGAAGCCCTTGTCGTGCGCAGGAACCAGCTTGTAGTTGGTGAATTGGCCGATCAGCACCGCTTTTTGCTGGGCCAGCACACCCGCGTGCAGCAACTGCGTCAGCATGCGCTCGATGCGGTAAGGGTGCTCACCCACATCTTCGAGGAACAGCACACCGCCTTTGACCTGCGGGAAAAACGGCGTGCCCAGCAGCGAAGTCAGCACCGTCAGGTTGCCGCCCCACAGCGGCGCGTCCTTGACCAGCACCCGGCGCTCGGCATCAAGCTTGGGCAATTGCCAGCCCGTGCCCTCGCCTTGCTCCTGCAGCAGGTCGTCAAAGCAGGCCAGCATGATGTCGTCGGGTTCCTGCTCGGGGCCAAAGTCTTCGCCCAAGGCAGGGCCTTGCCAGGTGATGCGGCCAGTCTTGGCGTACACCGCCTGGTTGAAGGCCGTGAAATCGCTCAGGCCCACAAACTGCATGCCGCCATCGATCGCTTTGGCGATCTGTTTGTAGGGCAAGCCGGGCAGGATGCGCGTGAGACCGTAACCACCGCGTGAGATCAAGGCCACATCAGCACCGCTGGCTGCGGCACGGCTGATGGCTGCCATGCGTGTGGCATCGTCACCCGAAAAACGCATGTGGCTGGCCAGTGCGGCTTCATCGATCTCCACCTCGTGGCCTTGGGCTTGCAGGCGCTTGATGCCCCGGCGAAAAGCCGCTTTGTCGCGCACTGCGCTGGAAGGAGAAAAAACGTAAATATGGGCCATGGGTCACGCTCGTGTTCAGGGCCTGAAGTGTCGCACAGCCGCCTCGGCAATCGCCCTGCCCTGCTCCTGCACAAAATGACCTGCATCAGGCAAAAGCATCGGCTCGGGGCAGCCCAAAATCCGGCTTTGCAACTGCCGCATCACCGCCTCTCCCAGCACCGGGTCTTGCTGACCAATGGCCATGAAGCTCCGGCCTTGCCAATCGTTGCGCCAAAAGGCCTGCGCCTGCCGCGAAATGGCCGCGCCGGGCGAATCGGCAAACTCCGGCACCATGGGCGGAAAGGCCCGCAGCGCAGCCCGGTAGCCTTTGTCCGGGAACGGGGTGTTGTAGGCAGCGGTCTCTTGCGGCGTCATGCCGCGGTTGCCGCGTGCAAACAGCTTGCCCACATCGAACTGTGGCTGGCTCTTGCACCAGTCGCGCCAGGCCAGAAAGCCTGCACTCAGCGGCTCCTCGCCCGTGGCCAGCGTGGTGTTCATGACCAGCAGGCCCTTGTAACGCCCGGGCGCGGCCATCGGCAGGGTCAATCCCAGAATGCCGCCCCAATCCTGGACCACCAGCACCACGCGCTGCAAGTCGAGCCGCTCGATCAACTCCAGCAGCGACTGGCGATGCGTTTCAAAGTTGTGAAAACTGTCCTTCTTGGGCTTGTCACTCTTGCCAAAGCCGATCAGGTCGGGTGCCACCACGCGGTGACCTTGCGCCAGAAAGACCGGGATCATCTTGCGGTAGAGGTAACTCCAGGCCGGGTTGCCGTGCAGGCACAACCAGGTCAAAGGGGCATGCTTGGGGCCTTCGTCCAGGTAGTGCATGCGCAGGCCTGCGATGCTGGGCAGGTCACTCACATGGCGAGGCTGCCAGGGGTAGTCCAGCAAGTTCGCAAAAGCCGCATCGGGCGTGCGCAAGGCGTCTTCGCGCACGGGGTCGGCGTTCACGCGCCGGGGCTTGAAAAAGTCCTTGAGCAACTGGCCACATTCGTCGGCCAGCACGCCGCCCGTAACCTGCGTCTGGTGGTTGAGTTGCGCGTTGGCAAACAGGTTGAGCACCGAGCCCGCTGCCCCGGTGCGCGGATCGGTCGCGCCAAACACCACACGCTCAAGACGTGCATGCAGCATGGCGCCGCTGCACATGGCACAGGGCTCCAGCGTCACATACAAAGAGCAACCGTCCAGGCGGTAATTGCCCAGCACGCGGGCCGCCTCGCGCAAGGCCACCACTTCGGCATGGGCTGTGGGGTCGTGACCGGCAATCGGAGCGTTGCGCCCTGTGGCAAGGACTTGACCATTCCTGACCACAACCGCGCCCACCGGCACCTCGCCTGCAGCCGCCGCTTCACGCGCCTGTGCCAGGGCCAGGCCCATCCAGTGCCCATCGCTCACATCCGGTTGGCTCACACCAGGCCCAGCTTTTTCATCCAGCCAGCCAGCGCCTGCTCCTGCGCATTCCCCGCTGCATAGGCTGCGTGCATGGCCGCATGGGCTTCAGGCCGGTACTGATTGAGCTTCACGGCGCATTGCAAGTCCACAATGCGCAACTCGAACGCCGTGATGGCATTCAGCATCTTGCCGGTGTAGTCCTCGGGCAAGGCGCGCCACTGCGCGGCATAACTCGGCTCATGGTCGGCAATCAACTGCTTGAGCAGCGCATCCTTGGCCTCTTCGCCTTCGAGCAGACGGGCTTCAACCCGGGCCTGCACCGCCAGATAAGTCCAGGTCGGCACCCGCTGCAGATCGGCATAAACCTTGGGCGACATGTAAGCCTGCGGCCCCATGAAGCTGGCCAAGGCCAAAGGCCGTTGCTGCAGGTAAGTGCCCAGCGGATTGCCCCGGGCGCAATGCCCCAGCAGCACAGCGGGCTGACCGCCCTCCTCCAGCAATTTCAGCGGGAGGTGGGTGATGTACGGAAACCCGCTGTCATCGGTCGTCACCAGGCTGGCAAACGGGTGCTCGCGCATGATCGTTGCGGCGTGCTGGGGGTGGTTGAATTGTTGGGGCAGGTACATGGGGGGGACTGTATCAAACGCGGCCTGAGTCAAGGACGGTTGACACTTGCAATTGAACATTTAACGTTATACGATGCACGGCATGATCCAGTCATTCAGCTGCGAAGACACCCAAAGGCTGTTTGCAGGCCAGACAGTGGCCAGATTCGTCAACTTTCGCACCGTAGCAGAGCGCAAGCTGGCCATGCTGCACCGCTCTGTTCGACTGGAGGACTTACGCATTCCGCCCAATAACCGGCTCGAAGCACTCAAAGGCGACCGCAAGGACCAATACAGCATCCGCATCAACGACCAGTGGCGCATCTGCTTTCGCTTTGAAGGTGGTCATGCCTTCGATGTGCAGATCGTGGACTACCACTGAAAGGAGTTCTCATGAAAGTGGAAGAAGCAACCCCGCAATACTTGGTGCCTGCGAATGGCATGCGCCCTATTCACCCGGGCGAAGTCCTGCGTGAAGAATTTCTGCTGCCCTACAAACTGACGGCGCACGCGCTGTCCATGGCGCTGCAAGTGCCTGCGCCCCGCATCAACGACATCGTGCGCGAGCGCCGCGCCATCACCGTGGACACCGCGCTGCGCCTGGCCAAGTTCTTTGACAACAGTGCCGAGTTCTGGATGGGTCTGCAAACCGATTACGACATGGCCGTGGCACGGCAGTCGATGCAGGATGCGCTGGACAGAATCAGGCAATTCAGCCCGGAACAGCCCTGAAAAACAAAGGCAGCTTCGGCTGCCTTTGTTTGTTATTCCCACTCAATCGTCGCCGGTGGTTTTGAACTCACGTCGTAGGTCACGCGGTTGATCCCGCGCACCTCGTTAATGATCCGCCCCGACACCTTCTTGAGCAGCGCATAAGGCAGCTCGGCCCAGTCGGCGGTCATGAAGTCGCTGGTCTGCACGGCGCGCAGGGCCACGACGTAGTCGTAGGTGCGGCCATCACCCATCACGCCCACGCTCTTGACGGGCAGGAACACGGTGAAGGCTTGGCTGGTCAGGTCGTACCAGGTCTTGCCGGATTCGTCGGTGAAGTTGCGCAGCTCTTCGATGAAGATCGCGTCGGCACGGCGCAGCAGGTCGGCGTATTCTTTTTTGACTTCGCCCAGAATCCGCACGCCCAGGCCAGGGCCTGGGAAGGGGTGGCGGTAGACCATTTCACGCGGCAGGCCCAGGGCCACGCCGAGTTCACGCACTTCGTCTTTGAACAGTTCGCGCAAGGGTTCCAGCAGTTTCAGGCCCAGCTGCTCGGGCAAGCCGCCCACGTTGTGGTGGCTCTTGATGGTCACGGCCTTCTTGCTCTTAGCACCGCCGGACTCGATCACGTCAGGATAAATGGTGCCTTGGGCGAGGAAGGTCGCGCCTTTGTGGCCTTCGGTTCCGGCTTTCAACTTGGCGGCTTGTTCTTTGAACACGTCCACAAACAAACCACCGATGATCTTGCGCTTGGCTTCGGGCTCGCTCACGCCCGCCAGTTTGCCCAGGAACAAATCGCTGGCGTCCACGCGGATCACACGGGCGTGCAACTTGCCAGCGAACATGTCCATGACCATGTCGCCTTCATTGAGGCGCAACAGGCCGTGGTCCACAAACACGCAGGTCAGCTTGTCGCCAATGGCTCGGTGGATCAGCGCGGCGGCCACCGATGAATCGACACCGCCCGACAAGCCGAGGATGACTTCTTCGTCACCCACTTGCTCGCGGATCTTGGCCACGGCTTCTTCGATGTAGTCGCCCATGATCCAGTCGGGACGGGCCTTGCAAATGTCCAGCACAAAGCGGTTGAGCAGCGCCTGGCCCTGCACGGTGTGCGTGACTTCGGGGTGGAACTGCACCGCGTAGAACTTGCGCGCTTCATCGGCCATGCCTGCAATGGGGCAAGCCGGGGTCGAGGCCATGACCTTGAAGCCTTCGGGCAACTGGGTGACCTTGTCGCCGTGGCTCATCCAGACCTTGAGCATGCCGTGGCCTTCAGCCGTGACAAAGTCTTCAATGCCCTTGAGCAGTTCGGTGTGGCCGTGGGCGCGGACTTCGGCGTAGCCAAACTCTCGTGTGTGCCCAGCTTCGACCTTGCCGCCCAATTGTTCGGCCATGGTCTGCATGCCGTAGCAGATGCCCAGCACGGGCACGCCCAGCTCGAACACGGCGTCAGGAGCGCGGTCATCGACCTCGTACACGCTGGCATGTGAGCCAGAGAGGATGACGCCCTTGAGGTTGCCGTCTTTGGCATATTCACGCACCCAGTCGCTCGTCACATCGCAAGGATGGACTTCGCAAAACACATGGGCTTCGCGCACGCGGCGGGCGATCAGCTGGGTGACTTGGGAGCCGAAATCGAGGATCAGGATCTTGGAATGCTGCATGGCAGGCGGTGTCTCAAAAGTGAAAAGGCGTCTGGGGCTTCCAGACGCCTTGGTTCAAAGGATTCCGATATTTTAACGGCGCTCAATCGGCCCGGTAGTTGGGCGCTTCCTTGGTGATCTGCACATCATGCACATGGCTTTCGCGGATGCCGGCAGCGGTGATTTCCACAAACTCGGCACGCTCGTGCATGTCGGCAATCGTGGCGCAGCCGCAGTAGCCCATGCTGGCGCGCAAGCCACCGGCCATTTGGTAAATGATGGACACGACCGAGCCTTTGTAGGGCACGCGGCCTTCGATGCCTTCGGGCACCAGCTTGTCGGCGTTAGGGTTGCCGGTGCTGCTTTCCTGGAAGTAACGGTCCGCACTGCCTTGCTGCATAGCGCCGATGGAGCCCATGCCGCGATAGCTCTTGTAGCTGCGGCCTTGGTAGAGGATGACTTCGCCAGGAGCTTCTTCAGTTCCTGCAAACATGCCGCCCATCATCACGGTGCCCGCGCCTGCGGCAATGGCTTTGGCGATGTCGCCGCTGTAGCGGATGCCGCCATCGGCAATCAGGGGCACGCCCGTGCCTTGGAGGGCGGTGGCCACGCTGTCCACCGCCATGATCTGCGGCACGCCCACACCGGCCACGATGCGGGTGGTGCAGATCGAGCCAGGGCCGATACCGACTTTGACGCCGTCAGCGCCTGCCTCGACCAAAGCCAACGCAGCAGCGCCGGTGGCGATGTTGCCGCCAATGACTTCGATGTGGGGGTAGTTTTGTTTGACCCAACGCACGCGGTCAATCACGCCTTTGCTGTGGCCGTGCGCGGTGTCCACCACGATGGCGTCCACGCCAGCGCGGGCCAGCGCTTCCACTCGCTCTTCAGTGCCCTCGCCCACGCCCACAGCCGCGCCCACGCGCAGTTTGCCTGCGGCATCGCGGGCGGCATTGGGAAAGTTGAGCTGTTTGGTGATGTCCTTGACGGTGATCAGGCCCTTGAGTTCAAAGGCATCGTTGACCACCAGCAGGCGTTCGAGCTTGTGTTTGTTGAGCAGCGCCTTGGCTTGCTCGGGCGTGGTGCCTTCGGGCACGGTGATCAGGCGTTCGCGGGGCGTCATGATGGCGCTGACCTGTTGGTCGTAGCGGGTCTCAAAACGCAGATCGCGGCCGGTCACGATGCCAACCACTTTGCCGCCGTCGCAAACGGGAAAGCCCGACACGCCCAGCTCATCGCTCAGAGCCATGACCTGGCGCACGGTGGTGGTGGGGGTGATGACCACGGGGTCACGCAGCACGCCGGATTCGTAGCGCTTGACCTTGGCCACTTGAGCGGCTTGCTCTTGCGCTGTGAGGTTTTTGTGCACGATGCCGATGCCGCCTTCTTGCGCGATGGCAATTGCCAGACGCGCTTCGGTCACCGTGTCCATGGCGGCAGACACCAAGGGCAGGTTCAGGCGGATGTTGCGGGTGAATTGCGTCGCGAGCGACGTGTCCTTGGGCAGGACTTGGGAGTAGGCAGGGACGAGGAGAACGTCGTCAAAAGTAAGGGCTTTACCGAGTAGGCGCATAAGCTAAGGCTCCAAAAAATGGATTGTACCCGCGCAGACCAAGGGATTTCCCTGCACCCCTGCAAAATGGCGCCCGCCAGCCCTGAAGATGCCTCAGGCGTTCTGGTAGTGCAGCACTTTGAGTGACTTTTCGGGGTTCAGATCGACAAACGCAGCCGGATTGCTCAGTCGCTGCACAAAGCGCAGGCTGGGCGCCGCTTCGGCCACCTGGCTGTGCAGAAATTGCGTGTCCAGCTCCGGTGCGTTCAGGCACAGCAGCACATGGCCTTGCTGCTCCAGCAAATCGGGCAGGCGACGGATCAGCTTGATGTAGTCTTTGGTCGCGATGAAGCTGCCTTTTTGGTAGCTCGGCGGGTCGATCACGATCACGCCATAGGGCCCCATTTTGTTGATCTTGCCCCAGGTCTTGAAAATGTCGTGCCCCAAAAAACGGGCTTTGGGCGGCAGATCGTTCAGACGGTGGTTTTGCTGGCCAATCGCCAAAGCGCCCTGGCTCATGTCCACATTCACCACTTGCGTCGCCCCACCCTGCAAGGCCACCACAGAAAACGCGCAGGTGTAGGCAAACAGGTTCAGGATGTTCTCGTGATGGGCGTGTTGTTTGAGCCATTCACGGCCATGGGCCATGTCCAGAAACAGGCCGTGGTTTTGCCCGCGCATGACGTGCACCAGGTAATGTGCGCCCTGCTCGGTCACGACGTGCTTTTCAGGCACGCTGCCCGCCATGAGCCGGGTTTCGGTCTGGCCCGTGGCGCGGCACTGGAAGACCCAGTTGAGCGGTTCACCGGGGGCCAGGGTTTGCCAGCGCTGTTCGAGTGCGGTGTGGCACTGAGCCAATTCTTCATCGGTGACATGCTTGAAGCTTGTCAAGAGCCAAACCGGCGCAAACCAATCCAGAGTCCAGTGCTCGCAATCAGGGTACACACCACCCCGGCCATGAAAAACCCGGTACGCGTCGGTGGTGTTGCGCATCTGGGCGATGGCGTTCAAAAGGGCTTGCATGGTGTGTTTGTTCTGGCGTGTGGGTGGGTGGGAGACTTAATAGCCCCGACGCATCATTGGTGGAGCACTCGGCGGTGTCGGAGCTAAAGCGCCGACCTACGGGCTAACATGCAGCATCAATAGCCTGCGGCCACACCGCTTTTGCGGTTGGCAAACAAACCGGTGCGGCCTTTGCCCTGGCGTTTGAAGCGTTGGCGACGCGCCACCTTGGGGTCAACCTGGAGGTCGCGGTACAGCTCGATGCGGTCGCCTTCGTGCACGTGTGCACTCCACACTACCTTGTGTCCCCAGATGCCGGGGTGCATGAAAGGCAGTTTGTCCAAATCGGCTTCAGACAAGCCGGGCACACCGACCGACAGGAAAACCTCCACGGCCGCCTTCACGGTACAGCCCTTTGGCACGCACAAAGGGTGTTCATGCACTTGCCGGGGTGCCAGGCTCCAGCACAAGGTGATCTGAACGGTGGGCTCAGCCATAGACGGTCTCGGCGCGCTTGACAAAGGCATCCACCAGGCTGGCGGCAATCTTGTCGAACACCGGGCCAATCAGGGCGCCCAGCGTGGCACTGGAAAAACCGTACTGCAAGTCCAGCTCCACCTTGCAGGCACGCTGGGTGCCATCGCCGACGGGCAAAAAATGCCAGGTGCCGTGAAGCCTGGAAAACGGCCCTTTGACCAGACTCATGCTCACCGAGCGCCCTTCTTCATGGGTGTTGCGGGTGGTGAAAGTTTGCCGGAAGCCCCCCAGGCTGATGCCGACTTCGGCCAACATGCCTTGCGCGTCGCTTTCCAGGACACGCGCCTGGTCGCACCAGGGCAAGAACTCGGGGTAGCTGGCCACATCGGTCACCAGGCGAAACATTTCCTCTGGGGCATACCAGATGAGGACGGACTTGTGGATATTCTTCATACAATTGAATGTTGGCTGGGATTGTAGTTTTTTCATCCCGCCCCATCTGTTCACCATGGCCACGAATAAAAAGTCCCCTGCTGCTCCCACCTTTGCCAAGATCGCCGAAAACAAAAAGGCGGCCTTCGACTATTTTTTCGAAGAGCGCTATGAGGCCGGCATGGTGCTGGAAGGCTGGGAAGTCAAAGCCATCCGCGAAGGCAAAGTGCAGCTGACCGATGGTTATGTGGTCATCCGCAATGGTGAGCTGTTCATCATTGGTTGCCTGATCAACCCGCTCAAGACCGCGTCGACCCACATCAACCCCGAAGCGGCACGCACACGCAAGCTGCTGCTCAACAAGGATGAAATCAAGCGCCTGATCGGCAAGATCGAGCAAAAGGGCTACACCCTGGTGCCGATCAATTTGCACTGGAAATCAGGCAAGGTGAAATGCGACATCGCGCTGGCCAAGGGCAAGGCTGAGCACGACAAACGCGACACCATCAAGGACCGCGAAGGCAAGCGCGAGGTCGAACGGGCGATGAAAAGTCGGCACCGGGACCGCTGAGCATCAGCGCCCAGGCGCCAGTTTGTAGGTCGGTGGCTTTAGCCCCGACGCTAAGGCCTCATGCATCATGTCGGGGCTCAAGCCGCCGACCTGCAGCCACCAACCTACGCATTCAGCTCAATTCGCGCAGTGGGTGCGCATGAGCTGGCCAGGGGCTGACAAAAAATGCGGCCACTTCAGCGGCATCGACCTCTTCTGAGCGAGCGGGCTTCCATTTCGGGCTGTGATCCTTGTCCACCGCCAAGGCGCGGATGCCTTCAACCGTTTCGCTGTCGCTGACCGGGCGCAGTGCAAAGCAGTGGCGCACCAGGTCACGCTCCATGCGCAAATCATCGGCCAGACCCATGCTGCGGGCGCGTCGGATTTGTTCCAGCACGACATGCAGCATCAAGGGCGAGCGATGACGCAAGGTTTTGGCGGTGTGGCTCGACCATTCATCGCTGGACGATTCGAGCTTGTGCAGGATCTCGCCTACGCTGGGCAAAGCAAAGACCGCATCCATCTCGGCGCGGTGCGGCAAAGCGGTCTTTTCCAGGCGGTCAAAACGGGTTTTGACCCAACGCTCTACCGCTTCACCGTTTTCAAACGGTGTTTCAATCAAGGTTTGCCACAGGTGTGGCAACTGGCCCGAAGGCACCAGGCCATCGGCCAAGCCAGCAAGAACCGCATCCTCACCCAACAACATGTGGCCAGTCAGGCCCAGGTATTCACCCAATCGGCCTTCGCAACGGCTCAGAAAGTAACCGCCGCCCACGTCAGGGAACAGACCGATGTGGGTCTCGGGCATCGCCATCTTGCTGCGCTCTGTGACCACGCGCACGCTGGCGCCCTGGCTGATGCCCATGCCACCGCCCATCACGATGCCATCCATCAAGGCGATGTAGGGCTTGGGATAGGTGTGGATCAAGTGGTTCAGACGGTACTCTTCGGTGAAGAAGTCCTCCAGGCTTGGATCGCCCACCGTGGCAGCTTGATGGAAATAACGGATGTCGCCGCCCGCGCAAAACGCACCGAAAGGACCTTCCTTGTTGGTCCCACGCACGGCCACGGCCAGCACCTGGTCGTGGTGTTGCCAGTCGAGCAGCGCTTGGGTGATCTGGCGGACCATGTCGAGTGACAGGGCATTGAGCGCCTTGGGGCGATTCAGGGTGATGCAGCCGATGCGGCCTTCGATGGTGGCGATGACGTCAGACATTGTTTTTCCAGGCTAAAAATTCATTCATGAGCAAGGCGCCCAAAACCAAGGCGCCTCCCAGCAGCACACTGGGCTGAGGGGCTTCGTGGGCGCCCCACCATGCGAGTGCAATCCCAAAAACGATTTCAAGCAATGCCAGAAGTGACACTTCAGGGGCTTTGAGCACGCGGGCACAGATGACCGACAAGGTGCAGGGAATCGCCAACTGGAACAGGCCGAGCATGGCGAGCAAACCCACATCATGGGTTGAGGCTTGAAAGGGAAAGGCCAAGGGGAAGGTGAACGCCGATGACAGCACGGCACCAATGAGCACAGAAGGCACCAAGTCCAGGTCAAGGCCTTCTGCGTGGCTTTTTTGAACCAGCGCCCATTGCACCGCACCGGCGATGGGCACACACAGGGCCACCGCAGAGCCAAGCAGGAAATTGGGCGCCCCCAGGCTCAGTTGACTGCCATACATCCAGCCAATGCCGACACCGGCCAGCACAATCGCACCCCAGGTGCGTGGGGGCAAACGGTGGGCTAAAAAGATGCGGGTGATCAAGGCGGTGAGCAAAGGCCCGAGCGCCATGGTGATCAAGACATTGGCCACCGCCGTGAGCGTGAGGGCCAGCATGAAGGCGGTGAACATGACACTCCAGCACAGGCCGGAGAGCCAGAAATAAGGGCTGCGCCAGGGCATGCGGGACCACACGCCCCTGCCCTGCCACAGCGGGAGGATGAGCACCAGCGACAGCACCGTGAAGAAGCTGCGCCAGAACGTCACCTCAAAGCTGCGGGCTTGTTCCAGTTGGCGGGTCACGACACCGGCGATGGACCACAAAGCTGTGACCCCCACCATGAGTGCGACCGCCTGACCGTGCCTGAGTTTCATGTCAAGCTGCCGCAGTCTCAGATCACTTGTTGCGCTTGCGGTCGTGCTCTTTCAGGAAGCGCTTGCGCAGACGCACGCTCTTGGGCGTGATTTCGACCAACTCGTCGTCTTCAATGAACTCCACACCGTATTCCAGCGTGAGGTCGATAGGAGGCGTGATCTTCACAGCGTCTTCCTTGCCGGACACGCGGAAGTTGGTCAGCTGCTTGGTGCGGGTGGCGTTGACCACCAGGTCGTTGTCGCGGCTGTGGATACCGACGATCATGCCTTCGTACACAGGATCGTTCGCCTTCACGAACATGCGG
>Ga0213920_1001401_pt1 | contig 13354 bp, 9 predicted proteins | sample McNCre1117MG_FD_161054 | JGI IMG/M metagenome (GOLD analysis project Ga0213920, IMG submission 161054) | Freshwater microbial communities from McNutts Creek, Athens, Georgia, United States - 11-17 MG | ecosystem: Environmental > Aquatic > Freshwater > Creek | place: USA: Georgia | collected...
TGGCAGAGCTGAATTTGCTTTTGCCCGCTTCCGTCGCGCTCTGGGCAGGGGGGCAAGCGCCTGTGCTGCGCCGTCGACAAATTGAGCGCGTGCGGGTGTTGCATGACCTCACGTCGATGGTTGATGCCGTCCATGACTGGCGCCGCCTAGAATCGCATCACCATGGCTGACACCACATTGCTCCCCCCCGCTTTCCTTTCTAAATTGGCTTCACGTCAAGACGCTTTGCAACGCGTCGCGGCCTTGCGTGCGCAGGGGCCGGTGGTGTTCACCAATGGTGTGTTTGATGTATTACATCGAGGCCATGCCTCTTACTTGGCACAAGCCCGCAGCTTGGGGGGTAGCTTAGTCGTGGCCTTGAACAGTGATGCATCTGCTCGTCGCTTGGGCAAAGGCCCAGACCGTCCCTTGAACAACGAATTGGACCGTGCGGCCTTGATGGCCGCTTTGGAGTCCGTGAGTTTGGTGACGTGGTTTGATGAAGACACGCCGCTGGCGCTCATCACGGAACTGCGCCCCGACGTGTTGGTCAAAGGCGGCGATTACGACATGAGCAAGCTCGCTGAAACGCAAGTGGTGCTGGCTTACGGTGGCCGAGCTCAAGCGATTCCGTTTGTCGACGGCTACTCCACCACGGCGCTGGTGAAGAAAATCCGTCAAGGCTAATCAGTCAAAAACTGCGTGCCACAACGCTTGGATGGCGGCACATTCTTTCTCCAGTTCCGCCATGGGCACTTGTGTGGGTTGCTCGTCCAAGCGGGCGCGGTGTTGTATTCGGCGCAATTCGCGGTAAGCGCTCCCTGCCGCTTCACCCACACCCGCAGGGAGCAACCCTGCTTTTTCAGCGCTCAGCAACAAGGCAATGTTGCCCACGTTTTCCAATAGTGCCGGGTGTTGTTGTGCAAATGCCAGCACCAAAAACTGAACAACAAACTCGACATCTACCATGCCACCTGCGCTGTGCTTGACGTCAAACAAATCTGGCTTGACGGTGTGTGCCGCATGCAGTTTCTCGCGCATGGCCACAATTTCTTGACGCAGAGACACTTGGTCGCGCTTGGCGTTGATGACGTTGGCACGCACCGTGTCAAAGCGCGCTTTGAGCTCAGGTGCGCCTAGACAAAAACGTGCACGCGTCATGGCTTGGTGCTCCCAAGTCCATGCAGTGTTTTCACCGCGTTGGCATTGGTAGTCTGAGTAAGCCTCAAAGGTTGACACCAACAAGCCCGAGTTACCGTTGGGCCTGAGCGCCGTGTCAATTTCGTACAAATCGCCTTCGCTGGTCTTGACGGTCAACCAGTTGATGAGTTTGCGCACGTAAGCCGCGTAGATTTCGCCCGCACGTTCGTGCGTGTCTTCATAGACAAACACGATGTCAAGGTCGCTGCCGTAGCCCAGCTCTTTGCCGCCCAACTTGCCGTAAGCGAGGATGGCAAATTGCGGCTCGTCGCGGTGGCGTTGCTTGAAGTGTTGCCAGACCCAACGGCTGGTGATTTTCAAGACCGAGTCCGCCAAAGCGCTCAAGTCGTCCGCGACTTGCTCCACGCTGATGCGCCCTTCCACATCACGCGCCAAGGTGCGGAACACCTCGGCGTGGTGCGCGCGGCGCAGCAAGTTGAGCAGTGTTTCTTCGTCCGCTTGGCCTGTGGATTGCAGGGATTCAAGGCGTCTTTCTAACTCTTGCTCGAACTCGGCGGGCACAAAACGCTCTGCCAACAAGGCTTCGCCAGCCAGCTCGTCAATGACGCCCGGATGCTGTTGCAAATATTTGGCAGGCCAGCGTGCCATGCCCAGCAAGCGCATGAGTTGTTCGTGCACGCGAGGCCGCTCGATCAGCAAAGCCAGATAGCTTTCCCGGCGAAGCAGAGGCTCCATCCAATCGGTCCAACGCACCGCCGCCTCTTCGCTCACGCGGCCATCTTCAATCCAGGCGTTGGTCCGTTGCAAAAGTTTGAGCAAGCGTTGAATGCTCTCGTCACGCAAAGCACGCACACGGGGCTGCTCAGACCAATGCGCGACGCGCTCGCTTAAGCGGGTATTCAAGTCAGGCAACAGGGATTCCAAGTCCACATAATCGTTTTGGGCTTTAGGCGTGCAGCCTTTGCACTCGCCCTGGCTGGTGGTTGGCGTCTTTTCACCCAAACCCAACAGGCGATCAAACTCTTGCGCAACCAATTCACGATGGCTGTCGAGCTGGGTGAGAAAGTCGCACACGTCGCCGTACCCCAAGGTCAGCGCAATCCAATTCAAATCGTCGTCGTTGGTGGGTAGAACGTGGGTTTGTTGGTCATCCAAGTATTGAATGCGGTGTTCGACCTGGCGCAAAAAAACATAGGCTTTGGCCAGCGCATCGGCGGTGCTGACTGGCATGAGGTTGGCTTGGCTCAAGCGTTGCAAGGCTTGCAACGTGGGGCGTGTGCGCAATTCTGGGAAGTGACCGCCGCGCACTACTTGTAGCAGTTGCACTGTGAATTCAATTTCACGAATGCCTCCGCGCGAGAGTTTTACATCGTTGGCCCGTTCAGGGCGACCCGCACTGCGAGTGAGCGAGTGCTTGCGGATTTGTTGGTGCAAGCCCCGCAGCGATTCAAACACGCTGTAATCCAAATAACGGCGAAATACAAAAGGTAGCACCGTGTCGCGCAACTCAAACGCATTGGCTTTCGCGCTGAAGGGGGCAACCACCCGAGCCTTGAGCCAAGCGAACCGTTCCCATTCACGGCCCTGCACCAAAAAGTACTCTTCGAGTGATTGGCGAGACACCACACTCGGGCCCGAGTTGCCGTTGGGACGCAACGCCAAATCCATGCGAAATACAAAACCGTGCTCGGTGTTATCGCCGATGAGGGCGTAAATCAGTTTGACAGCTTTGGCAAAGTAGTCATGGTTGCTGATGCGCCCGCGCCCGTCGGGCAGGCCTGCGGTTTCGCCGTCCTCGTCATACACATAAATCAGGTCGATGTCGCTGGAGACATTCAACTCGCGTGCGCCAAATTTGCCCATGCCAATGATCCAGAGCGTCGCGCGTTCACCGCTGGGGGTGGTGGGCATGCCGTAGCTGGCATCGAGTTGAATTTGCGCTTCGTGAAAGGCGACGTCTAGGGTGAATTCGCCCAGCTCGGTCATGGCTTGCGTCACCACTTCGAGGGGGCTGCGGTGGTCACAGTCCAGCGCGACCAATCGTGCCATCACCAGTTGGCGCAGCATGCGCAGCGCATCGCTGCAGCTGTGGGTTTGGCGCAGTGTTGCAAAACAGGTTTGCATGTTGGCCAAGACCGGCGCGCCCAAAGGAAGCAAGTGCAGCTCGTTGGCATAACGCCGTTGCAAACGCTGCATAAAGCGCGAATAAGTACTTAAGTCCTGCATGGAGGGGGGGATAATTCCAGTCACGTTACTAGCACCATGAAAAATTTGTCGGACCCTGTCAATTCCACCCCTGCATCCGCGATTTCTGATTTGCAAATCAAATCAGGTTGGCGGCGCACGCGCAACTGGGCTTTAGGCCTCGTTGTCTTGGTGTGGGTGACTGTGTTGGTGGCGTGGAGCGCCCTGCACATTTTTATTGTGCCGCGAATTGACGATTACCGTGAAGTGTTGCAACAACAAGCTTCGCGTGCGATGGGATTACGCGTGGAAATAGGCAGCATTCGCACACAAGGTGGGTGGTGGGTGCCATGGTTTGAGGCCAACGACATTGTGTTGTTTGATCGAGAAGGACGTGAGGCGTTGCGCTTGCCGCGCGTGCGAGCCGCCGTGTCGCCCCGTTCGGTGATTTGGGGTCAATTTGAACAACTGGATATTGAGCAACCTGAATTGGAAATTCGCCGTGACGCCAAGGGTCATGTCTGGGTGGCCGGTTTAGACACCGGCGCGGCGGGTGACGGCAGCGGCGCTGATTGGTTTTTCTCACAGCCTGAATTTGTGGTGCGCCAAGGGGTGGTGCACTGGCGTGACGAAAGTCGTTCCAGTGCCACGCAAGCCATGGCGCCCGTGTTGACGCTTCAAGCGGTGGATGTCACGGTTAAAAACCATGGGTTTCAGCATGAGTTACGCGCCGATGTCACGCCGCCCGAGGCTTTGGGACAGCGACTGTCTGTGCGTGGCAAGTTTTACCAGTTGCCTTGGCAACGCGCGGGCGACACCACGCAGTGGTCGGGCGAGCTGTTTGCTGATTTTCCCTATGTGGACCTCGCCACTTTGCGCCAATGGGTTGCGATGGACAAAGGCTTGTCCTTGCAAGAAGGTCGCGGTGCCATGCGCCTGTGGACGGATGTGCAAAAGGGGCAACCGGTTGGCGTGACGGCCGATGTCGCCTTGGATGCGGTGGCGGCTCGCTTGGGCGCTGACTTACTGCCGTTGAGCCTGCGCCATGTGCATGGTCGAGTGGGCGCGCAATGGCAAGAGGGTGAAGTTGCGATCAGCAGCCAAGATTTGGTGTTCGAAACACAAGAAGGTGAGCACTGGCCTGGCGGTGTGTTGCGCGTGAGCTGGCGCGGTGATGCGTTTGCGTCTGGCACCTTGAGTGCCGATCGCTTGGACTTAGATGCACTCACGCAAGTCAGCCAACGCCTGCCACTGCCAGAACAATGGCGAGCCATTTTGGCGCGCGTCCAACCGAAGGGCCAAGTGAACCAGCTCAAGGCGACATGGCAAAAAAATGACGACACCTCGCTGCACTACAGCGCGCACGGCCAAGTGCGGCAACTCTCGATGCAACGCGATGTGCTGGTCGACAGCCCGTTGGCAAATTTGCCTGGCGTCCAAGCTGCTCAGTTGGAATTTGATGTGACGCAAAAAGGCGGCAAAGCCCATGTGAGCATTCAAAACGGGAGCTTGACTTTGCCCGTCGGTTTGGATGAACCAAGCCTTGCGTTGCAAGAAGCATCTGCGCAATTGGCTTGGCAGCTCAAAGGCGACGATGTGGCGGTGCAATTCACGCAAGGCCGTGTGGTCAACGATGACATGGCAGGCGAATTCAATGGCAACTGGAAAACGGGTGAAGGCGAGACGCGCATGCCCGGTGTGTTGGATTTGACTGCCACGCTGAGTCGTGCCAAGGTGGCGCAGGTTCACCGCTATTTGCCCAATACGTTGCCCACCGAGGCGCGTGCTTATGTGCGCCATGCGGTGCAGTCCGGCGAGGCTAGTCGTGTGACCCTGCGTTTGCGCGGCAACTTGAATGACATGCCGTTTGAGAACCCCAAGCTCGGCGAATTTCGTGTCGTGGCCCAAGTGGCACAAGGCACCTATGCCTATGTGCCACCAATACCAACCAAGTCCAAAGCGGCGCCATCACCCGCTTGGCCTGCATTGACGCATGTGAATGGTGAGTTGGTGTTTGACCGCAGCGCCTTGCATTTCAAAGGCCGCACCCAACTGGCGGGCGCACCTGATGTGAGCTGGCAAAAAGTAGAGGCGCAGATACCGAATTTGGCACAACCGCTTGTCAGCGTGACAGGCGAAGCCCGTGGCCCGGTGGCGCAAGTGCTCAGCGTGATCGCCAAATCTGCACTCAACGAGTTGACGGGGACGGTGTTGCACAAGAGCCAAGGAACGGGTGATGCCAATTACAAACTGGCGTTGACCTTGCCCATCGACAAACTAGAGAACGCCAAAGTACAGGGCAGTGTGACGTTTGCCGACAACGCCTTGCAAATCATGCCAGGCACCCCCGTGCTCAACCGCACGCGAGGCACGCTGCAATTCAGTGAGCAAGGCTTTCAACTCAAAGCGGTGCAAGCACAGCTGTTGGGCGGTGATGCCCTGCTGGATGGTGGTTTGTCTTTCGTGGCGGGCGAAGGGCAGTCGCCCCTGCAACTCAAAATTCGTGGTGACCTGACGGCGGAAGGGTTGCAGCAAGCGCGCGAACTTGGCTTTGTGTCACAGTTGGCGCAGCGTGCCACGGGCAAATCCGCCTATACCGCCACCTTGGGTTTACGCCGTGGCCAGCCAGAGCTGTTTATCAACAGCGACCTCAAAGGTATGGCTTTGACGTTGCCTGCGCCATTGAACAAGGCTGCACCGACGGCGTTGCCGCTGCGCATTGAGTCGCAACTCACACGCGAATCGCTGCAGCCCAAAGCGCGTGTCTTGCAAGACCAAATCAAAGTCACGTTGGGCCGGTTGGTGTCGGTGGCGTATGTGCGTGACCTCAGTGGACCGCGCACCCGTGTCGTGCGGGGTGGCATTGCCGTAGGGCAGTCGGTCACGGATGCCGCGCCCATGCGCGACAACGCCGTGGGCTTGAATTTGCAGCTGCCGTCATTGGACTTGGATGCTTGGAACGCCGCACTCACCCAACTCACAGGTGTGTCACCACTCAAGCGCAAGACCAACGCCCAGTCTGTCATTGGCAACGAAGCGACGGGTGACGATGCGCAAGACTACATGCCCACCTTTGCTGCTTTACGAGCGGAGCAAATCAAAGTGTCTGACCGCATCATCCACAACGTGGTGGTGGGCGGCACACGCCAAGCCGATGTGTGGCGCTTGAACACCAGCGCTGATGAGCTCAATGGTTTTGCGGAGGTTCGACCGCCTGTCGGTCATGTGCCCGCGCATCTGTATGTGCGCTTGGCCTACTTGAATATCCCACCAAGCTCGGTGTCGGATGTGGAGCGCTTGCTGAGCGAGCAGCCTAGCAGTATTCCCACCTTGGACATTATGGTGAATGAATTGACTTTGCGTGGTAAAAAATTGGGCCGCTTAGAAATCGATGCGGTCAACCGTGAAGGCACCAATGCGGCGCGTGAGTGGCGTTTGAATAAATTCAATGTGACCTTGCCCGAAGCCACACTGACTGCCAATGGCAATTGGGTTGCTGAGGGGCCACGCGTGCGACGCACCCACTTTAATTTTGTGTTGGCCATCCGCGACAGCGGTGAACTGTTGACGCGCTTGGGCACACCGGACGCCATTCGCCACGGCGAAGGTCGTTTGGAGGGGCAGGTGTCTTGGCAAGGTTCACCCATCACGCTGGACTACGCCAGCATGACCGGGAAGATGAACTTGTCGATTGAAAAAGGACAGTTCTTAAAGACAGAGCCTGGGGCTGCGCGTTTGTTGGGGGTGCTTAACTTGCAAGCCTTGCCGCGTCGCCTGACCCTGGACTTTAGCGACTTGTTCAGCGATGGTTTTGCCTTTGACTTTGTCCGCGGTGACGTGCGCATTGAGCAAGGTGTGGCCGCTACCAACAACCTGCAAATGAAGGGCGTGGTGGCCGGTGCCTTAATTGAAGGGCGTGCGGACTTGGTGCGCGAAACACAGGAGCTCAAAGTGGTGGTGGTGCCAGAAATCAACGCCGGCACGGCATCGCTTTACGTGGCCACCATCAACCCCTTGATCGGGTTGACCAGCTACCTTGCGCAGATGGTGCTGAGCAAACCTTTGGTGCGTGCGGGCACCACCGAGTTTCGTGTGGATGGTACGTGGGCAGACCCTCGCGTGACCAAGGTCGACTGATGGCATTCTCTGTTGGACCTCAGGTACGCCGCTGGGTGTTGTGGGGGCTCTTGGTGGCTTTGGTGCTGTCCATGCTGAGTATCTTGGTGTGGTTGGCGGGCCGCTATGAAGTCAGCCAAGTGCAAGCGCGCATCGAGCGTGACGCGGCAGACGCGGTGAGCGACATTCGCACCGTTCTCACCCGCAATGTGCAGAGCCTGCAAGCGCTGCAATATGCAGACCGCAGCGCCGTGCCGTGGGAGCAAGATGCGCACGCGTTGGTTCGTGAGCACCGTGAGTGGTTGCGTTTGGAATTGCGCGATGTGGATTTGCGAGTGCTCAAAAGCATCGACACCCCATTTCGCGTTCCGGTGTTCAATCGCTTTGGCCGCGCGGCCAATCAACCTGAAGTGGTGCAAGCTTGTGGTGTCGCACGACGCCAGAGTGGCCCTGGTTATGGCGCGAGTACCTATGTCCCGCAGGCCGATGGTTTAGGTTTAGAGATCATGGACTTGTGTTTGCCCGTCATCACCGATGGGCAGCTCACGGGCTACACCGTGGCCACGTATTCCTTGAGTGAAATTTTGGTCAACATGGTGGGGCCGCAACTGACGCGCAGCCAAGAGGTGTCATTCACGGAGTCCGATGGCACACGCCTCGCCATGCATGGCACGGTTCGACGTGGCTCGCGCGTGTTCATTGCCAAGCATTTGCTCGATTTGCCGGGTCACACCATGGTGTTGCGCATGGACAGTTGGCGCGGCGCTCCCGATTTGTTCCCCAATGTGTTGACGGCTTTGGTGACCACCATGGCGATTGCTTTGGTCACCGTGCTCATCATGCTGGCACGCGACATGCGGCGGCGTCAGCGCGTCGAGTTGGATTTGGCAGATGCGTTGGCTTTTCGCAAAGCGATGGAAGACTCGCTCGTCACAGGCTTGCGCGCGCGTGACAACGAAGGCTGCATCACCTATGTGAACCCTGCGTTTTGTGAGATGGTGGGCTTTGACTCCAAAGAGCTGGTGGGCCGCGGCATTCCTGCACCCTACTGGCCACCTGAGATGGTGGATGAATACGGACAGCGTCAAGCGCTGCGTTTGGCAGGTAATGCCCCGCCGCGCGAAGGCGTGGAGTCGGTGTTCATGCGCAAAAACGGTGAGCGATTTGCGGTGATGATTTTTGAGGCGCCACTCATCAATGCCTTGGGCGAGCAAACGGGTTGGATGGGCGCGGTGCTCGACATCAGCGAGCAGCGTCGCGTGGAAGAAGTCTCGCGTGCGAGTCAAGAGCGCTTGCAAGCCACCGCGCGTTTGGCGACGGTGGGCGAGATGGCTTCACTCTTGAGTCACGAACTCAATCAACCTCTGGCTGCTATTTCTAGCTACGCCACAGGCAGCATGAACTTGTTAAAAGATGCGGCACTCAAGGACCCGCAGTTGGCTGAAACTTTGTCCAGCGCGATTCAACGCATCGGTCAACAAGCCGAACGTGCGGGCAAGGTCATCAAAAGCGTGCACGACTTTGTGCGTCGCCGCGATCAAGCGCGCGAGCCGGTGAAGCCACGAGCCTTGCTGGATGACGTGATGCCGTTGGTTATTTTGCAAGCACGCAAGCTTGGCGTACAGGTCGTGGTGCAATGCCCGACCGACTTGCCGGCGGTTTTTTGTGATCGCACGATGGTGGAGCAGGTCTTGCTCAACCTATCGCGCAACGGCATGCAAGCGATGGCTGATGACACGCCGCGCAAAGTGCTCACCTTGGGCGTGCGTCCTGCAGCCTCTAATGCCACCAGTCGTTGGTTGGAGTTCACGGTGGCTGATTTGGGGCAAGGCATTCCTGAGGGCGTGTCTGAAAAATTATTCACCCCGTTTTTCACAACCAAAGAAGAAGGCATGGGCTTGGGCCTGAGCTTGTGCCGTACGGTGGTCGAGCAGCATGGTGGGTTTTTGGGTCACAGGCCCAACACGCCACACGGCACGGTGTTCAGCTTTACCCTGCCACAATCTTGACTTGAGGCCTGACCTATTTGAGGCTTGATGTATGCAACCCACAGAAGATGCTTTGGTTTTTATTGTTGACGACGACGCCGGTGTGCGCGAAGCGCTGGCGTGGCTGTTGCGCTCGCGTCGTTTGCCGAGCCAATCGTTCGAGAGTGCGGATGCATTTGCAGAATTTTTAAATGCCGACAACAGGGCTTGGCAACCGAGTCAGCCCGGTTGCTTGCTGCTGGATGTGCGCATGCCTGGCATGAGTGGCTTGGCTTTGTTTGAACAACTCATTGAACGCAAGTTGTTGGAGCTGTTACCCGTGATTTTTTTGACGGGCCATGCCGATGTCCCCACTGCGGTTGATTCTGTGAAGCGCGGTGCATTTGATTTTTGCGAAAAACCGTTTTCAGACAACGCCCTGGTGGACCGCGTCGAGCAAGCCTTGGCGCGTTCCGCGCAAACGTTGCAAAGCTTGCGCAGCAAGCAAGACTTGCAACACAACTTGGCCGACTTGACTGAGCGTGAACGCGATGTGATGCACTTGGTGGTCGAGGGCTTGCCCAACAAACTGATTGCCGATCAACTGGACATCAGTGTGCGCACGGTTGAAGTGCACCGTGCCCGCGTGTTTGACAAAATGAATGTGAAGTCGGCTGTGGAGTTGGCCAATTTGCTGCGTGGCGAGTGAGTTACTGGTTCTCTTTAGCGGCTTCTTGTTGGGCGGCCTTGTGTTCAGCCTCGGCCTCTGCGCGCCCTGAAAACATGGTCCACCACACGATCAACACCAAGATGCAACCCGCGCCCAGCGCTTCAAGCAAAATTAACAGCATGAGACAAATCCTCTGGCGTTTGATGTGGGCTTTGATTGTAGGAAGCTTGGTGGCTTGCGGGACAACCCGCCGTGCGCCGGTGAGCGACTACGCCTCTCCCGCGCCTGCGGCGCGCGTGCCCGCAGATGTGCCACGCGCGAGTGGTGCCCTCGCGGGCATGCCTGGCACGCCAAGCCCGCAGCAAAGTTACCGCAGCCGATGGGTCGCCGCGTCGTGGAGCGATGTGCCAGGCTGGCAAAACGACCCTATGCAAGACGCCTGGAATGCATGGCTGCAAAACTGCGAGCGTCCTGGCCCTTTGTTTGGGCCGCTTTGCAAAGATGTACGTCAGCTCATGCTTGGCAGTGACGATGACCGTCGCCTGTGGATGATGGGTCATTTGCAACCCTATCGCGTGGAGTCACTTGAAGGCGTCAGCGATGGTTTGCTCACCAGCTATTACGAGCCCTTGTTTGACGCTTCAGCCCAAATGCGCCCCGGCTTTGAAGTGCCCTTGTATGCGCCGCCTGAGGGGTTGGCCGAGGCACGTCGCGCAGGTCGCCCATGGTTCAGCCGACAAGACATTGATACTCAGTCACAGGCGCGTGATGCCTTGCGTGGACGCGAAGTGGCGTGGTTGGCTGACCCAATTGATGCGCTGGTTTTGCATATCCAAGGCTCAGGCCGCGTGCGCATTGCCAACCCCGACGGGACAACCCGCATCGTCCGTTTGGCATTTGCAGGCTCCAATGAGCAGCCCTATCAAAGCGTGGGCCGTTGGTTGCTAGACCGTGGCTTGATTCGTGATGCGTCTTGGCCTGGCATCAAAGCGTGGATCGTGAGTGCGCAACAAACCAACCCGCGTTTGGTGCAAGAGATGTTGTGGAGCAATCCGCGCTATGTGTTCTTTCGTGAAGAAGCACGCAGCGCCGCCGATGCTGACCTCGGTCCACGCGGCGCACAAGGTGTGCCACTGACCTCGGGCCGCTCCATTGCCGTGGACAAAGATTCCATCCCCTATGGCACGCCGGTTTGGCTAGCCAGTGCCGGCCCGAACGCCAACTTGCAACGCTTGGTGTTTGCGCAAGACACGGGAAGCGCCATTGTGGGCGCCGTGCGTGCAGACTACTTTGCTGGTACTGGCGCCGAGGCCGGTGATTTTGCCGGGCGTATGAAGCAGGGTTTGCGCTTGTGGGTGTTGTGGCCGAAATAACGAGAACCAACGATGGGCATCAAACAATTCAATGGCGAATGGGTGGCACTTGAAGACCGTGTTCACTTTCGTTTCAACACCAGCGAGGGCGAAGAGTACCGGTTTTGGTTAACGCGTCGCATCGTGCAAGCGCTGATTGCAGGCACCCAACACACCGCGGTCAAGACGCTGGAAAAAACCCACTCGCCGCAAGTCGCGCAAGCCATGCAGGCATTTCAGCAGCAAGCGGTCGCACAGCAAGCCAATTTTCAAGACCACTACCAAGACGCCGCTGAAAAACCTCTTGGCGAAGAACCCTTGTTGGTGGTGGGGTTGGTGATCAACCAGAACGACGAACACATCGCGGTTGAGTTCCAACTCAGTAATGGGCAAAACCTTCAAATTCAGATGGCGCAGCATGTGGTGCAAGTCATGGTGACTTTGCTCAACAAGCTACAAGAGACGGCGCAGTGGGGCGTGGGCTTGCACGAGGGGGTGGAGGCGCCTGTGTTGCCCGACGACACAAGCCAACATGTGGTGCACTGACGGCGTGTGTTTATTTGTTTTCCAAATGATGAAGCGGCAGCGCGCCACGGGCTTTGACCTCGCCCAGTGAAAAGCTGGTGTGTATGTCTTTCACATGCGGCAAGTTGATCAGCACCTCACGCGCAAATTGGCTGAAACTCTCCAAGTCTTGTGACACCACTTGCAACTCAAACGTGCCCGTGCCGCTGATGTAGTGGCATGCCACGATTTCTGGAATTTTGCGAATTGCCACTTCCAGCTTGCGTGCGACATCGCCCGTGTTGCGTTCCGCATCGACGCGTACAAATGCCAGTACGCCTAAACCAATTTTGTGGCGGTTGATCTCTGCGCGGTAACCCGTGATGTACCCCTCTTCTTCGAGCACACGCACGCGCCGCCAGCAAGGCGCAGCGCTCAAACCGATGCGTTGCGCCAACTCGGCATTGGTCAGGCGCGCATCCGCTTGTAATTCGCGCAAGATCGCGAGGTCAAATTTGTCCAGGGTCGGCAAGGTCATGGTTTTCTATTTCGTTTTTGGATAATTTTAGAAAGAATCTTGTGCAAATAACGCAAATTAGAGCGTAAAACGCAAACCTTGATCTGGGATCGAACCCTACACTTTGCGTCAAAGAGAAAACAAACGGAGACATCAATGAATGCACCTTTGCCCGAGCACATCCGCCGCGCACTTGACACCGTGACGCTGGATGACAAATACAGCCTTGATGTGGGCCGTGCTTTCATGAGTGGTGTGCAAGCGCTGGTCAAGCTGCCCATGTTGCAGCGCCAACGCGATGCGCTGCAAGGCAAAAACACCGCAGGCTTCATCAGTGGCTATCGCGGCTCACCGCTGGGCACTTACGACCAAGCGCTGTGGAAAGCCAAGCCTTACCTGCAAGCGCAAAACATTGTGTTTCAACCGGGCGTGAACGAAGAGCTGGCTGCCACCGCGTTGTGGGGCACGCAGCAACTTGGGTTTGCGCCGCCCGGCAGCAAAAAGTTTGATGGCGTGTTTGGCATTTGGTATGGCAAAGGCCCGGGCGTAGACCGGTGCTCGGATGTGTTCAAACACGCCAACATGGCGGGCACCACTGCGTGGGGCGGCGTGCTGGCCGTGGCGGGTGACGACCATGTGGCCAAAAGCTCCACCGCTGCACACCAAAGCGACCACATTTTTAAAGCCTGCGGCACGCCCGTCTTCTTTCCGAGCAGCGTGCAAGAAATTTTGGATTTGGGTTTGCACGCGATTGCCATGAGCCGCTTCAGCGGCGTGTGGTCGGGCATGAAGACGATTCAAGAAATTGTGGAGTCGAGTTCCACTGCCGTGATTGACCCGCACCGCGTGAACATCGTCATTCCCGAATTCGAAATGCCACTCGGTGGCCTGCACATCCGTTGGC
>Ga0213920_1001402_pt1 | contig 13340 bp, 13 predicted proteins | sample McNCre1117MG_FD_161054 | JGI IMG/M metagenome (GOLD analysis project Ga0213920, IMG submission 161054) | Freshwater microbial communities from McNutts Creek, Athens, Georgia, United States - 11-17 MG | ecosystem: Environmental > Aquatic > Freshwater > Creek | place: USA: Georgia | collected...
TTGCGCTATCTGCACAGCGATGTGGACACAGTGGAGCGGGTGGAAATCTTGCGCGACCTGCGCCTGGGCGCTTTTGATGTGCTGGTGGGCATCAACCTGCTGCGCGAGGGCATCGACATCCCTGAGGTGTCCTTGGTTGCCATCCTGGATGCCGACAAAGAAGGCTTCTTGCGCGCTGAGCGCAGCCTGATCCAGACCATTGGCCGGGCGGCACGTAACCTGAATGGCAAAGCGATTTTGTATGCTGATCGCATCACCGAGTCGATGAAAAAAGCCATGGGCGAGACCGAGCGGCGCCGGGCCAGGCAGATCGCCTTCAACGAAGAACACGGCATCACGCCCAAGAGCATCGTCAAGAAGGTGCGAGACCTCATCGATGGCGTCTACAGCGAGAAGTCGGGTAAGGAAGCCGAGCGCCTGGAGCAGGCTGCGCTGCAAAAGGCCAAGGTCGAGGACATGAGCGAGAAAGACATCGCCAAGGCCATCAAGCAGCTGGAAAAACAGATGATGGAGCACGCCCGCAACCTGGAATTCGAGAAGGCAGCCCAGGTGCGCGACCAGTTGACCATGCTCAAGGCGCAGGCTTTTGGGGCACCGGGCGGTGACCATGTGCTGCCCCTGGCGCGGGGGTGAATCACCCCAGATCCCGAGCGTTTTAATCGGGAATCGGCTATACTTGAGCTTCTTAGTCGGGAACTCAGGGCATTGCCCGCCCGGCCAGGTCCAGCCCACCTCCAGGAGCTTGCCATGCGACTCACCACCAAAGGCCGTTTTGCCGTCACCGCCATGATCGACCTGGCCCTGCGTCAGCAGTCGGGTCCAGTGACCCTGGCCGCCATCAGCCAGCGCCAGCAGATCTCGCTGTCCTATCTGGAGCAACTGTTTGGCAAGCTGCGTCGCCACAATTTGGTGGAGTCCACCCGGGGGCCGGGCGGTGGTTACAGCCTGGGCCGCAAGGCCGAAGACATCACGGTGGCCGACATCATCCTGTCGGTGGACGAGCCCATTGACGCCACCCATTGCGGGGGCAAGGAAAATTGCCACGGTGGCGACAGCCGCTGCATGACGCATGACCTGTGGGCTTCGTTGAACGCCAAGATGGTCGAGTTTCTTGATTCCGTTTCCCTGCAGAAACTGGTGGACGACCAGCTTTCCAAGGGCCTGGTGGTCGAAAACAAGCCGGCCATCAAGCGCGCCATCTCCTCGGTGCCAGTGGTCAAGCCCATCCGAGTGACCGGCCCCAATTCCGTTTTTGATCTTGGCAACATGTTTGCCAAGTCCTGACCTCAGCCAGAAGTACCCGCCATGAGCAGCACTCCCCATTTCCCCATTTACCTGGACTACGGCGCCACCACGCCTTGCGATCCCCGCGTGGTCGACGCCATGATCCCCTGGTTGCGCGAGCATTTCGGCAACCCGGCTTCGCGCAGCCACGCCTGGGGCTGGGAGGCCGAAGAAGCTGTCGAGAAAGCCCGCAAGGATGTGGCCGACCTGATTGGTGCCGATCCGCGCGAGATCGTCTGGACCAGCGGTGCAACCGAGTCGAACAACCTGGCCCTCAAGGGCGCGGCGCAGTTCTACAAGTCCCGCGGCAAGCACCTGATCACCGCCAAAACCGAGCACAAAGCTGTGCTGGACACCACGCGCGAACTCGAGCGTCAGGGCTTTGATGTCACTTACCTGGACGTGCAGGAAGACGGCTTGCTGAGCATGGATGCGCTGAAGGCCGCTATTCGCCCGGACACCATCCTGATCAGCGTGATGTTTGTGAACAACGAAATCGGCGTGGTGCAGGACATTGCCGGCATCGGCGCGATGTGCCGCGAGAAGGGCATATTGTTCCATGTGGACGCCGCGCAGGCCACGGGCAAGGTGGCCATTGACCTGAACACCTTGCCAGTCGACCTGATGAGTCTGGCTTCACACAAGACCTATGGCCCCAAGGGCATCGGCGCTTTGTATGTGCGCCGCAAGCCGCGCGTGCGCCTGGAAGCCCAGATGCACGGTGGCGGCCATGAGCGTGGCATGCGCTCGGGCACGCTGCCCACGCACCAGATCGTGGGCATGGGCGAGGCCTTCCGCATCGCACGCCTGGAGATGGACCAGGACAACGCCAAAGCGGCCGCGCTGCACAAGCGCCTGATCGACGGTCTGTCCGATCTGGAGCAGGTGTTCCTGAACGGTCACGCCACCCAGCGCGTGGCGCAGAACATCAACATGAGCTTCAACTTTGTCGAAGGCGAGTCGCTGATCATGGGCATCAAGGGTCTGGCGGTGTCGTCCGGCTCGGCCTGCACCTCGGCCAGCCTGGAACCCAGCTATGTGCTGCGTGCCCTGGGCCGCAGTGACGAGTTGGCCCACAGCAGCCTGCGCATGACGATCGGCCGCTGGACCACCGAAGCCGACATCGACTTTGCTGTCCAGACCATCCGCGAGAACGTCGCCAAGCTGCGCGAACTCAGCCCGCTGTGGGAGATGTACAAGGATGGCATCGACCTGAGCACCATTCAGTGGGCTGCCCACTGAGCATCGAAGTGATATTGCGGGACAGATCTTCAGCTCTGTCCCCAACTGATTGGAGATCATCATGGCTTATTCTGAAAAAGTGGTTGACCACTACGAAAACCCCCGCAACGTCGGCTCCTTCGACAAGGGCGACGAAGACGTGGGCACCGGTATGGTGGGCGCGCCCGCCTGCGGTGACGTGATGAAGCTGCAGATCAAGGTGAACCCCTCCACGGGCATCATCGAAGACGCACGCTTCAAGACCTACGGCTGCGGCTCGGCCATCGCATCCAGCTCGCTCGTGACCGAGTGGGTCAAGGGCAAGACGCTGGACGAGGCCGCTGCGCTCAAGAACAGCGAGATCGCCGAAGAGCTGGCGCTGCCACCGGTCAAGATCCACTGCTCTATCCTGGCCGAAGACGCCATCAAGGCGGCTGTGGACGACTACAAAAAGAAACACGCGAACTGACATGGCCATCACCGTCAGTGAAGCCGCAGCCCGGCATGTCAACCGTTACCTCACCAAGCGTGGCAAAGGCCTGGGCGTGCGCCTGGGCGTCAAGACCACCGGGTGCTCTGGTCTGGCGTATAAGCTGGAATACGTGGACGAAGCCGAACCCGAAGACGTGATCTTCGAGGCGCATGGCATCAAGGTGCTGGTCGATCCCAAGAGCCTGGCCTACATCGACGGCACCGAGTTGGACTTTGTGCGCGAAGGCCTGAACGAAGGTTTCCGCTTCAATAATCCCAATGAACGTGACCGCTGCGGTTGCGGCGAATCTTTCCGCGTGTGAAATCCCTGCAGGCCAACGATTTTGAGTTGTTTGGGCTGCCGCAGCAGTTCGCGCTCGACCGTGCGCAACTCGACGATCTTTGGAAGACCTTGCAGCGCGAAGCGCACCCTGACCGTTTTGCTGCTCAAGGCGCTGCCGCGCAGCGTGTGGCCATGCAGTGGTCGGTGCGCATCAACGAGGCGTATCAGCGCCTCAAAGACCCCCTCAAGCGCGCCGCCTACCTGTGCGAGTTGCGTGGCGTGCCTGTGCAAGCCGAAAGCAACACGGCCATGCCGCCAGCCTTTCTGATGCAGCAGATGGAATGGCGCGAAACCCTGGAAGACACCGAGGCCGTTGGTGCCCTGGAAGACTTGGCCGACGAAGTGGCTGCCGAGCGCAAGCGAGTGCAGCAGTTACTGGGCAATCTGCTCGATGGTGCAGGTGATGCTCAGGCGGCCGTGGGGCAGGTGAGGGCGCTGATGTTCATCGAGCGCTTTGCCGCCGAAGTGGACGCTAAACTCGAAAAAATTCTTTGAACCATGGCGCTTTTGCAGATTTCCGAACCGGGCCAGTCGCTGGACCCACACCAGCGGCGCATTGCCGTCGGCATTGACCTGGGCACCACCCATTCGCTGGTGGCCGCCGTGCGCCATGGCGTGTCCGAGTGCCTGCCCGATGGCGATGGCCACGTGATCCTGCCTTCAGTCGTACGTTACCTGCCCGGGCAGGGACGCCAGATCGGCATGGATGCGCAAGCCAACTCTGCGCAGGATCCGGCCAACACCATCGCCTCGGTCAAGCGCTTCATGGGCCGAGGTCTCAAGGACATTGCCCACCCGGAAAAGCTGCCCTACCGCTTTGTTGACCAGCCTGGCATGCTCGGCATTGAAACGGTGCAGGGCACCAAGTCGCCGGTCGAGGTGAGCGCCGAAATCCTGGCTACGCTGCGGTACCGAGCCGAAGACAGCTTCAATGATGACCTTTACGGTGCCGTGATCACGGTGCCCGCCTACTTTGACGATGCCCAGCGCCAGGGCACCAAAGACGCGGCTCAGCTGGCTGGCATCAACGTGCTGCGCCTGATCAACGAGCCAACAGCTGCGGCGATCGCCTACGGCCTCGACAACGCGGCCGAAGGCATTTATGCCGTGTTTGATCTGGGTGGCGGCACGTTCGATATTTCCATTTTGCGTCTGACGCGCGGTGTGTTTGAAGTCATGGCCACCGGCGGCGACTCCGCCCTGGGCGGCGATGACTACGATCGCGCACTGGCCGACTGGGCACTGGCGCAGGTGCCAGGCATTCAAGCCGAAACAGCAGAAGACAAGACCCGCCTGAAAACTGCAGCCCGTACGGCCAAGGAATCCCTGACGGCTTCCACCAGCACCACGCTGTCGGTGGAACTTTCCAGTGGCAAGCTCTGTGTCCAGGTCGACCGCACCGATTTTGAAACCACCACCGCCTCGCTGACCCAGCGCTGCCTGTCGGCCGTGCGCAAGGCTTTGCGCGATGCCGACTTGTCGAAAGATGATGTCAAGGGCGTGGTCATGGTCGGTGGCTCGACCCGCATGCCGCAAGTGCAGCGCGCCGTGGGTGACTTCTTTGGCCAGGAGCCGTTGAACAACCTCAACCCCGATGAAGTGGTGGCGCTGGGCGCCGCTATCCAGGCCAACCAGCTGGCGGGCAACGATTCGGCGGGTGACTTGCTGCTGCTCGACGTGATCCCGCTGTCGCTGGGCATTGAAACGATGGGCGGTCTGGTCGAACGCATCGTGCCGCGCAATCAGACCATCCCGACCGCGATGGCGCAGGACTTCACCACCTACCAGGACGGCCAGACCGCGCTGGCGCTGCATGTGGTGCAGGGCGAGCGCGATCTGGTGCAGGATTGCCGAAGCCTGGCGCGCTTCACGCTGCGTGGTATCCCGCCCATGGCGGCGGGGGCAGCGCGCATCCGCGTGACGTTTACGGTGGATGCCGACGGTGTGCTGCAAGTCTCGGCCAAAGAGCAGCTCAGCGGCGTGGAAGCGCGCATCGACGTCAAGCCGTCTTATGGCCTGAGTGACGATCAGATCGCCAGCATGCTGCAGGACAGCTTTGCCACTGCTCAGGAAGACATGCAGGCCCGCGCTTTGGTCGAAGCGCGTGTGGACGCCGACCGCATGTTGCTGGCCACACGCAGCGCGCTGCAGGCTGATGGTCATCTGCTGTCGTCAAGTGAGCGCAGCGCCATTGACCAGTTGATGGACGCGTTGCGGCAGGCCATTGCCACACAAACAGATGCCAAGGCGCTCGAAGACCAGACCCTGGCGCTGGCCAAAGGCACCGAGGCCTTTGCCGCTGAGCGCATGAACCAGAGCATCCAGAAGGCCCTGGCCGGACAAAGCATCCAGAACGTTTAAACACTCCCTACACCATGCCGGTCATCAAGATCCTTCCCCACGCCGAACTCTGCCCGCAGGGCGCCGAGATCACTGCCGCCGCAGGCACCAGCATCTGCGAAGCGCTGCTGGAAAACCACATCAACATCGAGCACGCCTGCGACATGAGCTGTGCTTGCACGACCTGCCATGTCATCGTTCGCGAAGGTTTCAGAAGCCTCAACGAGATGGAAGAGACCGAGGAAGACCTGCTCGACCGCGCCTGGGGCCTGGAGCCCGACTCGCGCCTGAGCTGTCAAGCCATCGTGGGCCGCGACAATCTGGTGGTCGAGATTCCGAAGTACACCATCAACCACGCCAAAGAGAACCACTGAGGTCCGCCATGCGCCAAATCGTTCTGGACACCGAAACCACCGGCCTGTCGGCGGAGGGCGGTGACCGCATCATTGAGCTCGGTTGTGTGGAGCTTGTTGCCCGCAAACTGACGGGCAATAATCTGCATTTCTATTTCAACCCCGAGCGTGACAGCCACGAAGACGCGCTCAAGGTGCACGGCATCAGCAATGAATTTCTGCGCGACAAACCCAAGTTTGCCGAGCTGGCCGATGAAATCATCGAGTACCTGCGTGACGCAGAGATCATCATTCACAACGCAGCATTCGACATCGGCTTTCTGAACAAGGAGCTGGAGCGGGTGCGCAAGCCCCCGCTCAAGGCCCACGTCAGCAATGTGATTGACACCTTGGCCATGGCCAAGGAGATGTTCCCAGGCAAACGCAACAGCCTGGACGCCCTGTGCGATCGTCTGGAAGTGGACAACTCGGGCCGCACACTGCACGGTGCGCTGCTGGATGCCGAATTGCTGGCCGATGTCTACATCAACATGACCCGTGGACAGAAGGCCTTGGTCATGGAGTCGGCAGATGTGGTCAGTATCCAAACCACGGTAGAGGTTCGCGATCTCAGTCAGTTTGTGTTGCCGGTTCTGGCGGCCAATGAGCAGGAAATGGCCGCTCATGACGAAGTTTTGATCCAGTTGGATAAGAGCAGCGGCGGAAAAACAGTCTGGCGACAATTGCAGACGTGACAACGGCCTGATTTTTGTGGCATAATTGAGGTCTTCGCTGCAATGCAGTGAGGGGCGATTAGCTCAGCGGTAGAGCACTGCATTCACACTGCAGGGGTCACATGTTCGATCCATGTATCGCCCACCAAATATAAAAGCGCCTGTCGGCAACGACAGGCGCTTTTTCTTTGGGCAGTTTCATGAACGGCAGTTGAGCCAGTCAGGCTTGGATGTTCGTTTGCAATGCTGGGTCAATGACGCCCGCCACGGCGTCCGTTGTGTCTCATTGCGCCTCTGCCCAGATGACGTGTCCCGGCGATGTAAGGCATGGGGCGGTATAAAACACCGACAGACCACACGTATGGGTAAGGGATAGCCGGCACGGGGACGGGGACGGGGACCGCATAGACAGTTTCCACAGGCACAGTGGCAAGCACTGTGGGTGGTGCTGGTGCAATGACGGGTAGCTGCAGCGACAGAGTGGTTCCCGGGTCTTGTGGCAACTCAACACTGTATTGGCGCCCACCGTATTCGTAAATGACTTTGTATGTTATTTCCGTCACGTTCCCGGTGTGGCTTGGTGCGGGCGTGACGGACAGCACTGGCACTTGCACCTTTTGCGTGGGCGTGGACTCGGTTGCTGCCTGGGCCTGCACGTTTGAGGCTGTCATGGGCGGTGGCGGTGTCACTTGTTCCTGTGCTTGAGCGATAACGCAGCTCAAGGCGGTGACTACAAACGCCATCGGCTTGTTCGGTCTCATGTGTATTCCGTATGGACGGCGATTTTCAGCGCACCACAGGTGTCACATTGACCATGAGGGTCGGTCCTGGATCACGGGGCATCTGCACCATGTATTGTTTGCCTGCGTACTCGTAGGTGACGTTGTAACCAACGACCCGGTTTTCGTAAACAGTTTCGGTATGGCAGTTCTGCACGGTTTGCGTTTGCGGTGCAGGTGCGCCTTCGATTCTGTCACCCAGGATGGCGCCACCAAAGATGCCCAAAGCTGTAGCAGCAGCCTTGCCAGAGCCGCCGCCCATTTGGTTGCCAACTGCCCCACCCGCAATGGCACCCATGAGCGCCCCGGCTCCGCTTTTATTGCCTTGAACGGCCACATTTTGCTGTGTGCAAACTTGTCGTGGCACAGCGACCTGCTGGATCACTTGAACCGAGGAAAGAACTTTCGCTGTGTCCTGTGCGATTGCACTCAACGAGATGATGCTGGCAGATAAAAAAATAAGTGGTTTCATGGTGCATATTCAAAAAATCTGTCCAGCATCCTACACAAGACGCGTAAAGCATCGGTTAATTTTTGTTCGAATGTGTGTTCCAAAAAATGCACTGGCTTCAAACCCAACAGTTGTCCATGGTTGATGTCGCTTGGTTTGTTGCCCTGGCGAGATGGGCGGAAAGCGTACAGAATCTGCTCAAACAGACATTAAGGAGATATGAGTGCAAAAATGGAGTCAATCTGTGCTGATGGCGTTAATCGTTGTGATTTCTGCTGCTGCTGCTGCTGCTGCTGCTGCTGCTCAGACATCTTCAACTCAAGTGCAGTGGTTGGGACAATCGGTATTCCGGATCACGACGCCATCCGGCAAAGTCATCCTGACCGATCCTTGGCTTAAAGCCAATCCCTTGACGCCTTCAGAATTCAAAAACCTGGAGGCGCTGGGGAAAATCGATGTGTTGTTGGTCTCGCATGGTCACACTGACCATGTGGCCGATGCACCAGAGTTGGCCAAACCGAACAATGTGCCAATTTATGGACCAGGGGACATGAATGCCAACATAGTGGCATTGGGTATTTTGCCTCCGCAATTGGCACCTCGGTTTAATAAATCGGGCACGGTAGAACCTGTTTCAGGTGTCAGGGTGACGGCGGTTCGAGCCGAGCACTCCTCTCCCTTGGTGTGGCGTAACGCAGCCACTGGCAAGGATGAATCGCATGCCGGAGGAGAGCCTTTGGGCTTCATCATTGAGCTGGAAGATGGTTACAAGATCTGGCACATGGGCGATACGGGTTTGTTTGGCGACATGAAATTCATTGCCGATTACTACAAGCCTGATTTGGTTCTGATGCCGATCGGGGGCAATTTCACAATGGGACCCAAAGACGCTGCGTACGCCGCGAGAGAACTGATTCGCGTGCGGAACGTCATTCCCATGCATTACGGAGCAAACCCGTTGGCCAAGGGTACTCCGGAACAATTGATGGACTTTCTAAAGGATTCAGGCATCCAGGTTCATGTGCTTAAGCCAGGTGGGATTTTCATTCCTACTGGAAACAAGCCATGAGCGAATTCGCAATGCTTGCGCAAAATACGAACAGCTGACTTTTGTTGCCGAAATTTCCGTCGCAAGCTCGGGACAATCCTTCCACGAGCTCTATGCCTACGTCACCCGTCGGCTGTTTCACATCAACGCCCAGAACGATCTGGAAGCACTCGATGAAGTGACCACCTTGATGAAAGACATCGCCCAAGCCTGGCAAACCCTGCCCGGCCTGTTGGGTTCGAGCAGCCAGTCCGGTTTTTGTGTTTTAGGAGGGCTGCTGCTTCTCCAAACGGCTGTAACGGATAACTTACTCTTTTCCACGTTGCACGTTCCTTGGGCTGATTAAGTGTGCTCATAGCTAATCAGTTTTTTAAAAGGAGGGATGAAGCATTAGGTTGATGCGTCGGCTGTGATCACGATTCACAAATATGATGGTAAATGTGGTCATTTACTCTCCATCAGGCAATTTCTAGCGTCTTGTTTTTAACTTCTTCTCCGAGGTCCCATGTCTCAGGGTCAATCGGCAGCAGCCAGTCATCGGGGTGTTCCATATTGCTGGAGAAAGTCACGATCCGCTGTTGGTGCCCATCCTTGCGTGTGATGCACTGCCAGAGATCAGCCTTGACCGGCTCAATGAGCCAACACATTTTTTTAAGCCGACGGTTGTAGCCCAGGGGCCTGCAACACGGACTAATTTGCCGATGTTCTGGTGACAGATTTCTTCATCATGAATGACCAATGCCAGATCACCCGACTTGCAACGAAGTTTCATTGCGTGCTCCACAGCCCCTGTGACTCCGCTATTGCCAGAACTCGCAGGGGCGGGATGCGAGGGCAACGCTTTAGCCATGAATTTTTGAGCGCCCAGGCAATTGGTTGGATAAATCAGGCGCCTGCTGATGGTGTGATCAGCTGGGTGTTATTCTGAGTGTGAAATTCCCAATGCCATAGACTCCTGCTGTATGTTCCCCGCAAACAGCCTTTGATCGTTCATGACTGTTTTTTCGTCAAATACAGATATTCCACGGCCGACCAACCAATGGATCGACTGTGAAGCTGAATACTGTCGGCGCACCTTGGCTTATCTGATCTGAACATTTCCGGGGAACATGATTTTTCGCCGAGTAACTGCCAGATGATCCTCCCACTGCCAGCAATCCTGCTTGCATGTAGACGATCACACTCAGGAGTTACTCATGAAATTCATTGCCCTTGGCTTGTTGGCTTTCTCGATTGGTGCTTCAGCCCAGACTTACGTTTCACCTCATTTCCGCTCCAACGGCACGCTCGTAGAGGGACACTTCAGGGGCGGCACAACTTCAAGCGCATACGGTGGAACGGGCTGGTGCGGATGAAGTCCATGAGCTGGCCTGCTTGGCTGTTTTGTCGATGGAGCTTTTCTGCGGCCCGACTAGCGAACTCGGTGACGGCTTCGATCAAACCGTTCAGTTCTGTGATCGGATGGCCAAAGGATCTTGTGTACCTGAGATGGCTTATTGGTACTTTGTCAGGTTTATATGTTCTAGTTGGCCTAACAACAATCGCATATGATTTGATATATCTTTTACTGATGGTCACAAGCAACCATGCCATCTCCAGCTAAAAAGACCGTTCGCTCAACAGGCCCCAAATCCGAGCAAGGCAAGGCTAAATCGTCGCTCAATGCAGTTCGCCATGGCTTGACCAGCAGCCGGGTACTGCCCGATGAGATCGAGATGGTTGAAGCCTTTGTGCTTGAGCTCAGTGAGCACTACCGTCCTCAGTCTCCGTTGGAGGTTCTGCAAATTCAGCGCATTGCTTTTTGCAGGGCAAAGTTAGCCAAATTGATTGATATTGAGGTGGCAGGTCGTGAAGTCGCCCGCAGAGAGATAGAGCTTCATCCAGAAGTCGTGATGGCCAGACTGGTCCAATATCCTGAGTACCTTAGGAAAATGGTGCTCCAAGAAATTGGCCAGCAGTCAGTATTAGCCAGCCTTAGCTTGCAAAGAAATGAGCTGATTGAAATTTGTCAAGAGGTCACTGGTTTTTTGGGGTTGCTGGAAGGGGAGGATGATCTTGAGTTGTGTTTCCCCAAACTTTGCGCTTATTTGGACAGAGTCCCTCAATCGCGCGAGCAGTTGCCTGATATTGGTCACGACCAAAAGCTGATGCTGTTTGCTCAAAGGTTGCATCATCTCTTTGCCGATGAGCATATCGGCCCATCCAGCAATTCAAGTATTGAGGATTTGCTGAGGAAAGTTCGCGAGAGCAAACGACTTGATGAAATGGCTCGGCGCAAGACTTTGCGACCCAGAATGCAAGGCAATACGGGCTATCACGAGGCAGTAGACAGTGATCTTCAAGAAATAAAAAAATTAAACCAAGTGATCTCGCAATTCCCGGATGTGATCAAAAGTTATGAGGAAATGAAGTCGTGGATGCTCAGATCCATCGACTTGTCAGCTGATGACGCCGATCGGATGATGAAATACCAAACGATGCTTGAGAGACGATTGTCTACAGTAATTGGGGAATTGTTGGAGTTGATAAAATTTAGATAAGTAATTATTTGGTATTAATATTTGTGATGGAAAATATTGTGTTTTTCCAAAACGAACTGGTTTGTGTGGGGATTGCTTCAGGGCAGGAGTTTGGAGTCAAGTACAGCGCTGAACATCAAGAACAGGTGCAAGGGATTTGCTGTCAAGATGTGCAAGTTTTGAGACATGTTAAGTCTAGAAAATCACGGAGCAACGCTTGTCGACGGCAGTGCAGGCGCTGGTGAACGGTGCTGCGTTCAAGGTGATCTCGCAGCGCTGGTTTGGCTACGATGTGAGCAAACCCCGGGTGGCCCATTCCATGGGCAGCTGAGTGCCTGGGGCGCATTAAGATGCGGGCATGAGCCCTGATTTACCTGTCCAGCTGCCCACCGATGCACAAAGCATTTTGACGCTGGCAGCGCGGTCCCTGTTCGATGTGTTTGCCAATGCCAGTGAAGGCATGTTGCTGGTGGATCGCTCGGGTCGGGTGGTCTGGATCAACGACCAGTACCGCCGTTATTTGCCCGCCCTGGGTTTCTCCAAAGAATCCGATTTTGTGGGGCAGCCTGTCTCCAATGTGGTGCAAAACACGCTGATGCACCAGGTGATCGAGACCGGCAAGCCGATCCTGGTGGACTTGCTCACCAACCAGGCGGGCACCTTTGTGGTCAGCCGTTTCCCTTTGCGCGACGATGCCGGGCAGGTGATCGGTGCCTTGGGCGTGGTGCTGTTTGACCAGCCGCAGTCCAATTTGCAACCCCTGATGAGCAAATTCGCGCTGATGCAGCGCGAGCTGGACGAAACGCGCGATGCCCTGGCGGCCCAGCGCAAAGCGGCCACGGGCCTGCGCCAGGCCAAATACAGCTTTGCGAGCTTTGTCGGCGCCAGCGCCGCAGCGACCGAAGTCAAACGCCAGGCCCGCCGTGCCGCGCAGACCTTGTCGCCTGTGCTGCTGCTGGGCGAAACCGGCACGGGCAAGGAGCTGCTGGCCCATGCCATCCATGCGGCATCGACGCGTGCGCGTGGGCCTTTGGTCAGCGTGAACATCGCGGCTGTGCCCGAAACCTTGCTGGAAGCCGAGTTCTTTGGCGTGGCACCGGGGGCTTTCACGGGGGCAGAGCGCAAAGGCCGAGATGGCAAGTTCAAGCTGGCCGATGGTGGCACGCTCTTTCTGGACGAGGTGGGTGACATGCCCTTGGGCATCCAGGCCAAATTGCTGCGGGCTTTGCAGGAGGGCGAGATCGAGCCCTTGGGCTCTAACCGCCTGGTGCCATTGGATGCCCGCATCGTGGCGGCTACTTCGCGAGACTTGCCTGCGCTGGTGCGTGCGGGCCAGTTCCGCGAAGACTTGTTTTACCGGCTGCATGTGTTGCCCGTCAAAGTGCCAGCCTTGCGGGAACGACTGCAGGACATCCCTGCACTGGTGGAGGTCTTGCTGGAAGACATCTGCGCCCGCAATGGCCAGATCCAGCCCGAGTTCAGCCACGAAGCCATGGCCTTGCTGATGGGGCAGGGCTGGCGTGGCAATGTGCGCGAGCTGCGCAACGTGCTGGAGCAACTGATGATGCGCCTGGAGTCGGGCCAGGTCGATGTGGCGCTGGTGCGCACGGTGTTGGCTGAAGCCGGTGTCGACCAGATTGCGCCGCCTGCCCAGTCAGTTGTACCTGCCTCTGCTGCAGGGGTGGCCAATGGGGCAAATCCTCTGTGGCAGCAGGTAGCCGCCTTGGAGCGGCAAGCCGTTCAAGCCGCATTGCAAGCCACCGGGGGCAATAAAATGGCGGCGGCAAAACAGCTGGGTATTTCTCGCGCCAAGCTGTA